>TARA_R110001632_G_scaffold43688_13_pt1 | contig 19766 bp, 22 predicted proteins | sample TARA_R110001632 | Tara Oceans TARA_R110001632 (sample SAMEA4398266) | marine metagenome | biome: Polar Biome; feature: [SRF] surface water layer (ENVO:00010504); material: water (ENVO:00002006), including particulate matter (ENVO:01000060) such as... | depth 5 m
CTGTGGAATTAGATCTACAAACAGGTCAAATATCAACACCCGAACCAATTAAAAAAATAGACGTTGAGATCGATGAAGATCAGTTTACTCCTAAAAATAATTTCGAGGTTGACGTAGAAGTAAATCCCTCCCCCACACCAACACCTACAAGTCGTCCTAATCCAAACTTCATTGTTGGAGAGATAGAGAACGAAATACAGGATCAAATTGATCCCGAAAAAAAAAAATAAACGAACCACCTACAGGAACCCCAATTCCAACATCGACATTGGTACCCTCTAACACCCCAACACCATACCCTACAGGAACCCCAATTTCGACTAACACCCCAACACCTACAGAAAGTGCTACCCCAATACCAACCAATGCCCCAACACCCACAGAAAGTGCTACCCCAATACCAACTAGCACGGTAGAACCTACCCCAACACCAACAAGTACACCTACCCCAACACCAACTAACACCCCAACACCATCACCCACAGTGTTCGTGGACGACCTATATATGGAACCTAGTGTGTCTATTCCACGGGACGTCTTAATGGTAGGGTCAAAAGTAATCACAAGAAATGTTGGAAATTCGAGACGTAGAAACAATAGATAAAAAATCACTAAACCACATTGGTAGGAAATATAAAAAGAGACAAATTCTTTTATATGATACCAAACGTAGAGTCGACGACTTTATTGGTAAGATAAAATATCGACAAGACGGTAAATATGAGGACATTCCTCATTTTATTGTTTCTAAAATGGGGGACATATATCGAGTCTTAGATATGGATCATTCCTCAGTCACATTCGGTGACCATGGGTTAGATAGAAAACAAATTAAAATAGCGGTTGAAAATTTGGGGTGGTTAAAAAAAAATACCATAACAGGTTTCTATTCTAATTGGATTGGAGACGCTCACCGTACTGAACCATTTATTAGGAGTTGGAGAGACAAATTTTATTGGGATAAATACACCGACCAACAAATGGAAAGTATTGTTAATCTATGTGAATATGTTTGTGAAGAGAAACAAATTGATAAAAGAGTGGTCTCCAGTCACGGTTACATAGAAAAGATAGATAATTTTAAGGGAATTGTATGTAAATCCAATTTTTCAAATATTTATACAGATATAAACCCTTCGTTTGATTTTAAAAAATTCTTAGACGATGAAATATAAAACACATATGAACTACGACAATACTAAAAAAATGTTGAACACTCTCAGAAATCTGACAGAATCGGCAGTAAAAAAAGGAACAATCTCAGAACAAGAGGAGAAGAAAGAATTAAAAGACAACGTAATTGTTGTAGATGGTGTCGAGGTAAGACTTATTTCAACCACTGATGACGATTTAGAGGTAAATGAGAACCAAAAGAAGGTCATAGGTGACGTTATTAGTAATTTTGGTACTCAGGTATCAGATCTAGGTGATTTACGACCAGGGGTTACGATACAATCTAATCAAGTAAGGTTAGACGGTAATTTACCTGACGTAGGTTTAGACTTTGTAATAATTGCTGGTGAAAGTAAAGGTACATACCTTAACACTGCGATGTTAAAAGTAAATTACGACTTATTGGAATCAATACAAAAACTATTAAAGTTTGAAGATGTGTTCGCGGATGCAATGAATGACCTAATATCTCAAAGAAGAATAAATTAATATGGCACTCACAACCACAGATAAGTCTCAAATACAAAGTATTGCGAAAAAGGAGATAAAAGATTTTCTTAATGGTACTCAAGCACATAAGGTCGTGGTTGATATGGTTAAAAAAGAGATGGGGACAAGAGACATTAACAAAAAAGTGGTAGAATTATCTACTAAAGTGGTCGTTGAGTTATTTAAACAACTATGGCAACGTAAATCTTTTTGGGAAGGACCTTTAAAAAACATTAACACTAAATAATGAAGAAAGAAACTAAAGAAGCAACTATGTCAGGAGGTTCAAGTGGTTCATTTGAGGCACCTATGGGTTTTATGAGTAAAAGAGAAATTTATAAGATTCACAATAGTAAGGAGTATAACAAAGAAGAACCAAAGGAAGAAGAATTTACTGAAGCCACAACATCTTCTACTTCTTCATCAGGACAATACGACGCACCATTTGGTAGTGGGGGTAAAAATCCCCTTAAGATAGATGGTCCTAAGTCGATTGTAACACGAATGAAACACCTGAGAAAATCCAACTTCCCAATGTATGGGGGTAAGGGTGGTTCATACGTTAAAGTGAAGGAAAAATGTAAAAAATTCCCATACTGTGATGAGGGCGATATTAATGCATTGGAGTTTTATGAAAACGACGAATTAAACGAAGCAGTGAAGAATGTTTCAAAAAAATACGGTTTACCATATAAAGAGGTGGAGAAAATAGTAATAAATGAGATAAAGGATATATTTATAGAATATGAAAGTTTCAGAACTAAATAAAATTTTTGAAGAAACAATCTCAAAAGAGATAACCAATACCATTTTAAAAGAAGAAAGTGGTAAAAACACCGCATACTGTGTTAAGTCTGAAGGTGAATACGTTGAGGTTTGTGATACTAATGAGGAAGCGGACCAAAAATGTAAAGAATATAATAAAAATAACCCCGACAAAGATTTTGTTGTGGAAATAGAAACCTACGAATCAAAAGAAGATTTATTAGATAAATTAGATCAGTTAGGTGAAGAACTAGACTCAAAAGACATGAAAGAAAAACATTCAATCGAAGAATTAGAAAAAGACCAACACGAAAGTGCATTTGTATTAGCGGCAGACGCGGCTAAAGACAAGGGTGAGAAGGAATTTGAATTTCCTAAAGGTAGTGGGGAAATACATCCCGTAACAATTAAATCCGATATCGACGAAGATGAAGTTTGTGAAGAATGTGGAGATACAATGGATGAAGATGAAGAGGGTGGAGTTTACCAAGATATTGACGAGTCAACTTGTGAATCTTGTGGTGAATCTTTATGTGAATGTAGTGGTATGGATGAGGAATCAATTAATGAAACTAAAGACCCTAAAGTACTTAGATTATCGGAATCACAATTGATTGATATGATCAGTAAGTTAGTTAACGAAGCAATATCAACACCAGGTCTAAAGGCGGTTGCGGACTCACATAAGGGAACTAATAAAGAAACAAAAGAACATATGGCCAACGTAGATAAAAAACTAAAGAAGGCATTATCAATTGAAGGTAATGATAATCCTGAATTCCCAAACGCATCGGGAAAAGGTGAGATCGACCCTAAAAAAGTAGTACATAATACCGAAGAAGAAAATGAAGAGGTAGATATGGATAGAGGGGAACACGTATTGGACTTAGATTACGATCACGAACCAACTGACCAATTTAAAGACAGAGTTAAAAAGGCGTTAGAAGGTGATTCCACTATGGGTAATGCAGACGGTGGAAATACCATCCAAACCGAAACAGGTAAAAATTTATCTAAAACAGCGGAGAAGAGAAAAAAGAGAAATGAGAATATGCCGATGTATAAGAAAGATGTACAACCAGTTAAGTCGGTTAATGAGGAGAAAGAATCAAAAGAAAAAAGTAACGTTTTATTAGAAGAGATCAAAAGATTAAAAGATCTCTCTAACTATAACGAAAAGACTCAATAGTATTGTTGTCTTTGTTTTCTTTTATTCGTATATTAATAATGGAAATATGGAGAATAGAGACACATATCTTAAATCAATACTTAAAGATCAAGATTACGGATACCAGACAGAGGTTTGGTACCGTGCTTATGATATCACAACAGAAAAAATAGAACTATTCTACGACTTAGTTGATTCACTCTACAGAATAGTTGACCGAACTTACTTAGGTCCTGACGCAATTATCACGGAAGATGAACAAAAAATTCACTTTACATGGTGTTGGGATAAGGTTATAGGTAATTTATCTAAAGAGAAAATACACTTCAATCTCAGGGGAGTGCATTATGAATATTTTTGGGACTTTTTCTTAGAATCTTTTTATTATTTAAAAATAGATGATGAAGAGATTAAGATTAAAGATTACCTCTATAAGTTATTCAATTACAACCACAAAAAGACAAGATCAGAACTAGCAGTTCTAACAGAAATTTATAAATTACTAGAAAAGAACTTGAACTAGTAAAATAAATTCCGTATATTGGTATCAGAAACGGTAATAAAGTATGGAAACGTTAGGAAAAATTAAGGACCTAGTGGAGAAGATGTCGGTTGACACTCACAAGGTATACGACAAAGGTAACAGATCTGCATCAATCAGGGCACGTAAGTACGCTCAGGAAGTGAAAAGTCTTGTTTCATCATTTAGAAAAGAAATTTTAGACGAAATAAAAAGACATGATAAATAACATAGAACTATATATTTTAGTCTTATCAATAGTATTTGTATTAAGATTCGTTCTTGAATTTATTGCAAAACTATTCATAACAACTGCAGAACCGTTATCAATTAACAAGTATGAGAAAGTAACTTTATATTTTGTAATCTCATATATAATAACATATATAATAACATAAATTAAGTGTACGAAATATTAAAACCTTTAAGACCTTATTTCTTCTCGTTAAGAGAGATTAAGGGAAATGTTAGTTTAGATTTAAAACTTCCATCTAAATGGAAATATGAAGAAACTGTGTCTGTTTATAAAACCTTAAAGATAAAGGTACAGGACAAAAACGATAAAGATGTTTTAGTTTCTTTTATATCTGATGCGTCCGCAGACGGATACAACACAGCACTACAATGTGCAAACGAAGTTGTTGAAAAAAACGTTGAGGACGAAAAGAAGAGAGAACTATTTGATAAGAAAGTTAGAGAAATGAGAGCACTATTCGAAGAGAGTAAATTAGGTGATCTCGAAAATTTAAAATTTGAAAGTAATGTCCAAGAATACGACACGGAAAGAATTAGATTGGCTGGGGAAGGAAATCCAAAAGGATCAGAAAGCAGTGGAGAATCACAAGAAAAAGATGATACAACAACTGAAGAAGACAAAGAAGGAGGACCTGTTCAAAGTCCCTGAAAAGGAAAAACCAAATAAAATTAAGGATCTACTCACGAGAGTAGGTAAAATACTAGGAATGTAATGTCAAAAGAAAAAAAAGGTGATATATTAAATCAATTGGCAATTATTTCAGATCTAATTGAAAAAGTGGCTATTGAATCCAACGCATCTACCCTATTTTACGAACTAGATGAAGAACAATACGAAGAGGTCTACGAATACATTAAAGAAAAATTTAGTGGTGAGGGTGTTGAAGAAGATTCCTCAGGTACATTTTCTATCCTGATGGGTGAAATCACGATTATGTTTAGTAAGAATAGTGCCTAAAAAGTTCGGTACGTTTATAACCTTTCTTTTCAAGTAAATTATAAAGGGTTTTTCTTTGGGTGGTGGTAATATCCTTCACAAAAATGAAATTACCCTTTTTTTTGTGTTTTAAAAGGTCTTCCCTAAGTAAATCAAACAACCTGTCTGAGTCGTTTAAATTTTTATTACCAAACATTGTAATATTATCCTCTATTTGTAGGAATAATTTGGTATTAAGTGTGAAAATTTGTGCGATCTCATTTACCTCCCCTAATAGATCTAATAGTTGGTGGTATCTAATGTGTTGTTTCTTGTCATGGTCATATATTTTCTCTTCTTGCCAGTAAGGTACCATTTCCTTCATTCTAAAACCTTTCATATCGACACCCGCTTGGTATAGTCTACCAAACTCATCTCGTTTCATAACTGTTTTTTTCTTAGCCCATCTATTGTCGGGATATATCAGGGCAAGTTCATAATCTAACTTCTGATTCCGTTTACCACCATACTCTTTCGGGTATCTTGGTTCTTTTTCAGTTTTTAACTCATACCACATGTCACGAATTGCGGGAAGGCTGACGGTTTGGTAAAAGAGTTTCTTTCTTTTTTTATTACAGAAGAGTATGATTTTATACTTCTTCTTTTTTTTCATACTCAAAATAGTTGAGATAGAAGTTTGTAAAGACCATACAGAGAGAAACCTAAAAATATTAATAAAAATATTTTAACCCCTCTTTCTACCTTAATTACTTCTCGTAGTATTTCTTCCCTATCTTCTTTTTTCTTGCACTTCGAGCATGATTTCTTTTTTTCCTTCATAATAATAATATAAGTAATTTATAACTATTTATCAATATGAAACTTTTAGAAATAGTACAGGGTGATAAGATAAAATGTGAAAACTGTGGATGGAGTTGGAAAATTTCTGAAGGTGGTGACGACCTATATGTATGTCACAAATGTGGTACCGATACAAATGTCGAGACCATAAAGGAATCGTTAGGTAATCTTAAGTTTACGGAAACAATAGAAAAGGACCATCAAAAAGAAATAGACGACAATAGAGATATTGGTTTATTTAAAGATTTTGACATTTCTAAATATAAAAAAATGTACCCACCTACTAATGATTCTAAGACTACTAAAGAAGAATTAGAGATATTATCATCATTACCTGAACAAAAGGAATTTGTGGAGAGGTATGATCAAATATTCGAGTCATTTAAAGAATATGCGGAACTTAGAGAACAAGAAATACCCCAAGAACAAATCAAGGAAGTTATTAGATATGCTGCGGGTATTATATATGAATTAAAATATCACTTCAATAGACCAAGACCACAACAAATGGCGGAACAATATGATATTAAAATAGGTGGTATGGATTTAGAAAGTGCACAATCACCATCATACCCGTCAGGACATTCAGCCCAATCTAAAATTGTCGGAGAAATGTTAGTTGAAGTCACTAAAGACATAGAGTATCGAAATATTGCCGAAAAAATATCTATAAGTAGAAACGTCGGTAGGGTACACTTTCCTAGTGATTCTAAGTTAGGTGAGAAATTAGGTCAAGATTTATTCGAATTCTTAAAAAACAAGAGATAACGAGGTTGACTTCTTCATTCTTTTTCTGTATATTTTATATAAGTAAACGAAACAGCACATCACATGATAAGTTACATTGGAGGTAAGGCCAGGATAGGGAAATGGATTGTTCCCTTTATTCCTAATGACATTGAGACGTACGTCGAACCTTTCTCGGGGATGTTTTGGGTATTCTTTAATATGGATCTAAAACAATACCCTAATCTTAAAACGGTAGTATACAATGACTTTAATGGGTTAAATGCCAACTTAATGAAGTGTTCTTTAGACTACGATAGAATGTGGGAAGAACTAGATAAACATATAGAATATGTTCAGGTTGTCGACCAACAAATAACACCCCCAAAATGTAGAGAATTTTTTAATGACTGTCAAGAAGAGGTTTTTCATCCCGATTATGATATTGGGGAATACCCAAATTATGAGGCGGCAGCAAAATATGTCTATGTATTAACACAAATATTTTCAGGATCTAAACCCGAGACTTCAAACTACACAGATTATAAAGGTAAGTACCGTTGTAAAGTCTTGATATTTATGGACAAGTTAAAGAATGGTAATTTCAGAGAACATTTCGATAAAATAACATTTGTGGAAAATATGGACTTTCAAGATGTGATTGAGAAATACGATTCTCCCACATCATATTTCTATACTGATCCACCTTATTGGAAAACTGAAAACTATTATTCAAATCACGACTTTGATAGATCAGACCACGAGAGGTTAGCGGATTGTTTAAAGAATTCGAAGGGTAGGTACAGTTTATCATATTATGACTTTCCACTATTACAAAAGTGGTTTCCATATACAGAGTATAAATGGGAAAAGAAGGGTTTTAAGAAATCCGCAGCAGCGAAGAAGGACGGTACACAAAATACGGGTATTGAACTTTTGATAATGAATTACGGTCAACCATCATACAAAGTCGGTGAACAAATGAGTATGTTCGATCTTAAAGATGATGAGAAGGATAAAACAAAAAAAGTGTTAGTCCCTCGATTGTAGTTTATATTTTATATTAAAAAGGTATGGGTAGTTATTGGTATTTAGTGAAAGTACTGCCAGGTAAAGAAAGACAACTTAAAGATAGATTCAATTCAGAAATTGATTTAGGTAACATTAGAGGAATAAAAGAATTTGTTTGTCCATTAGAGAAAGAACTTAAAATGGTTAAAACAAAGAAAATCATAAGAGAAAGAGTCATATATACGGGGTATCTGTATTTCGAAACAGAAGAGATCCTAACAGAAGATGACTTGACTAACTTATCTTACTTACCCGATACTATGAAAGTTTTGGGTGATAATAGACCCATAAGAGTTAGGGACAAAGAAATCCAAAGAGTTTTAAAAACGGGGCACGAGGGACAAGAGATTTCTAATGGAGTCCAATATACTATTGGTGAGACAATTAAGGTCATTGACGGACCCTTCAACACTTTCGAGGGTGAAATAAGATTAATTAACGGAGATAAGGTCGATGTTGATGTAAAAGTTTTCGGTAGACCTACCAAAGTTACATTATCAAAAGAACAGATAGATAAACTATGATGGACGCCGAGGTGTTATTATATATTGCAAAACTAACGAAATATTTAGAGACTAATAAAAATGCAAGAGAACATTTTGTTAGTGATTTAGATGTCGAAACCTTTATGGAAAATGTGGGTTTAATTGCAATGAAAAATTTTGTAAAAAAGAATGACCCGACACTGACAATGGACCAATTTGAACAAATCAGAAAGTCTATGAGGATTCAGTCGGGTAAAGAAATAGTGGAAGAAATAAATGAAATTTCTAATAGGGACGATAGTTATTATGAACCCACAATTTTTATAGATAAAAGAGGACTTGAAATAATTAAAACTAATAATGAAAATACCTAAGTATTATCCAATATTTGAATCGACATATAGTGAAGAGATTGCTAGTGAACAAATATTTATATTAAAGTATGAGAAATTACCTTCAGTACAGTCATATAAGATGCCATTCACTGAAAAGGTTTTGGAGGTTATAACCAAAGACGGATTTTCGATATTGAGTAAATTAAGTAGTGAATACCAAACAATTATAAGGACATTAATTGGTAGAACATCTCAAGAGACACTATATAACTGTGATGAGAAAGAATTACTAATTAAGACGAAAAGAACTAAGGGTAATAAAAGTATAACATTAACCTTTTACTACTCCCACGACAACGGCACAATCGAAAGTCAGTACAATATATCTAAATTTAAAAAACACATCACAAAAAAGAAAAAGGGGAACATCTCTTTAATCAAATCTCAAAGTGGTGGGTTCTTAGATTTAGAAGAATACGAATTAAACATACCTAAAACAGATTTAAAACTTAATTACGGTGATGAATTTAAGAAAATTCATGAAACTATAGTTAAGAGGTTAAATAATAACAACGATAAAGGTATTGTTCTTTTACATGGAGAACCTGGTACGGGTAAAACAACCTACATAAAGTACCTCTCTTCATTGATAAAGGAGAAACAAATTATATTCGTCCCACCTATGATGGCAGAGTCCCTAACAGACCCAACAATTATACCCTTCTTAATGGAATATAAAAATAGTATTTTAATTATTGAAGATGCGGAGAAGGTTTTAGGTACTCGTGAGAGTTCACATAATATGTCACAAAGTACATCTAACTTACTTAACTTAACTGACGGTATTTTAGGTGATTGTCTAAACATACAAATCGTAGCGACTTTTAACACTAAGAGAGATAACATTGATGATGCATTTATGAGAAAGGGAAGATTAATTGCAGAACACAAATTTAAAAAGTTATCAATTGAGGAAAGTAATAAACTATTATCATCTCTCTCAAAGGATGTGGTAGCGGAAGAAGAAATGGCATTGTCCGATATCTATAATATAGATGTCGACATTTATAAAACAATAAAAGAAAAAGGAAAAATAGGATTTTAATTATTATGAAAAACACAACAGGACAAGAAGTTTTATCACTACAAAAGGAAGGTAAAAAAGTTTTAATTGATCTATGGGCACCATGGTGTGGACCGTGTAAAACATTAATCCCAAGATTGGAGAATATTGATCCAAAATACGACAATGTCGAATTTGTTAAAATTAATGTGGATGAAGAGAAATCGTACGCACAGGGATTAGGAATAAGAAGTATACCAACAGTTCTCATTTTTGACGGTGAACAAGAGGTTGGTAGATTAACAGGAGTACAACCCGATACAGAATATTTCAAGATTTTAGATAATTTATAATGTCAACAGTATGTCTTTTTACCATGAAGGGTTGTCAATATTGTGATGAATTTAAGGAAATTTTAAAAAAAGAAAACTTAAGTTATCAAGAATATGATGTTGACGATGATGAATATTTGTGGAAACAGATTGTAAACCAAATAGGTGATGAAAACCTACCTACGGTGTTTATAAGGAATGAAGATGAGAGTTTAGGGGTACTTCTAATGCCCGACATAAACGTGGAAAGTCAAGAAGACATGTTAGAAAAAATCAAAGAAAGTATATAAAATTAAGGGGGAGACAAAAAAGTCTCCCCTTTTTGTTTCCAAGATCCATTTGTCAGGTATTTATAATAAAGTAAACTTTTAGATGGCATTACAACAAATATATTGGGAACAAATTGCAACCGAGGATATAACCTCAGGGCAAACGGTAAATTTAGGTAGCCCGACCGCATCTTTGAAAAACGTTTATGCCGATGAATTTATTATTGGTGGTACTCAAAGTTTGGTTGGTCTAATTAGTAACAGTGTAAGTGACGGAACAGAAGAATTAAATCAATTCACTGCTTCGGTCCTAACTTCGTTAGAATTTACAGGTTCAAACATGACCGTTATAGGTGATTTAAATGTTTTAGGTACCTATACCTCAATTAAATCAGAAACAATCACCATAGATGATAATATCATCGAATTAAATGGTACTGAAGAAGTATTTGGTGGTCTATTAATAAAAGATCCTACAGGTCCTAACTTAGTATCGGGTTCTTTATTATGGGACACCACAATTGATAGGTGGATAGGTGGACCTTTAGGGTTTGAAGAAAATTTAGTACTTGACAGTGAACTACTTTTTGTTTCAGGTCAAGCCGCGGATTCAATTAACGAATTATCACAATCAGTATCCTCATCTTTTGATGAGGTTAATACCGATTTAACTAATCTATCCTCTTCCATTTCGTCATCAATTAATGACTTATCGTCTTCAGTTGATACTACATTTATTGCCACTGAAGTTAGACTTGGTGAATTAGAAACAACAAGTGGGTCACACGATACACGTTTAATCGATTTAGAGTCATTCGAAATTAGTGGTTCCGATATTTTTGGTAACACACATGGTAAAAGGTTTAGTAAACTACAGTTTGATGATTCAACAGGAATAAACGTTACTGAACCAACTGAAGGTACTGCATTTGTTTCTTTAGGGTCACACTTTAAAGATATTTTCATAGATGGACAACCTTTAATTAGGGCTACAGGTTCAGATGAATTAGAAATTTCCTCAGAAGGTGGGTTGGACATTACAACCTCAATTACCGATACGAATTCGAATGGATATAGTAAAGAAATTAAATTTAGTGTCAGTAATTTATCGTCATCTTTAGATACGAGAATAGATGATGTAAAAGGAAACGTTGATGCGATATTAGATAGTTCTGAAGCAGATAAAAATAGTTTCAAAGAGATTGTAGACTTAATTAATAGTGTTGATACTGAAAATGATCAGGCGTTCGCATCATTCTATACGTCAAGTAATGATAGGTTTAATTCTTTAGAAACCACAAGTGGTTCACATGATGATAGAATAGTTGACTTAGAGTCATTTAGTTCTTCATTGGATGCAACATTCGCAACCGACCAAGAACTAACAGAACTTTCACAATCTATAACTTCATCAATTGGGGTATTATCATCATCATTATCGTCTTCAATTAATGAGTTATCACAATCGGTATCATCGTCCTTTGATCAGGTAAATACTGATTTAACAAACTTATCATCATCATTATCGTCTTCAATAAACGACCTATCGTCATCCGTTGATGGTACATTTACAGAAACCGCACTTAGATTAGGGAAATTAGAAGTAACAAGTGGTTCTCACGATGGTAGATTAATTGAATTAGAATCTACAGGTTCGGACCATGAAACGAGAATCGACGAACTAGAATTATTTAGTGGTTCTTTAGACGATACTTACGCAACAGATCAAGAATTGGAAGATGTTTCGTCTTCTTTAAGTGATGCTATCGAACAGGCTCAGACAGATATTGAGGCAACTAACATATTTCAACAAACAGGTTCATATTATGGGACTGCAGAGAATATACAAATATCGGGGAGTGGATTAGATTCACCTGATGGTTCAATTACTGAGAAATATGGTGTTAGAGTTCATAAATCACTACATGCTGAAAATGTGAACGTAGGTCAACCAACATCAAATGATTGGGGGACTATGGATGGATCATATTTCAACAACTTTAACAAAAATACAGACATTTCGGAGATTATTAGGTTTATGGCGGGGTTATTATCCTCATCAGCACCTGATGCGTCACCAAATACAAAATATTATAATGGGTATACCAAAAACACATTCAATACATCGACAGATTCGGGTATTAACGGATATCTTCCTTCAGGAACGACAAATACAACACTACTTGAGTTAGTTGACGCGGGTTTTGCATCTATTGGGGGTACAATATTAGGGTCGTTTGGTACTTTTTATACAAATAGTAACTATAGACACTCTTTTACAAGTCAATCGGGTGGTTCAACAGATGTTAGGTCTTCAAATGATAATAATTTGTTCGGTTTGGGTAGGTTAAGTAGTGGAACACCAACAACATTTAAAGTTTCGGGGTCATTTACGGTTAAGAAATTTGATCACAATAGACAATTATTAGAAGAGGTAAGTACAAATGAATTAATAACACAATCAGGTGCGGGAACTACCGATGGGGTAACTCTTGGTAGAATTGAGTCTGCAAATCCTGAATTAATCCCTGCGGGTTACCAAGATGGGAAGTTTAGTAATGTGTTTAGTCCAACAATATTAAATGCTGGTAATACTATAGATGATATCGGGTATTACCACATATCAAGTTCAATATCAATTGCAAGTGGGTCAAGTGATTTCACAACACCAATTGAGAATAACACTGAAATATTATATGGTCCAATGCCAACTATAGAGAGTGGTATAGGTTCAACTAATTTGGGTGTTACGGCAAATATTGATTTCATGGATCAAATGTCAGCATCATCAAGATCTTTAAGTGGAGCACCATATCTACAAACGGCAACGTTTGATGCGAGTGGGTCTATTAGTGGTACTTTCAATAAGTTGTACCAAAATGGTAAACACGGTTCAATGACAGGTAATAGTGGTCAAAGGGAGGCATATGTCTCTAATGGTAGAATAACAACGAGTAATGTGTTTTACGATGAAACACTTACAGATGTTAGAATTAGTGGTACAATCCCCCACATTAGTGACAAGATAAAGTTGAATTCAAAGTTATATTGGAGTGCGGGTAATTCATACGGAACCTCAAATAATCAATCAATTACAATATCAGGTACTGGGTTTGGTGGTAATGGTTCTGATACAGAATCAAGATCGGTACACACTTCAGGAACCTTTGGTCAACCAGCATCAAGTGGTAGTTTACATTACTATGGTAGATCACAAACATATGATGGTTCGTCTAACACATCTGAGAATTTCAGTGGTGAAGGTAGAAGACTAAAACTAAATGATGGTTTACTTTCTTTCGGTGGTACCGCGTGGGATAATTCATATAATGAATATGGTATCTTAGGAGGAACCGATTTACAAGTCAGACCTAATAAATTGGTTAAACCTGGTGGTAATAATGGATATTGGTTACCGAACCCAAGTAGTGGTAGTAACTTCAAATACTACGTTAGAAAATTTTCTACGTCAGGAACTAAGTCAAGTATGAGTATTACCTTTAATGGTAACTCGTTAACTTCTTGGGATAATATAGAAAACAACAATAGGGTATCTGCAATGATTATGTTTGAATCATCATCAACCAATGTTTATTCAAACTCGAGATTTTATGATCCCACAAAAACTCTGTCGAATTTTATACAAACAATAAATGCAAACACAGATGGTGAAAATCCTTTTGGTTCTAATATTGATCGTTATGGTAATACGGGTGGTTCGGGTTCAGGTGGATCATGGACATTACCAATAAGAAATTCGGATGGTATGTTCTTAAATGCAACATACAACGAGGTATTGGTGTTAGTTAGATATCAAGGAGATCCAACACCATTAACAGGTATAAGTGTAAGTTTTAGTTAAAAGATATGGCATACGATAGTAATTTAAAATCCTCGAGATTCCTACAAGGTAGGAGATATACACATAGTAATTTGAGTGATTCTCAGGAATCATTCACGTCTGTACTTGATTTAAATAGTAATGAGATTTATGTGGACCAGGGTCTTATTCCGTCCAACAACTTACCTTTTAATAGTTCGGGTGACCACTTAAGTGTATATGTGGATCCTAAAACAGGATTCAATGTGTTGAAATATTGGTTTAGACATAAACTAACCAAATCAGATTTAAACAATGAAGTGTGGTTCTTTTTGAACCCGGTGGGTGTTGATAACGGAATTGGTGCTCAGTTAATTGATTCGAATCAACAAGTTAATTTTATATCACCAAAATATTCAGACTCATCATTATCTAACTCAACGGTAGAAGATGGGACTGCGGGTTATGGTGTTAAATTATATGTTTCGACAAATTCGTCTTCACCATCACCAAGTGATTTAGTACAACCATCAACTTACGCATTTGACTTTAAGAACGGGGTTGTACAATTTAAAAGTAGTGTACCATCGTCAAACAAATATGTTTATATAAGTGCTTACCAATATGTTGGTAGAACATTAAGTGAACAACTTGACAATAGTAATCCTGATAGTATTCAAGACATCTTTAAACCAACAGGTTCCTTTTATTCAACAACAAATGATTTACAGATCACTGGGTCTTTAAGTCTTGGTGGTGATTTTACGGTTCATGGTAGTTTTACATCATCACTATCGGAAACAGTGGTTATCAATGATAACATAATTGAATTAAACGGTAATGAGTCTAATTTCGGTGGTATTAGTATAAAAGATACTTCATCACCAAATTTAGTGTCAGGGTCTCTCTTATGGGACACAGTCAACGATGAATGGATAGCAGGTCAATTAGGTAGTGAATTACCTATAGCAAGACAAGACGATTTGATATGGGGTAATTCGGGATCATATTGGTCAGCCACAAGTGACTTACAAGTAACAGGTTCGGTCATAATAAAAGGAGACTTAGTTGTTGAGGGACAAACCACATTACAATCACAAGACATAAATAAAGATTCATTAATTGTATCTGGAGCTATGTCCATAATAAAGAATCAAATAAATAACCAAATAAGGTCGGCATCGTTAGAAATAGAAAACTTAGGGGTAATAGGTGATATTAGTAATAATTCTATCATGGACCTCGGTGGTTTCTAATAATGAAGATATTTATAGTAATAAATCAAATTAAGTAAAAACAAAAAAAAGAAGATGGCTCAAATTATTAAACACAGAAGAGGTTCGATAGACAGTGTAAAGACCACAACAACCAGAAATGGTGAGGTTCTAATCGCGTCAGGATCAATCTCAGATTTAGCTGGACCTTTCGTATTTGTTGGATCTCCCGTTGCTAGTGACGAGGGTGTCGCTGGAGCGTTTAAACCAACATCAAAAATATACTCAGGAACTAACGCACCCACAATTGGTGTTGGTACCTACGGTTCTATTTTAGACGGAACTCCATTTTACGCGTCAAGTGACGAATCATTATATATATTAAATAATGATGGGGTTGGTAACGATAGAATAGATTTAACAGGTAACATTGAGGGTAATGTAATATCAAATGTAACAGTTACATCTTTAACTGGTACAAATGCAGAGGTAACTAACATAACAGGTGGTACAGTGACGGTAACGGGAAACCAAACTATTGCTGGTACTTTAGGTGTTACATCTACGGCAACGGTTGGTAAACTTATTTCGGGTGAAATCACAGGTTCTAATTTAAAACTTACAGGTGATGCTGACATTGCGGGTAATATTAATTTAGGTGGTAACATCACAGTGGGTGATGCAACAACAGACTTCGTATCATTCGGAGCTGACATATCATCATCAATCATACCTGACGTAAACAACTCATTTGATTTAGGTTCATCAACTCAAGGATGGAAAGATTTATTTGTAAGTGGTACGGCACACATTCAAGATTTAACTCTTGATGGTGGACTATCAGTAGACAGTTTAACATTACCAGGTGACTTAACTGTCAATGGTAACACAATACTTGGTGATGCATCAGGTGATACGGTAGTTATTAATTCTGCGGATGTTACCATGGGTAATGTTCCTGCAGGGTCCACTACTAAGTTTATTGGTTTAAATTCTGATGACAAATTAGTTCATGACACTTTAGATGCAAGAATTCAAGGTGATACCTTAGTGGATAATAATGGAACCCCATTAACTGCAAATAGAATTTCATTCGCAGCTGACGGAGACAGTCTTCAAGATGACGCTGACTTAACATATAACAAAACAACTAATGTTATTACTGTAGGAAGTTCTACAGTTGGTAACGATATATCTGCGGCAAGTTCATTAACTTCGGTTGGAACTACAGAACTTAAAGGTGATGTCGGTATTAATTCATCATTAAATGTTACAGGTTCTGCAACATTCAAATCTACAGTAGATATTGAAGATGAAACAACAATGGCATCGGCAATAGTTAAAGACTTGACCTCAGGAAGGGTTGTGTTGGCTGGAACGGGTGGTGCAATTGAAGACAGTACGAAATTAACATTCGACGGGGGAACACTCGACGTTAATGGAGATATTGAAGCAACAGGTGACTTAGGTGGTGCTACGGCAACTATCACAGGTAATTCTACTATAGGTGGAACACTTGGTGTGACGGGTAATACCGAGATAGATGGTACATTAACAGTTAATGATAATGTAACTATATCGGGTAACTTAGAAATATTAGGTACGGCTACGGAAGTAAACATACAATCAACTACGGTTGAAATTGACGATAATATTATTAAATTAAACGCTTACTCTCCATTTGAGAGATATGCTGGTTTTGAGGTTATGGATTCAGGTTCTACAGGTGTATCAGCATCTTTAGTATGGGATTCGCAAGATGATCATTGGATGTTCGTTTCTTCATCGGGACAATCGAGTAAAGTACTTGGAACAACTGCAGGAGCTTACGGTTCTGAAAGTAGTTTAAATATTGGTTCAATACCTGTAGCATCAGGTAAGAACACTATGGGTGATTCTCTACTTACTGAGAATGGTAGTGTCTTAGCGTATAACACAAACAAATTTACAGTTGCAACTGATGACGGTGCCACTTTAATTGCGGGTAATGTTACTGTTTCATCTGCGGGTGGTGCTGACGCGGGAACTAACAGTTCTGAAATTGTATTTAGAAATTCAAGTAATGAACTTGGGTACATATCAACGACAGAAACAACAGATGTTTTAGATGGTATTTTAGGTTACAAATCAAGTGATGGATCTTTAATATTTTCCACAGTTATTGATGGTGGTACTTACTAAGAACTAAATTAAATATTTATTACATATAAATCCCTTGAGAAATCAGGGGATTTTCTTTATATATTGATATTAAGTAGTATTTATAATAAAGATCTATATAGATCATAAATTAATACATTTAGAGAGATCCATATATATGGGACAAACAGTTAAACTGCGTAGAAGCGCAATATCCGGTAAGATTCCGATTAATTCACAACTACAACTTGGTGAATTGTCCATGAATACAACCGACGGTAAGATTTTCTTATCAAAATCAGGTTCAAACGGACCTTCCGTCGAAGAAGTAATAATCACAAACACACAAAATTTTGGTTCTATTGATATTGTTGGCTCAATATCGGGTTCATTCTTTACAGGTTCCTTTATTGGTGATGGTGGTGGACTTTTTAATATTCCTGCATCAGGAGTTACAGGTCTTAGTTTAGATCGAATAGCGAGTTCAACCTCCACAGCATCTATAGATGCGGATGGTTTACATATTAATACGGATACTAATGTAACAGGGTCTCTTACAGCAACAGAGTTTACGGGTAGTGGTAAAGGTTTAACAGATGTGCCAATTAGAATCTCAGGATCAAGTCACACAAACACAAATTACGACGGTCTATTCACAAAAATTCATTTCGATGAATCCACAGGGATTAAAGTCGAGGGTGATACCTCAACAGGTATTGCAAAAATATATTTAGATGGTGTAGCATCTGATGGTGGTGGTGGTGTAGGTAGTACAAAGTTTATTGAGGTAACATCACCAAGTAGTATATGGACATTCAACCATGGATTAGGTGAAAAATACCCATCTGTTATGGTATTTGATAGTAACGACAACGTTATTATCCCACAAAACATTGAAGCGGTAAGTACAACACAATTGGTTGTGTCTTTTGCTTCCCCACAAATTGGTTATGTAACTGCGACTGTCGGTGGTGGATTACCAACAACAACAGCAAGTGATAATAAAACACTTGTTACTTTAAGTGGAGTTCCAACATGGAAAGAAGGTATATTAAGTGGTTCTGTACCGTTTAATACATTCTCATCATCAATTGATACCATCGTTGGTTCTTTAGATGGTAGGTTAGATTCATTAGAGACGGAGAGTGGTAGTGTAGATGGTAGGTTAGATTCATTAGAGACGGAGAGTGGTTCGGTAAGAACAACATTAAATACATATACATCATCAAACAATGGTAGAGTCGACTCGATTGAGTCGAAAACGGGTAGTTTTTTAATTGATAGTGACTTAACCACATTAGAAGGACAAGTTTCTTCTTTAGAAACTGAAAGCGGGTCGGTAAGAACAACATTAAATACATATACGTCATCTAATGACACAACAAACACTAATCAGGGTTTAAGGTTAGATAGTTTAGAAACTAAAACAGGAAGTTTAGATAGTACAGATACAGAACATAAGGGTAGGTTAGATTCTATTGAAAACTTTACCTCGTCGGTCGATGGTCAGGTTAGATCTGACTTTAATACATATACATCATCAAACGATGGTAGGGTTGATTCGATTGAGTCACAAACAGGGAGTTATTTAATTGATAGTGATTTATCTACGTTAGAAGGACAGGTTAGTTCTTTAGAAACTGAAAGTGGTTCCGTAAGATCGGCATTAAACACATATACATCATCAAATGACAGTAAAGTTGGAGATTTAGTCGATTTTAAAGATGATATTGAAACGGCAATTGAACTAACAGGTTCTAATGTTACAATAAAAGGTAATTTATTAGTTAAGGGAACAGAAACGAGAGTTAATTCCACAACTGTTGAGGTTTCTGATAATATAATCTCATTAAATGGAAGTGGTGCAGCTAACGGTGGTATTGAAGTAAGAGATGTTACATCACCTGGTATATTATCAGGTTCTTTAATATGGGACGGTACAGAGAATAAATGGAAAGGTGGAATTAAGGGTAGTGAAGATAGTTTTGTATTAGAAGGTGATTTAAACACATTTACATCATCTAATGATGGTAGGTTAGATTCTTTAGAAACATCAACAGCATCACTTAATTCATTTACAAGTAGTATAAACACCACCATAAGAACTAAATTGGATGATGAAGGTGTAATAAGTGGTTCTATACAAATAGATCACGATTCAACAA
>TARA_R110001632_G_scaffold5934_2_pt1 | contig 19766 bp, 9 predicted proteins | sample TARA_R110001632 | Tara Oceans TARA_R110001632 (sample SAMEA4398266) | marine metagenome | biome: Polar Biome; feature: [SRF] surface water layer (ENVO:00010504); material: water (ENVO:00002006), including particulate matter (ENVO:01000060) such as... | depth 5 m
AAGCAAACTGAAAGTATATTAAAATCTGCTGAAGCTGTTCAACTAGCTACATCTATTAAAGATAACGAATTGCAGGACTTATGTAAATTGTTTGGTATAGCTGATGAGTATGACAATAATATAGTTAGAGCAAAACTTATACAAATGGCAGGACAAGCTCCTGAAGGATTTTTAAGCATATATAAAGATGCTGATAAATCTTATCGTGTATTCTTAAAGAAAGCCTTAGATAAAAAAGTTATTCAAAAAGTTAACGATGTATGGAAACACGGATCTTACACTTTAGGTATTTCTGATGAACACGCAATTGCATGGTTAAAAGATAATTCAGAAGTTTACGCTGTAATGAAAAATCAAGTAAGAGGCAATATGAATACTAAATCAGAATCTATAAGCGTAGACGAGTCAGATATGACTAGTAGTGCTGGAATTAATGCATTAGAAAATACTGTAGACAAACAAAAAGGATGGTTTAAGAAAGGTGAAAAAGCATAATAAATGACACTAGAAGAAGCTTTTATTTATATGGACATGCTTTTGGATAAAGCAGAGCAACCTTACTTTACTTCTGAAGAAAAGGAGAAGTATTTACAGTTAGCTACAACTGAGTTTGTTAATATTCATTACGCTAAAATGGGTATAGATGAAGAGTCCAGAAAAGTAATGGGTGCTTTTGTTAGGTGGTATAATTACAGTCTATCAAAAAATGATATTGTAAATGCAGATTACCTTGGGAGTTACACTTATCCAATTCTGTCAGAAAAATATACTGATGCAGGGGTGATAGATACAAGTGGAGCTGTTGTAGCTGGTTCCGCTCTTTCCTCTACAAATCCTTCTTTAACAAATCAAGAATACGGTCATTTTAAATATGGTAATCAGTATTGTTTTCCAGAAAACCATCTTTATACAATTTCATGTCAACTAACACTTTATAATACAAATGAAGTATGGGCTAGTGGTGCAGTATATCCAGGTGTAACAACATCTGATATTAAACATTATTCAGTTCCATGTACAAGTGTATCTATTGGTGAAATGTATGATCATACTAAAAAAGAAGATCCATGGAGTAAAATAAAGAAAAAGCGTACAGTTCAAGCTGAAAGATCAGAACAAGAATTTAGCCAAACTAATACAAAAGCAAAAGAAGCTCACTACACTTATATTGAAGGTAGAATGATTTTTACTGAAACTTTTATATTAGCAGTTAGGCTACAAACTTTAAATCTACCAACTATAAATAGGCTTTTTTCAGCAGCTACGGTAGGCGGTAACTCTACCAGTAGACCACATGGTACTCTTAGTGATCACTATCAAAGACAAATAATTCAATTAGCTGTTAGAAAAATGTCTGGAACAACTGAATCTGGAGGTTATCAAATTAAAGATATAGAATCACAGAAATAGACGTATTTAAAGAGCTCTTTTGCTCCCTGCGTCAGAAATAGGCAGATACTAGAAATAGTTGATGCCTATTTTTGTTTAATAGACAAATTTTAACTAATTTTGTAACACCACAAATACTCTTGTAATGATTACATTAAATGAAATAGCGTACAATATAAAAAATCTTGCTTATGGAGGAAATACTAGCGTTGAGAATATAATATCTATTGATCAGATAAAGCATTGGATACACTATCATAGAGCAAAACTTATTGCAGATAATTTTAAAAATGGCATCACCGAAGACTCATCTTTATGGCAAAAGTTTCCTTTAGGATTGAGAAATTCAACTGCTCCTGTTTTTTCAAACTACTACAGAGCTTGGGATGAGCACGATATAAATAGTGCATTAACAGCTCCAGTTATGACATCTGACAACCTTCTTAAATTTGCTAAAAAAAATGGAGATAAACTTACTGGAGAATTTAATGCTATTGGTGGATTGTTTGATACTGAAAATAAATACGGCAACAGCAGGCAAGCAACTTATTTTGGAGACAACGCTAAAGGTTTTAGAAATAAAGGCTATCATTCTTTTTTTGTTCCTATACCAGTTCAAATTAAAAATGGAGAAGCAATTAAAGATGTAGAAATAACAAGAGTTAATTACCGATCAGATCTACCATCAACAACAACAACAGATGAAGGAACTAAGGGCTACCAGACAAGACGTATTAGCGTGCAAGAAAATAGAGAAAGAAATACAAATGCATATAATAAATTTACTCCTAGTGATAAGTCTCCTGAATGGTTGTTTTCTAAATCACCAATGCCTAGACATGCTGATGAAACTCAGTACGCAGTTAATGCAAGGGGACATGCTCATATAACAATAAGTGGTTTAGAGATTTCCCCTAATTTTTATGCTAATGATAATACTCCTGTAGAAAGGGCAATGCTCTGGGCTTATAAAGCTGATATGAAAATGATATTAGAAAATCCTACAGATATAGATATGATTTACCCAAGAACTAATAGCGGAGGATCGGCAAATCATAAAAGGTTTAGATTTGATGATGCTAGCACTCCTTACCCGTTACCTATGCAATATATTCCTGAATTAATACAAAGAATATTGCAAATAGAAATGGGTATAATTCTAAAAACAGTACCAGATATATTAAACAACTCAATGGATGATCAAACTAAACTTAAACTAAGTCAAAGTGGGCCACAAACACAAAGATAAATACATGCCTTTAAAAGGCATTTATAAACTAGTAAAGCTAATGCTTTACAAAAATATTAACTATAAAATGTACTACAGTATTATTAGTAGGTTTTTTGAAATATTAATAAGAGATGTAACCGACAGAGATAGAAGAGTTTACTTACCTAATCAAATGGGGTATATTTATTTAGACGAAAGACCTCATAAAAGAGCATTTCATATAAGAGTAAATAATAGTGAAACAAAAGAAAAAGGAGAAACTGTATATAGCAAAATACCGATTCTAGATGATTTTTATAAAAAATTAATATGGGTTAGACCAATAAAATATAGAAATTGTAAAATAATGCCATTAAGGTATTCAAAAGACATAATAAATAAAAAATAAATATGGCAACTACAGTAAACGCATCAACACTTACCGTGCAAATAACAGAAACTTTAGCTTTATCTACAGACGCTACAGGCATCACAGATGATCTTTCTTTTGCACAAACAAATAATCATATAATATCAACTTCTGTTTTAAACGCATCTAAAAGAATAGTTGACCTGCAAAATACTGCGCTAACTACAGTTGCTACCTTTCATGCTTCTGTAAATGCTGCAGGGCAATTTAAAATAGCAGATGTTAAATATATTAGAATAACTAATTTAGATGCTTCAGATGTTTTAAAAGTAGGTGTTATTGGAGACAGTAGTGGAGCTTGGCAATCTGTAGCTGCTAATACTTCTGTAATTTTTACAGGAACTCAAATAGAAATTGGCGCTACATTTACTTCTTTTGCTTCGGCTAGTAGTATTGCAGTAATAGGAGCAGCAAATCAACAAGTAGAAGTTTTTATAGCAACTACATAAAATAAAATAAATATGCACGTAAATATAGAAAGAACTTTTGCTACTGTTGCTAGAAATTTAGGGCTAACAGATTTTTCTAGCTATACTAATAGTTGGGTAGAGTGGGCTTACGAAGCAGAAAAGCTTATAGGCAGTAGAGACACTTTTATACAAAAAGAAGCGTCTTATACTCCTGATGGAAATAAAGCTACAGGAACTATAACTTTTACAGAAAACGCAGAAAAAGGTGAATCTATAATTATAAATGGAGTTGAATTATTTTTTCAAGAGGTTAGAGATATGACTTGGAATACACCAGCTCCGCAGTCTATTGGAAGAGCAGGAGCTCCTAACGAAATAGCTATAGGTGGTACTATGCTTACTTCAATGGATTATGGATATGGCGGTTCTGCTTTTAGAGGATTAATACAAACACTGACAGGAAGGGAAAAAAATACAAAGACTATAGCCTACAGCAATTTTGAAGAAAATGGAGTCCCACTTTCAGGAGTTTCAATAGGTACTGGAGTTGATCCTAATGCTGCTATTTTTCATTACCCAGAAGCGTTAGGCGGTGCTGATTACAATGTTACAGAAACAACAAGTGATGTTGAGATACTTACAAATGGAGATTTTGCTTACAATCCTAGTTCTGATAGTAGTTGGAATTTAGCAGCTGGTTATAGTTGGAATGCAGCAGGTCATATAGACTGTAACCCTTATCTTTATGCACATCTAACTCAATTTTCACCATTAATAATAGCACATAAAACGTACAGGGTTAAATTTACAATAAGTAATTGGGTTTCTGGAGATTTAACAGTTTATATAGTAGCTAATGGAGAATATTATGGATCTAGGCTTGTACAAAATATGGGAGACGGAATTTATTCTTATGCTATTTCTGCAAATCAACCTAGAGATCTACTTGCTGGACGTGACGGATCCTCTTTAACTTTAGACGATCCAACTTCTGCAAATAGTACTTCTTGGTTTCACTCTTCAGGTAGTTCTCTTAGGTTTTCTAGACAAACATCAGCTGGAGTAATAGACTGTGATATTGATAATATTAGTTTAAAAGAAATAACAAGTGTTGAGCTTAACATTACAGCAAAAGAAGAAGGAATAATGGGTAATAATTTTACTATAGAGTCAAAAGTTAAAAAAGCAACAGTAAGCGCTAATACTCTTACTGGAGGGAAAGGAAAATATTCTAATCAGCAAATAATTTTACCAGAAAATAACGTAAAGCTTTTAGGGGTTAGAGTTGGAACTAATGCAACTACAGATAAACATACGGAAATAAGAAGAGGGGCTGGTACCCACAGAAGCAGAGTAGGTAAAGATACTAATGACTCTAGACAAAGAGCGTTTAGATACTATGTAAATGGCAATAGATTAAACATACAGCATGATAGTTTAGACGAAATTACAATTGTTTATTTAGCTTACCCTGTAGATATGAGGGGATTTCCTATGATTAAAGAAGGTCACGAAACAGCTGTAGCTCAATACATAATGTGGCAAACAAAATTAATTGAATTCTATAACGGAAAGCTACCACAGTACATAACGAAAGAGCTAGAAAAAAGATGGTATTTTTTATGCGGTAAAACAAGAGGCGATGACAGTATGCCAACATCTGAAGAACTAAAACAAATAGGTAATATGTGGAATACTTTGCTTCCTGTAAAAAGTGGTAACGGTTTAATAAATTTCTAAAATGGCAAAAAAGAACACAAAAGCAGAAGTTGCTACTGAAAACTCTGGATTATCACAACCAGAAGGGTTTACTCATGGAATGGTAGGTGATTTAGATCCTCATTTTCAATTAAAAGGAAGCTATCAAGATGCTCAAAATATAAGATTAACAAATTCAGAAGGAGATACATTTACTGTAGAAAACATAGAGGGTAATAGTTTGTTTGTTGATTTATCTACATTTCATATAGACACTGTAGCCGATCAGTATCAAATGAGTGGTTCATATCCAACATTTTATGATAGAGGCCCAACAAATAGTAATGTAGCTCTAAATTTAGAGTTATCTAACAGGTGTTCTATTGTAGGTCATTTTTCTTATGCAAACCAAATGTTATTAATGATTGTTGGTAGATTTGAATACAATAGAGGTAATGGCACTCCTTATTTAGAAGGTTCAAATAGAACTATATTTTTACTAGTTGATTTTAATAAAGATCTTGTAGTTACTAAAGTAACAGATTTAAGGATTTGCTATACCGTTACTGATGGTGGATCATATCCAGATTTAGGTATGTTATTAGATAAGCCTGTAAGAATAGAGGCTATGATTGAAAATAATTGTATATCTAGAATATATTTTACTGACAATATAAATCCATTAAGAACTATAAATTTAAAACAAAAAAGATTAGACAACCTTACAGTTGAATCTTTAGATTTAACGCCTTTAATGAGTCCTTCTCAGCCATCTATTAACCAAACATTACACGGATCTCTACCTGTTGGAGTGTACCAGTATACTTATAAATATATTAATGAAAATGGTGGTGAATCAACTTTTGCTCCATTAAGTAATATATATCATGTCTCTGATCAATCTTTTGGTAGTTCTGTAACTTATGGTGGTGGGCCAAAAGGAAACTTAGGAACACAAGGATTTGGAATTACAGTTTCTGATATAGATCCAGATTACAAGTATATAGAACTTTACACATTGTTTTATGAAGATTTAAATCAGCCACCAAGAGTTGCATTGGTATCTAGAACTGATATTAACGGAACAGCTGATTGTACTTTTCAGCACACTAATTGGAATAGTGAAATCCAACAAGGGTTAGAAGAAATTCTTATTGAATCAAATACTTGGGACGTATGTAAAGATATTGCAATAAAAGATAATATTTTATTTGCTGCTAATTTAAAACAAAAAAAGAATTGGGTATCTGAAAAAGAATGGAATGTTAAAGTAATGAGATATCGCATAGCCACAGATGGTACAAATGCACAATATCTAGACGCTATGCTTACTACAAACGATGTTAATGTAAGACACTATACTAGAGCAATGGGTAGTACTGCATCTCCTACTGAAATTTTAAGTGGACAGACAAACCATCATGGTCATTTTGTTGGTCATGGTAAAATTTTAGGTGTAGATATTTATGAGGATTCATCTCATAATTATCTTAATTATGAAGGTGGTGATGGTACGCCAGCCTGGAGAACTCAATTAAATCAAAGACATGGCCAAGGAGGTACAGATGGTAGAGTAAAATCTAAGTTTGAATATAGATACCTTGAAGATAGAATGACCTTAGGAGGTGAAAGCTATGAGTATAGAAAAAATGGACTTGGAGGCTGTCGTGTTACTTTCGGAATAAATCCTAGAGAAGCTGATCAAACAAAAAACCCTTCTAACTCGCCATACGTAAGTGCTACCGCAAAACCAGAAGAATTACAAACTGAATATCAAGATTTGCCTGCTGATGGAAATTGGACACACGAAAGTCCAAATTCAAGCACTAAATTTAAAACATCCATGTCTCTTGGGGGCACAAAAGACCCTCACGCTTCTGGAAACAAAAGAGGTTATCAACGAGGAGAAGTTTATAGATTTGGAGTTCAAATATATGATTTGACAGGAGCTCCAGGAAATGTCTTGTGGATTGGGGATATACAGACTCCAGACCAGCATGACGTATTAAGAATGATTGATCATAAGCAATCAAATTATAGTGTTTTTAGACCGACTATTACTCACTCAAGTTTTAGTGGAAATAGTTTAGTAGTTTCCAAAAATCTTGTATCTAGTATTTACTCTCAAGATCATAGACTATCTTACGTCTATGGTCATGTTGTTCCAGCTGTAGATGTAGAGTGGTTTTCTGCGAGATTAAGTAATTCTTATAAAAACTTAGAAGCATATGTTCAGCCATCGGGTACGCAACAAGGTTATTTACCTAACGATGGCTCTAACAGTGGTCATACTCCAGACGGATTAAGAAAAGGATTGACTAATTGCGTTCAAAGAAATAATAACGCTACTTGGAGCTATCCATTTGATATGGATGAAAATCCTGGAAGTAATTGGGGTCATGATCATGTTCATTACTTATTAGATTTATATGTTAATTTTGAATTTTTAATACCCAATGAAGTACTTGCAAAAATTTCAGGATATAGAGTTGTAAGAGCTAAAAGAAATGAAGAAGATAGAAGTATAGTACAACAAGGATTATTAAATCAGACTTGTCAGTATGGTCACGCAGTAGATGGATTAGACGCTGGATATGATGCAACTAATTTTTCAGTTGGAGATAATTCGGCATTTGATGATGATCCTATATTTACAAACGTTTATAATGACCAAAGTCCTCCATCTCCTGCTGTTGCTGTTGCGCCTACAAAAGTAGAGCAGCCTGAGTATAATTCTTATTTAAACGGATATTTAGGACTAGCAGAACAAACATTTTACGCTTGGTATGATGCTGCTACTACAGACGGAAAAGCGACATTAGGAGGAAACACATCAGGAAAAGCATTTTATTGGCAAGAAGAAGAAGATGATAAAGCGTTTTCTGCAGATTACGGATCATATCCAATACCTAACATAACAGCAGCCACAAGTGAGCATGGCCCAGGTCACTCAGCAAATCACCACAGAATGAGTGCATACTTTGGAGGTTTTGATAAACAAAAAAAAGTAGATGGTAATGGTGAAGATTACTATTCTGGATCTAATACAGCTATAAGTGGAAGTGTTTTTACATTAGACTCACCAGATAGTGCTTTTGGTATAAGGCCTTATATATTTAGAGATGGAGATGTCTTAAGAATAGATTCTATTTTAAAGCTTACAGACAATCATAGATATAAAATTACTAGTGGATCTTTACCTCAAGGATATCATAGTCATAATAATAATAAATATGCTAAAGCAAATAATTATGCTGTCACGTCTTGGTCTCCAGCTGATAGAGATAAAACTGCTGCTGCAGGATTAAGATTTGCAGGAAGAAAAGTTATAAGTGAAGATTATGGCGTTTTAATTGCTAAATACTACTGCTTTGATCCTTCGCATGGAATTAATATGGAAATAACAGGAGGTAAACATGCAGGAAGAGTTTCTGGAGGTCATAATCAAGGAGGAAGACCTTACGCTAGAGGTATGTATTTACCAATATCAAATTCAAAAGAATTAAGTGACGGAGAGATAGTTCCTTCAGGATTTTTTAAAAAATCAAGAAGAGCTAATAAAGGACGTGTACATGGTTTTTCTAATAATACACTGGGATTTGCTAAGCATAAAGAAAAGTCATCTGAAAGAGAAAATTATTACGTGTGGGGATCTATTGATGAAAGTGTATGCAAGGTAGATGGAGAGCACATTACTGACTGGACGGAAGAAAAGCAAAAGTTAGATTTTACTTATGATACTGTTTCTACTATGCAAATGGGTTTAAGATCAATTTTAGTAGAACTAGATATAACATCAGCAGATGTTAGAAAACATGGTCCTCTTAGTACTGATACATACTTTAGTATGGGTCATGATGACGCTACTAGAAATCCTAAAAACACTCACAGTGACTGGTTTGCTCCACAAAGTATGTCAAATATATATACTCAGCAATCATGGCAAGGTTATAATAGTTCAGGAGTTATATGGCATAATAAACCACAATGGATGAGTATAATCAATAAATATTTAACCACTGCGTTAAAAGCTGGAAGCACAACAGGTGGAGATAATAGATATAAAGGGTATAATCCAGAGCAATATTTATGTTCTATTGTAAGAAGAGTAACACCTTACGGGGGGTGGGATAAAGGATCTATAGAAAAAACAAGATACATACCAGCTGGTAATTTTCATTCAACATTAAAGCCTGGAGCACCATCTACTATACTTAGTGATAATTTTCAAGGTCATGTGTCTATAGTTTTTGGTGGAGATACATTTGTAAATTTATATTCTCATCAAAAAACATCTACTCCATACATGAAAAAATCCATGGCTAGATTTAAAGTATTCCCAGTAGAGTCTTATGTAAATACTGATATGAGAAGTGGTTTAAGTTTAAATAGTGGAGATACTATAGTGGGTAAAGATATGCAAGAAGCTCCGTTTAGTAATGATTGGCTTTACAATTCTGTTTATTCACAAGAAAATATAATTAAGTCTTCATTAATGGTTGATGAAACAGAAAGCTGTGATGATTTAGATTTACCTTATGAAATTGCATATTCTAATACAAAAATATTAGGACAAAAATCAGATGCATTTAGAGTGTTTCCTATTAATCAATTTCATGACATGGAAGGTCTTTATGGTGAAATTAATAGAATTGTAAATTTTAAAAATGAAATATATGTATTGCAAGATTCAGCTTTTTCTAAATTACTTGTAAACCCTATATCTATGCTAAGTGATGATTCAGGAACATCATTATTTACAGGAACAGGAGAAACAGTTGAAAATCATATATATATATCTACAAAATATGGATCTAGACATATGCATAGCGTTGCATTAAGTGAAAAATCAATGTATTTTGTTGATGCAAATTTTGGTAGGCTATTTAAATATGATACAGAAAAATTAATATCATTAGGAGATGCTTTAGGTCAAAGAAATTATCTTTCATATATTTTAAGAGAATGGGAAAGAAAATCATATACTATATGCGGCAGAAGCTCTGGAAGTGGTGGTAGTTTTGGTAATACAAGCACAGCTCATAGTGGGAGTGCTTCTCAGCATGGAGTTTATAAAGGACAGCTTCATAGTGTAATAAAAGACGGAAGGAATTACAGATCTGATAATCCTTTAAGATTTATTGGTATAACATCTATTTTTGATCACACTAATAAAGAGTTGCTTATGACTTTTCATAATGCAGCTGCATCATCTACACAGAGAAACTTTGCAAGTGAATATGACTTACACAATATGGGGTCACAAACAAACGGAATACCAGTAGGTACAAGCGAGACTCTCGTTTACAATGAAGGTATAAATGCTTTTGTTTCTAAATACTCTGTAGCCCCTCCTCAATGGCTGTCAGGAGCGCAAGGATCTTTTGTTGTTTGTCCAGAAAACGAACTTTCAGCTTTTGAGTTAATGAACTTTGGTTATGACACTAGACCGTATAATGTATTCGGATCAACAGACAATATTTTTGGCGGAGGAGTGCATAAACAATTTAGATCTAATCCTTTAAGATTATGGACTTGGGATAAACATCCAAAAAAACATAAAACAGCTTTTTTTGGTAAAAAACACTCAAGTATAGTTAAGCACTCTATTACATCTAGTCCCTTACTACCTGGTGGCGGGATTACATCTAATGGAGTTGAAGCTATAAATCACACAACAATAGATAATCCAGATGAGAGTTACATAGTAAAAATTATTAATAGTGAGGCTGCTACTTCTAAAATTTTTGATAATGCTCATATAGTTATGACTCCTTCTTCTGTCCCTTTTAGTAGCGTAGAATACAGTACAGATACTACTCATAAATCACTTGAACAATATAATAGTATTCATGATGTAGATATAAAATATGACGATACAGAAGAACTTGTTATAAATAGAAGATGGGATTTTAACGATACACATGAAGGGTTTATGTGGAATAATGGAACTGGAATAGTAGGAAACTCAATAATTAATATAGGTAATTCAACTTTAACTTTATTATCAGCAGGCACTAATGCTTATTTAACAAGCCCTGGTGATAGAATGAACGCTTTTAATAGCGGAGGTGAAGGAGGTGAAACAAAAATATTAAATGGATATATAGGAAAATTTAATAACATAATTAGAGTAAAGTTAAAAAGAACAAATAATGGTGTTACTGATTCTTGGAATGGTAATATGAGATTTAGAGGCTACAATCCTTCATTATTACTTAGTGGTAGTAGTTTTGTAAAATATGATTATGATGTATCAAGAATGCTAAATCTACCAGAACCAAATTTTATTGACGGAGAATTTTTAATTGCAGAGTGGGATATGAGTGAATGTCCAGAATGGGACAATTGTAGAATAAGTGGTATTAGAATTGATTTCGGACAGATTTCTGGTGTTGAGTATGTAGTAGATTGGATAGAAATTGGTGGACTAAAAGCAGCTAAATATACTGATGGAGTATTAAAAATACCATTAAGAACAGAAAAAAGCACAAAAAGGTCTAGAGGTACTTGGTCAAAAATAAAATATTCAGCGAAAACTACAGATAAATTTAATATCTTTGCAATACTTGCAAAATACAGAACAATATACTAAAATAAATAATTATGTCATATAGAGCAGTAGTAGATGCGATTAATAAACATGGAGGAGCTTTAGATAAGTCTTCTTATTCTTTTGGAAATAAATCTAATAATATAGGAGCTACAACATCAAAAACAACAAGTGTTAATCCATATAGTTCTAATGCATACACTTTAGGTGATTACAGAGGCTTTGCAAATAGTCAGCCAGATATAATTGACGAAAGAACATTGTACAGTCAGATGGGAGAAGGCATGTCTTCATTTGATAAAAATTTAATGACTGGAGTAAAAGGTCTTGAAATGTATAGTTTAGGAAATAAAGTAAGTGGTAGTGTTCAAGGTTTTGGAGAAAATATTTCTAACTATCTTTCAGGAAATTTAAAAGGTACAGAAGGTGCTTTAGGAGGAAAAGGTGGATTAGCAAAAGGAAGTCTTGATTTAGGGCCAGCATTATCTACATATAGCATGTTTGGTACAGACAGCAATCCCTACACTTTTACAACTACAGAAAAATACGGAGGAACAGCTTCTAATTTAATGGCGGCACATCAAGTTTCTAAATTTTTGCCAGTAGCGTCTGGTCTTGCTGGAGGAGCAGGAGCAGCTACAGCAGGAGCAACAGGATTAATGGGAGGTAGCATGGCTATAAATCCTTATATGATGTTAGCAGCACTAGCATTTTCATTTTTTAATAATAAAAGAAGAAAGAAAAAAGCTAAAAGAGCAAATGAAAAAGTATCTAAAGAAATAGGAGAAGAGCAAAGTAGTCAATATGATGAACGAAGTGAAATGCTAGAAGAGATGAGAGACAAAAGGTTAGCACAACAAGGATCTCAAGAATACGCACAAGGAGCTAGTAGATACTCAAATCAATATGGAGGTAATTATAGTAATAGATTTCAAGGGCAAGCAGCTAGCGGAATGAAATACTATGATAACGGAGGTCAAATACAACAACAAGAGTTTGACAATACTAATAAACAATTAAATCCACAGCAATTAACACAACTTGCAAAATCAGGTAGAAACGGAGATACAATGCTAGCTCATATAAATGAAGGAGAAGCTGCAATGCTAAAATCACTTGGCGGTTCTGGAACTATTAATCCTCACACTGGACTAAGAGAGTTTGGATATGGTAATCCTTTAGATGTAATTACAGATGTGATTACGGGAGCTGGTGATGTTGTTAGTGATGTTGTTGGTGGAGTTATTGGTGGCGCTTCAGATGTTGTAGGTGGAGCTACAGATATAATTGGCGATGTTACAAGTGGCGTTCTTGACGGTGCTACTGATGTAATGAGTACAGTAGGAGACGTAGTAGAACCAGTATTAACACCAGTTTTTGATACGGCCCATGACATTGTACAGCCTGTTATGGAAGGTGCTGCTGATATTTTAGAGCCAATAGCAGCAGGAACTTTAGACGTATTTGGTAATGTAATTGAAGGAACTTTAGATGGTATAAAAACATTAGGACATGATGTCTTAATACCTGCTGCAACCGCTGTTTTAAAGCCAATCGCAACAGGAATAGGTCAGGGTATAGATTTTATAGAAGATATATTATTTGGAGGAGGAGACGATGGTACAGTAGTAGGTAATCCTGGAACTTACCATCAACAAGGAAGAGGGGTAATGGGAGATGGCTCAGGAGTACGGGGACCCCAAGAAGGCAACTCTGCTTTACAAGCGCTTAACTCTCATGTGAAATCTCAACCTAAAACAAAAAGTGGTACAGGCGTTAAGACTGGAGATTGGGTAGGAGATAAAGAAAATCCATACATAACAGCTAATGTAGACGAAGAGTTAGATTATGCTGCACAAGGAATGAAATATAAATATGCTGATGGAGGAAATATGGATGTAGTTGCTGAGTTTACTGGCAATGAATTAATTGTTAATGATCAACAAAGTGTAGAGCAGGGATTATCCACTGGTAACTATGCAATGGCAGCAGCTCCCATTAGATCGGCTATGAAAATGAAACAAATTACTCCAGGTCCAGAGACTCACAAAAACAATCCTATGCCTGTAGACGGACAAGGAAACATATATGCTGGTGGCGGAAAGTTAAACTTTAAAGTAAATAAAGGCGCTGGTGTATATGACCATGCTACCGATCAATTTAAATCTAATATGACAGATAGAGAAATAGCTACAGTAGCTCATAAGAATATCTCTAAATGGCAGGCAAACGGAATGGCATAATGGCGTTACCAGGAAAAAACAAAATATCCATAAAAGAGGTTTACGATTATTTAATGACTAAACCTAAAATGACTAAGAATAAAGCCTTAGGAATTATTGCAAATATTAATGCTGAGTCATCGTTTTATTCTGATGCTGTTGAAATGAATGAAAAGGTTAAAAATAAAGGAATAGGTCTTTTTCAGCACACATACCCATCTAGAAAAAAAGCATTTCAAGAAGAAGTTCCAGATTGGAAAACTAACTGGAAAGGACAAATAGATTTTGCTTTGTCAGAAGATGAAGCGCAAAGTTATTTAAATACAACTTTCCCAGACTCTACAGCTGCTACTGCTAAATTTATGAATGAGTTTGAAAACCCTCATGTTAAAGGAGATACAAAAAAAGAAATAGCAAAAAATAGAGTTATAAAAATAGAGGGCAGGACAGAAATATTAAAAAAAATATCTTTTAATAAAGATGATGGTAAAATAATAGTAGCTAAAAAATTACCTAAATCAGATAATGTTGATGTTACCTATGATGACGAAGGTACTGCTGTAGAAAATGAAAATATTATTTCATCAGAGACAACACCTGAAGTTAAGATTACAGGAAGTAATTACCAGACAAAGATTTATGATGAAAAGAATAAAGAATGGTTTAAGGCTGAAGTAACATATAATGAAGACAAAACAGACTACACGCTTGATTTAATTAAAATGTCAGACGGGAGTAGTGTGTCAAAAGACGATAAAGTATTTAAAGATATAAAAAGAGATGTAATTGATCTAAGCTTACAAGGAAAAAATAGCTTTAAAAAAGTGACCTATGATGACGGTAGCGTTTATTACCAATCACATAGTGGTGATGGAGCATATCAAATTACAACACCCCCTATACACAAAACAAACGTACCAACAAGTATTATTGAGTCAGCTAAAAAGAAAGAAGGACTAGTTGATCAATCAAATAAAAAGAAGTACAGAAAAGATATTTTAGATAGAGTATCTGGAAGAAAAGAATATTTAGAATATCTAGAAGATAATCAAGATGACTTTAAGAGAATAAAAGCAATAAAAAACAATATTAAATCTTTAACTCCAGGAACAGAAGCTCATAATGAACTTAAATCTGAGTTATCTAAAATAACAAATAAGTTAAGAGACAAAGAATTAAAATTAAAAGAACATTTACATAAAAAAGAATTAGGTAATTACGTTAATACTGAAAATGATCTTAGAAATCAGTTAGGTCAACTAGAAAATGAAGTTAAGGTATATTCAGAAAGCGGTGAAGAAATACCTTCAGATTTAACAAATAAAATATCTAAATTAAGAAAGGAAAAACTTAAAGTTCAAAACAGAGTAAAAGTACTATCAAAAACTAAATGGCAAGATTACGATATAAGCCCTGTACAGCAAGGTTACAATCAAAACATTTTAGAAGATGATGGAACTGTAAATATTAAAGCAAGTGAAAAAACTCCTGTATTGCCAGATCCTTTAGGTGGTGATGACGATGAAGTAATTTACAATGTAGTAAACGAAAAGACTGATAAAGGTTTAATTGTAGAAGAAGAAGCTGCAGATGTTATTAAAGAAGTTACTGGAGAAGATGTAAATACAAATATTGTAGATGAAAATCCAGATCCTGCAGAAAACGAAAGTGAAAAACAAACAAGACTAGGAGGTTTAGCAGATGCAGGTAATTCATTGCTTAAAGGGGCTGGTCAGCTATTAGATTATGTTGGTGGTCCTGGAGGTATAATTTCTTATGTAATGGGTAAAAAAGGCCTTAAAGAAGCTATGAAAGAGGTTAAGCCACACGCAAGCGCTAAGCTATCGCCAATGTTTTTAGAGCATTTAAGGCACAGTAGAGAGCTTTCTAAGAAAGGTTTTCATCCAGATGAGGCTAGATTAATGCAAAAAGAAATAGATGGTGCTTATCAGAAAGGATTAGAGAACGCTGTAAGAGGATCTGGAGGCCAAAGAGCTACATTTTTAGCACAGTCAGGCGTTTTAGACTCTCAAAGATCATCTGCATTACTTCAGTATGCGGCTAAGGACGCAGAATTACAAAGAGTAAATGCTGATAAGCACGAAAAATTACTTATGTTTAAAGAAAATTTTGACATTTCTCAAACTGAAAAAGAAAGAACTGAAGACATGGAAAGGAAAGTGGCAAATAAAGCTTCAGCAGCAGAATTTACTTCAGCAGCATTTACTAATTTAATGGCTGGATTTGGAGGAAGTTCTTTAAATAAAAATGCACAAGCAGGAGGAAGTCAGTTTTTCAATCAAATAACAAAAATGATGCAAAACCAAGGGAATACAGGAACAGATAACAAAGAATAATTATGGCAGTAGATTACGGATTTTTTAAAGCATTAACAGGTCCCATGAAACAAGCGGGAGCTATACAAGCAAATCGTGACGCTAGAGCTATGCAAGAAATGCAATTAGCTCAACAGCAAAAAAACCAACAACTTCAAGAGTTAGATCGTAAAAAGAATCAGCAAGATCAATTAAATGCAGCCACTCAAAGTGCTTTAAATGATCTGTATACAAAAAATAATTTTTCTAGAAACAAAGATGTTGACGATTTTACTAATTGGCATGAGACTGGATCTGGTTGGTCAGACATACAAGAAGTTCTTAGAAAGCATGGTAATATTGATAATGCTAGAATTTACGGTAATTTAGATTATATGCTAAACGAATACAAGGCTAACTTAAAAGATAATCCAATATCAAGAAGATCTAGAAAAAATAAAGCATCTTTAGAACTTTATCATGAATTAGCCTTAGATGATAAGAACTCTCAATTTTTAACTGGAGGTGCTATAGAAAGATATCAGAGCTTTGTAAATAACGAAACAGACTCTTTTATATTTAATGGAGGAAGGTCAGATTATTTAGATCAAGCAACTAAAGTACTAACTACTGCAGATCAAATTGATTTAGATGAAGTAATAGGTAGTAACTATCAGGCTATTATTAAAGATATGATAAATGACCAAAATCCAGAAAACGCTCAAGATTTCATGAACGGATTAAGTCATGAAGACATTAGAAATTGGGTTGGTAAAGAATTAAGATATGATAAAAGCTCTGGATATTTTAATGACAAAGGAATCTACGGAGAAATGCCTATTGATACAGAGTTTTCTACAGAGTTAGTTAGATCTTTAGATGCTGTTGGTAAAACAGCAATAGCTACTGGATCTGATTATTTTAGAGCAAAAGACCAAGGAACATCATTTAAAGAACTATTTGACGGAACAGCAGGAATAGATTGGGATAGATTAGGTGGTTACAATTCATCTGCAGAAATGAAAAACTATAAAGGCATGAAAGCTACGTTTGCAAAAGGAAGGCAAATGGTAGGAAGTGGTAGAATATTTGCTAATAATCCTAATTTAGAATCTATTATAACTAAAGTGTGGGCTGGAAATTATGGAGATGAAGAACAGTCAACTAGATATAATATAGACAACAAACAAGTAAACAACGTTGCAATGCAAGGTTTGTACGATTCAAGAGGTCATAAAATTACAGATAGTGATGTTGGATCAACATGGATTACAGGAGCTGGTTCTTGGCAAGAGTCAGAAACAGATGATTTAAGACTTACGGGTTATCATATTGCACTAGAAGGTAAAAACTCAAGTGGAGATAGTTTTTTATTGACAGACGTATCAAATAAAGAAGATATGGCTAAAATGAGAGAACAATATAAAGATACTGTTTTTGATTACGTTATGGTAGCTGAACTTATAGATGATGATATGGTAAGCCATGATGATGCTTATTATAAAAAAGTAGACTTAGGAGATGCATCTATTCAGGCTGCAATTAATAAAGCAATTCCTAGCGAAGATTTAAATAATGTAAAAAATCAGAATGTAAAATACGAGCAGCAATTAGCTAATAAAACTCATAGTAATAAAAGAAAATTAGCAAACAGCGCTTTACTTAGAAAACAATTAAGTTTACCTGATGATGCTTCTGTAGAAAAAGTTGTAAATGCTTACGACCAATCATTATCAATTGGACTTGGTATGGCTAACGTTCCATCTAAAAAAATTCAACAAGCAATTCCTTTGTTAATGTCAGATTTATATGTAGCTTCGCAAGAAAAAAGAGAGTATCCTATAAAACTTGGAGAAAACATGGTAGCTAGAAATTCTTCTGAGTACATGGCATATTCAACACAAATCTTAAAGAAAGGGTTAATTGATAAAAGCTCATCAGTAATGGATATGCTAGAAGCAATTAAAAAAGGTAATTACGATGCATGGAGTCAAACAGCAATGCCTGAATCTTTATATAATAATAGCAGAAGAATAAGTAAATCTATAGTTAAATATCAACAATAAAAATGGCAGAAGAAAATTATACGTCAGGTCTTAATATTTTACTATCAGACTTAGCGCAGTCTCAAGAAACAACTATCCCTTCACCACAAGAAGCTATTAGTGAGCAATATGATTCTGCTCCCTCAGACTTTACACAATTATTACAAGGATTAGGTAATGCTAGTGCACCTAATGAAACTTTTGAAAGATTTGCACAAGGACAAGCAGCTGGAGAGTTAGCTGCTGATGAGTACGGTAAGTTAGATGAATTAAATTATGGTACAGCTCCTAATCAAGAAATAAAAGATCCTGCATCTATGATAGGCTCTACAGGAGATAGAGTAGAGAGAGGATTAAAAGCAGGTTGGGGTGATTTACTTTATGGATCAGGAGAAACTGTAGATTTTATTAATGCATGGACTAGACCTGGAGACCCAGAGCCTACAACTAAAGTAGGTGATTGGTTTAAAAAAATAGGAACAGAATATCAAAACGAAAACGCTTTAGTATTATCAGAAGGATTACAAGATATTACATTTTCAGATATGTTAAAAGGCGAATTCTGGAGCTCTAAAATATCAAGATTAGTTCCTTATGCTTTATCATTTGTTATACCATATACTGGAGGTGCAAAATTAGGAGCAGCATTTTTAGGTAGATTTGGTATGTGGTCTGCTAACGGACTTAAAGGAGCTAAAGGGTTAGGTACTATGGGTAGAGGGATAGGTATGGGTGAAATGGGTATAAAAGGTACAGGCTTATTAGGTAAACTTGCTTATGATGGTGGTAAAAAAGGATTAAAAGCGACTAACTTCATGAGAAATAGTGGATCTTTTATTGGTGGTGGTTTAGGTGCCAATTTAGCGGAAGGAGCATATCTTTCAGGAGAGTCGTATAATGAAATGCTTAACGAAGTAAATGCTGACGGAAGTAAACGTTTTTCTCCAGATGAAGCAGCTTCTCACGCTTCTAAAGTGATGTATGATAATACTAAATGGGCTGGAGTTGACATGGTTCAATATGGTTTACTTTTTGGTGGAGCAGGAAAGTCAATGGCAAAAAGATTACTATTAAACCCTTTAAGAAAAAATCCTTTTAAAAATAGTATAGCAGGATTGACAGCTTACTCAGCAAGAGCAATAATGCCTAATTTACCAGCTGCAGCTGCATACGCTAGTATAGAAGGTGTTACGGAAGGAATACAAGAAACATATCAAGAATGGATAAAATATACAGCTCTACAAGACGCTAAAGGAGAAGATTATGAATCTATGACTGATTGGGTTAAGGATGATTACGGAAACTACAAACCACATATTAGAGATATATTCTGGAGTTCTGTAGGTTTAGGTGGAGCTATGGGTGGGGCTAGAGGTTATTATGACGCTGCTGCTGAAAGAACTAAAGCACTTGATGAGCATATAGATGCAATAAATCTTAATGCACGACTTTTAGATAGCGCAAAAACTCCTGCAGAATTTTTCCTTGCAGAAC
>TARA_R110001632_G_scaffold7202_1_pt1 | contig 19701 bp, 10 predicted proteins | sample TARA_R110001632 | Tara Oceans TARA_R110001632 (sample SAMEA4398266) | marine metagenome | biome: Polar Biome; feature: [SRF] surface water layer (ENVO:00010504); material: water (ENVO:00002006), including particulate matter (ENVO:01000060) such as... | depth 5 m
TTGCAGCCACGGCAATGAATGAAGATTGTTTGGCTTGTGATGGGTAATAATTAAAGGGGCTAGCGCCCCTTTTTTTTATATTACAAAGTATTTAGTTTTGCCTTTTTCTTTATAGGCTTTTAAACATCTGTTTCTATTTAGTTCTTTATTTACATAACTTATATGTATCCAGTTTGGATTTTTATCGTCACCAAACTCCCATATCATTTGATCAAAACTTAAATTGTTTCTAACCCACTCAAACATCTCAGCGTTTGTTTTGTAACCATATGTATCGTCTATATCTATAGCTCGACCTTGACAGTGCTGTGATTTAGAGCTACCTCCGATAGCTTTGTTTAGTTTGGCTCCACGGTAAAATGAGTTTATCTTTATAGGACCTCCTACGTAACTTCTAAGAGGTTCAAATATATTCTCAGCAATAAGTTTCATGTTACAGTATTCAAACTCGTTAGGATCGTTATTTAAACCCAACCTTACAGCTGTCGTGCTATACACACCTTCATTTTTAGATATGTGCTTACTTATCATTTTTTTTCTTTCTTCCTTTACGAGCTTTACCTTTAATTGCTGCAGGAATATGGCTGAGTTGATTGATTACTTCTGCGATAGCTTTTTTTACATCGTTAACCTCTTCTTTAACTAGTTTTCTTCTTCTAAGTACTTCGTTAAATAAACTTGATATTTTTATTTTAACTTTTTTAATCATCTTCTTTTTTTTTAATATTAACCCACTTCGATACGGTATAACCTATAGTTACACATAGTAGAATTAGTTTTAGCCAAACTTCTAGTTGAGTCATTGATATTGCTAGCGTACTAGCGTTTAAGATGTACATTTTTAAGTCGGAGACACTCATTATTTTTTATTTACGATATATTACTTTTGGAACTTCTTCTTTTACCCATACCTACTTTTTTCTTAGCACGTACTACTTTAGCTTTTTCAGCTTTAGTCATACGACTCCAGGTTTTTGGAGATTTACTATTAACTTTTTTAGACGGTCTGCAAACTTTAGTCTTCTTGTTTTTAGAAGAACCACAGGCGTTGCCTTTTTCGTCCTTCCATTTTTCCTTAAACCACCGCTTAAGCGCTAGGCCTTTTTTAGTTTTTCGTACAGCCATTATTTCTTACCTTTATTTCCCCAGTTCTTAGCACCAACTTTTCGGCACTTAGCTATGGCTCCACTAGCGTATGCTGATGGAAATACTTTATATCTTTTTTTTACTTTGTGATAACATGCGTCTTTTGCCATAATATATTAATTTCTACGTTCAACTTCTCTTCTTTTTACTTCTCTTCTTTTTACAGTTTTTTCTTTAGACTTGTCTTTCTTTTCGTTTTCAATTCCTATCTGCCAATCTTGCCAACCTAAAGCCATTGACATTCTCTCCCAGTTTTCAAGATCTTGATTTAAAGCGCCATTTATATTTTCAACCTTAGTTAAAACTCTATTAATCGGTATATTTGTAGCTCCTTCAACTATTCTTGACGAAGCACTTAGAGCTGGGTTTTCTAATGAAAAACCTTTTTCTAGTATGTCTTCTTTGCTAGTATAACTAAAGCTTTTTAAGCCGCCTGCTATTTTTCTATACTTACTAGAGATCGGTGGGCTAAAGTTTAACAACTGTAACGCTGCTTTCTCATATTCAGGTCTCGACTTTTGGTCTTCCTCGTACAATTTAATTCCAGCGTTCTTAACTGTTGATATTGCAGCCCCAAAGAAGCCCATGCCTCGAAGTAAAGAATCTGCCATGCCATTGGCTATCTTCACGCTTTTATCCTTTTCTTTTTTATCAGAGCCATCATCATCAAATGCTAAAGCAAATAAACCCTGCTGTAAAGCGTTAAACAATACGTTTTGCAAAGTTGTGTAGTAAACTATTTTAGATATATTAGTCTTTGCATCTCCTCTACCGTTTTTAAGGTCTAAAACAGCTTTTTTTGTTATTCTCGCATATTGGCTAGGTGTATTAGCATAAGCTAACACTATACGACCTAAGCTACTTTTTTGTTGTTGACTTAGTTTATCTGGTCTGCTAGATTGTTGTGATTCTTCAGCTATTTCTCTAAAATCTTCAAAAGCTTTTTTTTCAGCTTGCTCTTTAGTGTAGATATAGTTACCTTCAGCGTCAACTTCTTTTGTGTAAGTTTTAATTCTGTTTCTAAAAAAAGTAGCACCACCAGACGCTATAGCAAAGCTATCTGCTACTTGAGTTGGTGTAAAACCTAGCTTTAATAGACCGTTTGTAACACCTCGAACTCCACCCTGTTCAGCCATTTCAGCTATATCAGATTCGTTTACGCTCATTTTTAAGCCACTACGTCTTGAAACTAAGAAGTCTGAGTTAAACAATGTTTTAAAGTCTTTCCAGTATTGTTTTTGATTAGCAAAAGCTTTACCAGCTGCAAATATGTTATTGTCTTTAAAGTTTATGAAGTTTGTTGCAGATAAAGTTTGTAATACAGCTGATCTAGTGTTGAAAAACATAGTAGCACCTACAGATCCGTTGATCCAATCTGAAAACCTACCTGTTAAACTGTCCATACCGTAAGTTTTGTTTCTACCAGTCTTCATAGTTAACAACATATTCTCCATAGCTTTACGGTATTGTTTACCATAAATAGACTCTAACTTATTCATATTGTCTTTGGAAAAAATAATATCAGCGTTTTGTTGCCACTGTTCTAAGTGCTTAGCTCTTTTAGTTGTATTTATACCCTGCAACAAATCAGTTCCAATACTACCTGTGATCCAGTTATTTTCAGGTTTAGCATAACCATCGCCTTTATTTATATTAATAAGTTGGTTTCCAAATTTTATGAGCTCAGGAGATTTTTTAACCTCAGCTATTAAGCTCTTCAAGTCTCCTTCGGAAAGCCCAGGCACTTCCATTCCTTGCTTAGTCCATATATAAGCCCTTACCGCCTGCTCTCTAGTGTAGCCTTCACCCGGTATTTCTTTTTTTAAGTTTTTTGGTACAATACCTATTTGTTTTTTAAGTGCATTGTAATCAGCCATAAGCGCTATTCTCTCAGATTCTATAGCTGAATTAGCCCTAGCGAACGGATTTAGCAAGTTTTCTTTATAAAACTGCATGTCAGAATCACCTTGTTTTTTCTTACCTAAAGTCTTGTAAAGTAAACCCACAAAATCTTCAGCTGATGGTGATATAAGTAAATCCCACTTACCTTTTTTAGCACCTAAAACCTGTGCTTTAGTATCTGAGATTATTTTATTAGCAGATATGCCAGTTTTTCTCTCTAGCATTTCGTTAAAGCTTTTATTCAAGTCGATAGAAGCAAACTTCTTAGCTGCTGCTTCATTGACTTTAGCGTCATGAGCTTGAGCCTCTTGTAGAGTCCAGTTTTCAGTGTCATTAACGTAGTCATCAAATCTTATTAGCTTCTTACCACTTTTGTTAGTAATAAAAACCTGCCCTAAATTTACTTTTTCTCTAACACCAGGTGTTAAAAGCCTGAGTATTCCAACGTCAGTTCCTTTGTACATTTCAGCGTCTAAAACTTTACTGAAGCTCTCAGGTACTAAAATAGCTCTACTTTCTATGTAATTATTTTTATTAAAGAATATATTATCTAAACCTTTCATCGATGTGCTTAGGCCAGTGTCTAAATGCTCTAGCCTATAATCACCCTTGCCTGTTACGCCACCTACAATTTTAGCTAAAGCTTTTTCTCCATAATGTATACTAGATGTTGATCTAGCTAATTGAGTCATGTAAGCAAGAGCATCTATTCTTTCTTGACTACCTTTTTTTGTTGAGTTTACAAAATCAACTTTTAAACTGTTTACTAAATTTAAAGCTATATCTCTAGCATCGTTGTTTTTAGAATCCTCTGCTGCTTTTTTAATTATTTCTAATTGCTTTTTAGCAGGTTTGTTTTTTAAGTTAGTTTTTATAGTATTAGTTCTGCCATAACTTAAACCTTCTATTTTATTAGCCCCAGCACTACCTTTTAGCTCTTCTATAAGTCTTTTTGTGTTTTCAGAATAAAAATCGCCTTCTAGCTTAGTGTCTAATAAATCGTTTAAACTTAAGGTGGTTAACTGTTCGTTTTTAATTTCTTCTTTACTAGCTTCATTTCCATTACTATCTAAAACCTTCTTAATAGAATCTTTCTCTCCAAACATAGTGTAACCCGTGCCGTCAAATCGGTAATGTCTACCTAGTATAAATTTAACTAAAGTTCTATTGCCACTTATTTCTGTAGGTAAAAACTCAGCAAATTTCTTTTGCATTTTAACTAATTGCTTTAACTCTGTAAAACTAAAGTTTTGTTTACCTTGGTTTTTGTCCGCAACTTTTCTTAACAAATTAACTGCGTCTGTTTTTACACCATGCTCTTTAAATATTCTATCTAAATACTTTGGATCTGCAAAATTTTCTATAATCTGTTTTTCAATGGAAGTTTCTTCGTTTGAAACAGCTATTAAAGATTTTATTTTACCGTCTTCAATACCTTGGCTTTCTAAAAACAACTTCATTTTATCGTACTCTATAGAGGCTAATCTACTACTAGTAGCAGACTTAACATCTGCTAAAACCTGATCTAAACTTTTATCAAGTTTTGGCTCAAGAGCTTCTATTTTGTTTCTAACAACTTTGTTAGCTGTGTTTTGAGAAACTATTCTAATATTAGCTTTAATAAACTCCGTGGAAGTACCAGCTTCCATTTCAGCTCTAGCGGCTTCAATAGTTTCTGTAGATATTCTACCTCTAAACTCTGGTTTTAACCTAACAACGCTTGTTTGAGATTTAGCTCCTTTACTTCTTCCGCTAGGACTAGTAATAGCAATATCCTTTGTTGATGCATTGAGTGATTTTGGATCTACGTATGGTTCATAAAAATAATCTCTAAATAGTCTAGACTTAAATATAGCTCTTCCTTTTACATCCTTAGAAGTACGTATAGTTTCACCTAACTCACTTGTCTCAGCTTCTGTTCTAGCTACGTTAAACTCAGGAAGCGTTTTTATGTGTCTTTCTAAGTTATTTCCTTTATCAAAATAATTTAAAGCTTTTGTTTTATCAGATATTTTTCTAACACCAGTTTTAACAGTGCCATCAGGGTTTTTAGTTCCAGGCTTTATTTCTTTACCTTTAGCATCTACAATTATATCTGCATATGTAAAGTTTTTACTTGTTCCAACTATTTTAGCAGCTGGTATACCTGTTAATATTTCACCAACCTCACCAGTAAACTTAGTATCAATAACCTCTGGAGTTATAGTTTCTACGTTTTCAATAGTGACATCAACAGCGTCTTTTAATCTCTGAGCCTTAATAACATCTACATCCCTAAGTGGATCAATAGTTCTTTGAGCTCTAGACTCTTCAGAGGCCTCTCTTTCTGAAAATTTAATCTCAGCGTCCGCGCTTTCACTACCGGCTAGATCTTTTTGAGTAGATGAATCTTCAGTAAATTTTTCTTCAGCGACTCTACCTGTTTTCAAAGCGCCTTTCATTTTGTTTGAGAGTTGGGATGTTATCCACCCGTACAGCGAGTTATTTTCTTTAGGATTAAATCTTCTTACGTGACTAGTTATATTGGCTATAGTTTCGCTAATCATGCTTTCCATACTAAAACCTGGGAGAGATTCTAAGTTGCTAACGCTGTTGTCTGAAGTTCTAAACCTTCTAGACTTAGATTCAATCATACCAGCTAATAGCTTATATATTTCTGGATTACTAGAATTATAACCTTCTATATTGTTACCAATGTCATCTAAAACACGTTTTGTATCAGCAGATTTTTGATTAAGCTCAGCATCTACTGTTTGTTTCTTTTTATCAGGCTTAGTGGCTGTAGCTTTCTTAGACTTCAAGTTTCTAACTTGCTGCTCGAAATCAAACTCGTCTATTTCACCAGCATAAAACTTGTCTTCAAGCTCTTCTATTTTGTTCTCTAAATCTATACTAGCTTTTTTACCGTAACCAGGAGATAGAAGTTCGTTTATTTGAGATGTATTTTGGTCAAACTCTTGTTTTTGCTTAGAGCTTAATTCACCAACCTGACTTAACTCGTTCTGTCTAGATTCTAGTTGAGCTAATTGATCTTCAACTCTTTTACCTCTAGTAGATCCAACCGCTTCACCACTAGACACATTGAAGATCTTTTCACCTTTAATAACAAGTCCTGATAAAGCTGAGTAGGTTTTACCTATATCTTTTCCAGATGCTAACTTCTGTATAATATTTAAAAGCTGCTCAGGTGTGTCTATTTCTAGCTTAAGATCTGACTTTTTACTAAACAAGCTTTGAAGTTTACTTTTAACTTGTCCATACGTGTTGTTTCTAACCAATCCACTACCACCATTACCTAATTGCTCTACTAAAGCCATTAAGTATTCCTCCTCAAAAGTTTCACTATCTTGTTTTCCTTCGTATTCTTTTTTTATTGCTTCAAAAACATCTGAACCAGTATTCTCTTTGACTAGTGGTTCGATAAACTGTCTGATCTTTTTTAAACTTTCCGGGTTATTAAGACCTTCTGATTCCATAAAAAAGTGTCCTATTTCATGAGGTATCAAACCGTCTTTATACTTTCTAGCGTCTATTGTTATTTTCTTTCTACCATCTTCACCGTTTTCTATCTCAGCGCTCTTGCCATCTAAACCTTCTCCTTTGAAAACTATGTTTAAATCAAGAGGTAAATCCTTGTTATTTTCTTCGTAATATTTTTTAGCTATTTTGTCGAATGTTTTTTGAGCTTTTTTAGCTGAAATTTCAGGATCTACTTCGGCTGACCCAATCTCAGCTGCTAATATATAGTCATTAGCTAAGTTGTAAGAACTTATTAAGCCATCGAGTTTTTTAGATATTTTAGGGTCTTTTGGGTTATTCCCGAACTCTTTTGTAATCTCATTTGCCTGCTCGTAAGAATCAGCTCTCATAGACTTAGCAGCATTTAAAGTATTGCCCACGTTTTTCCAGTTAACGTGTGCATAACCTAGCGACGAACCAGTTATAAAATGACCCATTAGTCTTCTACCAACACTGCCTTCACCTAGGAAGTCTATGCCGGTGTAGTTGTCTTCTATAAACGTTTTAAAATCTTCGCCACCTGTAAAGTCATCAACAACAGCCTCAATAACAGAAGCCGTCTCAGAAGCTGGAACTAAAGATAAACCTGACTTAGCTGGTTTTAAAACAAGTTCATTTAGTCTATGGTAAGCAGATCCTTTAACGAATTGACCGCCTAACGCACTTTTAAAAGCTACGTTAACTAATCTACTTGCCGGTATAAATGCCATACCAGTTTCAAACCCACCATCACCAAATATAGCTTCCATCTTAAGACCCTCAATAACTGAAGACATACCAAGTTCTAGAGTTCTATCTAGCAGTCCACCACCTTTTTTTACAACATCATCTGACTTACTAACAAACTTTTGCACTGTTTTGCTGGTGATAGCAGCTTTTTTTCCATTAGCTAGCCTGTAACCTGCTGCCGCTGCTTTTCTCTGCACACTAGCGTAGCTTATTGCTTTACCTGATTTATCGAAATATTTACCTGCTTTTAAAGTTATACCTAGTCTAGTTAGACCAGCAACGCCCATGACGCCTCCGGTTATTAAGTTAGCGACACCAAACTCTAAGGCAAGTTTTGGCGCTTCACCTAAAGATGAGCCAACAAACTCCCTTGTTGTTTGTTCAAAGTTCTTTTTTTGCTCTGTGTTAAACTCAATACCAGAATCTACACCTATTTCCTCAACAGCACTCAGCACTTGCGAAGAGCTAGGTCCATATGACGCTGTTATTTGTTGTGGTGAAGTAAACGACTCAGCGACAGTTCTTCCAAAAGTAGATAAACCACCAGTTCTTTTTACGTCTGCTGGGTCTATGTTAGCTAAGTAAGCTATTTCAAACGCTTGTTTTTCTGCTTTATTATTTAAAAATCTATCCGCTAAGTCTTCAATATAAGCAGCATTGTAGCTTTGGACGATATCTGGTTCATCACCAGCAACGTAACCAGCTGGTCTACCAGAAAGCCCTTCACCAAAGTCTTTTCTTAAAAAACCTTTGCTAGATATATATATATCAACTAAATCTTTTACTTTTATGTTTTTAAACTCACTAGCACTGTAATCATCTTTTAAACCCCTAAGAGAGCTCAACCACCCAGACATCGCTATTCTATCTTTCTTACTATCAAAAATATCAACCCTAGAGTTTAATTCTTTACTTAATTCCTCTGTTTCTTTGCTATACATGCCAAAAGCAACTTCAAGAGATCCAAAGTCAGATGATTTTTTGTTTAACAACGTTTCTAAAGTAGATTTGACCTTGCTAGTTATATCTATACTTGAATCGTCTTCTACGCCTTTGGATTGAGTATCAACAAATTTAGTGTCAACGTTTAAAAAGAAAGTAGCGTCTTTGCCAGTAAACATATCATTAAATACGTCCGCTTGAGATTTTAAGCTGTTCAACTCTTGTGCTATTAAACTTCTTTTAGGATCCGTGTAACTTAAATCTTGCAATTGCTTGCTTTTATTAATTACTTGAGAGTTAAGAGCTGCAGATTTTCTTATATTGTCATCCGTTATTAGTTTTATAGATTTACCCCTAGCTCTTTCATAATATTCGTCTAGTGTTACACCTTGATTATCTACATATTTAGCAAACTGTTCATTTTCTATCTCCTCTAACTGTTCTGTCTGCTTATACCTTATTTCATCAACAGCTTGATTCATTATTTTATCTACTTGATAATCAGAAAGCCCGTCAATCTCTAAAGCTGTTTTACCTCCAAAGCCTAATATATTACCTTGCTCTGACTTATATTGATTAACCCTGTTATAGGATTCTATAGCTTGGCTTCTAAGAGCATCTTCAACCTCACCTGTTTCGTCATCTAAAAGATCTCTATAATCAGAACCTCTGTTATACATATCCTTTATTATGTTTTTAAAAGAGTCTCTTCTAGACTTATTTTGCGTATAAATTTCTATAGCTTCATCTGTACCATTCTCAGAAACAAAATTATTTACTTTATCGTAAAAGCCAACTTTTTTTGGATCAAAAACAGAAGACTCTCCGTTTGGTGATTTAATTTCAAGAAACTGTTTTCCAAAAGTTTCAATCTCAAAGCCATAACTTTCTAGTGTATTTCTATACGGTTCAACTAACGTACTAGCGTCTTTTGTACTCGTAGACGACAAGTCTACAACTTTACCTTTGTACGTTAAGTTTTTCTTAGGCTTAGGTTTTTCGGGTAGTTTTTCAACGTAAGTAGTAGGCTCTGGCTGTTCCTGATTTACAATATTAGATACAAAGTTAGGATCTGCAAACGTACCCGACGTTAAAGGTGATTCCGAAGAACCATCTTCCAAGCTGAATTCCGTAACTTCTTGTGCTGGTGTTGGTCCCATCGACGCTACATTTGCACTCGCTGCACCGTCTTCTTGAAAATTTTCATCAGTAGTTTTACTAGCTTTAAACTCTTGTATCTTAATTGATATTTCATTATCATCAAGACCTTGTTCAATTAAACTGTCAATGTAAGCTTCTAATTCCATATTTAATTTTATTTATTATTGTTTTTTACCGTAACCTGCCATTAAAAACACCCTTCTCTCTTCTTTGTTTAAACCTTCTGAGCTATTGTTTCTAATAGCTTTAGCTAGCACATTCCATCTACTTGAGTCTTTATCTCCAACCGTTATATCTTTAAATACAACAAAAGCTTCTTGTCTAGAGCTAGTCAAAGCTTTTGTCTCTTCTCTAACAGCTTGTTTCTCGCTAGAAGTAACAGCTAAACCTTGTCCAATGTTAGTTAGAAAGTCTCTTCTAGCACCAGCATCACTTAGGTCAACTGTAGCTATTTTATCAGAAGCCGCGCCAGAGGTTGAATATAGATCTAAAAATATTTTTCTATCTTCACCTTCACCAACAATTCTATATTCTAAGTCGTCTATACTTTTTTCACTACCGCCTTTCATGTAAGACTTATTTGTTAAAAAGTTATACATCTGTAAAGCTTCACCTTCTCCACCTCTTGTTGCACCAGGTTTGTACCCAGATTTTTTAAACTCTCTTTCAGCGTCTGAGGTTATAGCGTTAAACTGTGTGTTTAAGTCTTCAACTATTGTTGACGCATTGCCTTTACCACCAGTTTGTTCAGCTGGTGTATCTGCAACTCCTTTGTCACTTCTGTATTGAATAACGTTTTTAGATAAAGCTCTACCATCATCGCCTTTCACGTAACCAGCGTTTGCCACCGTTATTTTCCACTTTTCAGCAGCATAATCTCTTAACATATCCAATTTAAATTCGTCACCTAAATCTTTAGCTATAACTGGGTCCCTGTAATTAATCCCACTTGATTCTCCAGAAACTAGCAGTTGACTTTGTATTTGCTTACTAGGAACAAAGTTTTTGTCGTTTGTAAATTGATTCCAAGCAGATTCATATAAAGCGTCATTCTTACTTCCATACTCATCTTGAGCAAAAATCTGCGCGTTTTGTTCCGACTTAGTGTAAAATTCTGGTCTTATATATTTAGTTGAATCCCCAACAGACACTGTTTGCATAGTTCCATCATCTCCGACTATTTCTACTGTTTTACTACCGCTAACGTTGTAGTTTGGAGTTCTATTAAAAGCAGCGCTTACACCATCTTTTCCAGTGCTAGATATAATGTCTCTTTGCTGGTCAGCTTTTACTCTAAAGCTCTTATTTAAGTAAGCCTCATCCATGTCTTGAGTATTTAAGAAAATAGTTTTACCATCTTTCACAGCTGTAAAACCAGATTTAACCTGACCGTCCTTGTTTAATCTTGTGGCTTTCTTAAAAAGCTTTGGGTTGTTGTTGTTTAAAGAAGTAAAGTCAGCGCCGTTGAACTCTATTTGATCACCGTTTTCGTCTATAAATCTAGTGTTAGAGACGTTTCCGTCATTAACCTCTGGGTCACCAAGTCTAGACACATATAAACTAAGGTTAGAGTAAGAGGCTTTATCTAAAGCTAAATTTCTAAGTATTTTGTCCATAGAAGCTTGGTCTTTAGCTTTATATGCTTTTATATACTCAGGTCTAACACTAGAGAAATAAGAGGCAGCGTCGTCTTCCAAAAACGTATTTGTCTCTAGATTTGCATCACCTGTCATTGTGTTTTTGTTTACACCACCGAACACACTTACCGAAGTGTCTATTTTTATTTTATTAGCCTCTTTTTCTAGTTCTTTCTTTTCTTTTTCTTGGTCCTCCATGAACTTTAGTCCTGGGGCTATGCCTTTGTCAAAACCTCTACTTAAAGCGTTGTAATCTACTATACCCTCTACAGGAGCTTCATAGCTACCAGGTGTTGTTTTTTGTATTGCCATTTTATTTGATTATTTTATTGATAAGAACTAGCTTTAAAGCCTCCACCTATAGCGAAACTACCTACGCCACCAATTGCTTGGCCAATACCAGCTATCATACTAGACTCAGCAGCCGCGCTTTGTTGAGAAGCCGCTCCAGCCAATGCTGATAGCCTGTTTAGTTTTTGCATCTCCCTGCTTTCTGTTGCGTTAAATACAAATTGTTTACCTTTAGCGTCCGCATCAGCTAAAGCTGTTTGTAACTGCGACTCTCCTTGAGCTCTAAGCCTTTCGTTTTGCGCCTCTTGTTGAGCTATACTAGCTGAAACACCTTGTTTTGACTGTAAAGCGGCTTGAGCTAACGCTGTTGCGCCTCCAGCTCCAGAACCTGTAGCCCTTAAAGTATCTAACGTGCTAGCTAAAGATAAGTCTGTTTGTTGAGCCTGCATCTCAGCCGCTTCAGTTGCAACTGTTAGATTAGCATAAGGGTTTGTTAAGCGAGAAGCTGCCCCAGCAAACGGATCTATGACGTCTTGTCTTTCTCCTTCTAGGTTGCTTATTTGCTTCATTAAAGCTTTTTGTCTCCTTCTAGCCCTCCGCCTAGAGGCTCCTCCAAATATTGCGCTCCCTATACCTCCAAGTACTTGAGCGCCTCCCATTAGTAGTAATGACATAATTTATTAATATAAAGATTGTTCGTAATTAAAGCCTATTGAAAATAATTCAGCATGCTTCTTTTTGTTTGTTGTTTTATTATTGTTAACGGGTTGATGCTCTAATATAGCTTCAGCAAAGAAACCTTTTATACCAGTGCTCTTTTGACCGTTTATACCAGTAACGTTAGACGTGTCGTTTATTTTTATTTGACCATAATATTTTTTCTCTAAAGGCGTAAAGCCCGCGAACTTAACCTCACCTTCTTGCGTATACCTACCTGTTATATTTCCAGGTATAGGGTATGCATTATAATAGTTTTCATCATCAGCAGGTGATCTCAGGCTTATAATCTTCCAGTTGTTAGTGCCTTCGTAGTTTATGTTTTTATAATACTTAACTAAAGACGGGTTTTGATTCGATATGACAGTTATAGTACTAGGCTGATAGACTCCGTAAAAAGTGTTTTTAACATCTCCGCTATGGTGTTTATAAACGTTACCACTACTGAATGTATAAAAGCCACCAGATATACCGCCACCAAAGACTGGTTTGTAAGTGTAAAAAGAAGTCCACCCGTTTACCTTATCATCAAAAGATATTGTTTTAAATTTAGTTGAAGGGTTGTTTACAGTAAAGCCAAATTCATTAATAGGTATAAACTCTATAAATTCGCCAGCACTGACATTTGCGTTTGTAGAAATATTTACAATATTATTTACAATACTAACAACTCTTATAGACTTATCTTTAACAGAGCTAGTCAAAACAGCTTGACCTGGTTGTATGCTAGGTATCGAGTCAGTAAGTGTTATTACTTTTTCTTTAGAACCAACAAAAACTCTACCCTTTACGCTAGAGACATACGTCTGCTTATTCTGCTTAACATTACTGTTCAGGTTCAAGCTTAATACGTAGTTCTTAGCATACAAATCAAACATGCCATATATGTCGTTAGAGTTTCTTAGAGAGTCTCTAAAGAAGTCTTTCATACCATATGACGATATTTCTGTAATACCATCTCTAGACAGCCTTAAAACGGCACCTCTATCTTTGTCTACAAAGTATTTTCTAAATCCATATACAGCAAAGCTTTCTGGGTTCTTTCCAATACCATATTCACCTAGATAAGGTGTTATTTGACCTATTACTACCTTAGCTGCGGTAGATAAACCACCTCCTTCAGCTGTATATATAGCGTCCTTGTCTATCAAAGCGCCATTAACTTTATTTTCTTGAAATATTATAAGGTTTGTATCTTCAGCGTATAGCTTTTGTATTGAACCTTTGGCTGTGTCTGCAGCTTTTGTTATGTTTTCGCTTATAGAGAATTGATTTGTATTGTTTATACCTGTTCTTGAATTAAATATACCTGAGTATATCATAGCGCTTTCTCTATGGTTTCTATCGTATTCTTTGTCAACTATAAACGCTTTAGCTCCAAAGTCAACTGACGCTTCGTTAAACCCACCCTTTATTCTAGACTCTTCTACGTGCCATTCTTTATTGAATTGCTGCGAAACTCCTGACGCTGGGTATGGTGACTGAGCTGAAAATGTTAAAGTAACTCCTTTGTCTAGTTTTTGTGGTGAAGTTAGTGTTAAGTTCAATTTTCCAGCATCCAAAGAACCAGTTACATCGTCGTCTATACCAGGGCCATATATTTTATACTGAACACCAGAAGTTAAGCTAGACAACGTTGAGTCCGTAACCTTTACGGTAGCGCTTGGCGCTAATTCACCACTATCAAGCGTTGGTTCGGTAGTAATGCTAGTCGCCAGTGTAGGCTCCTCTCTTAATACAAAAGTGTTAAAGTATTTTATTTTTAATGTTAAACCCATTGTTATTATATTACCTGTTATTCGTTAGTTCTACATAATAAAACTTTTTTTATGTCTGGTCTTACCACGCCAATAAAAGACGCTTGGTTGGTAGATGGTATTGCCACTTCGTATAGGATGTTGTAATTAAATCCATTTATAGTTATATTGTCTTTAGTTTTAAACATGTAATTTTGAACGTTTTCAAATCTATTCTGAGGCTTAGCTATACTACTAGATACTATAGCTTGATCTTGAAGGTCAAAGTTTCCTGAGTAGTACTTAAAAGCACCATGCGTCAAACTATTTGAGTTACTATTATTTCCTCCAAACTCTGGATGAGTTCCCTCTAAATTAGGATCCCAAAAAACCTGACCTCCGTCAACATCTTCAGTACTTTGTAGTTGACTTATTCCTCCGTCTATATCTCTGGATGAAGTTAGATTGTTAGCTATAAGTAGACCTTGATTCTCATAATCTAACCAGTGATTTATGTTATGCAACCTACCCGAGCCACCTTGAATACTTTCGCTTGAACCTGTAGAGTTGCTCCAGTCAAATTCATATTTTAATATTACGGGTTGATTGTTTATTATTTTCAAAGCGTAAGCTCTTTTCGTTACAAGTCGATTAGAGCTTAGTCCATTACCGCCAGCGGTCGATGATACCCCATAAGAGTAGGAATATATAAACTTACCAAATATATCTTCATCTAAAAGCGGCATACCAGCTGCTATCTGAAGAGGTGTTTGGGTTTGTGTCCAGTAGTTATTGTAGTAAGTAGTACCGGTTCCGATAGGAGTATTATTAAATGTAATGTCGTTGTTTAACTGATTAAACACGTCGATCGGCACAGAGTCTTGGATTTTTGTCGATGAAGATTGTGTAATAAATTCATCGTCTTCAATAACTATTAAATTATCTAGTATAGTTAAGTTTAATAAATGTAAGGTTCTTTTACCTCCAAACAAAGCTTGATCATCTTGCAGTGTATTTGATATGTAATCGTCAGAATCAACCACAAATATTTCAATAACCTCACTTAATGATCCAGAAAAGTCTTCAGAAAGAAATATCTCACCAGTTTGTAAAGATATAAATATAGGTAGCGGTTCGTTCGCAGTATTGTATAACACTGCGTTTCCATTTTCTGTTTGTTCACTAAAAGCAAACGGCACACTAGATCTAAAACTAAGGCCAGATTGATTATTTAGTGTAGAAGCGCTTCCATTGTTAGCCTCAACTTTATGTATTAATTGTCCTGGCTGTGATTGAACGGTTACATAGTCTGGACTAGTAACGTCTGGAGCTACATTTTCTAGATCTATGTCTAATGTAAAGTACTCTGTGTCACCATTGTTGTTTACAACTTCTATATAAAAGCTGTATTTAACCTCTTTTACTATAGCGCTATAGTAAAAATTGTTTGGAGTTGATAATTGCTTTGGCCTTACTTTAAACCGACCGTCGTTATCATCTAAAACAACTTCAAATAGATCTGTAGAGTAACTCTCGTTTCCAGACACAAGCACCGAATTAGGTTGAAAAAGACCTGTTTCAGTTAGTATTTGACAGCTAGCTAATTGATAAGTTCCAGTTCCTGGAGTTATTTCATTTCCAAATTGATCAATAGCTCTTATCTCAGCAACATAGGTGTTGGTAAACGTGTTGTTGGATTCTAAATAATACTCTACTCCTTCGTTTAAGTTTTTGTTTATAAACTCTAAAGATTCAATTTTTGAAGGTAAAGACACGGCTTCATTTAACTCGTGAACAAGACCGCAAGTCGATGTTTCATAGTATATGTCTAAAACCGATTCAACTGGTTTTGTCTCAAAGATACTTATAGCATCTTGAACGCCGTATTTTTTAATGTATTTATATATAATATCATTAACTACAAGACCTTCGTTTACTGTTGATATTTGACCGTCACAAGTTATTTCAGTGTGATTGTTTACTAATTCAGCTTTTATAATTTTAACCAAGTCTTGGTTGGCTCCTTTTAGATAGCTACCCAACTCAAAATCTGATAAATGGTCGTGTTTTATCACCAACACAGTAGCTGCGTGATCTAATTCTGTTTTATCACTAGCACCACCACCAGCAATGGTGACACCAACACCACTTAAGTTTTGATTAACATTTTTGCCTATAGATATAGAATCATTGCCGTATGGTAATTGAGCCATTAGCGAGTTTTTCCCAGGCTCATATATAAAACTGTAAACTAATTCCTCATCATTCTTTAAATCTTGTTCCTTAGCTGTACCTACGCTTATAACATCTAGTAAGCCTAAAGAACTTTGCTTAGAGCTAGCGTCGTCAGTTGTAGAAGGTATAACTTTTGGATAAACTCTAGCTTTACTTGTGCTAAGCCCAACCTCTCTAGTATTTGTGAACTCTATGTCTCTTGTCACTTTGTTTATACTGTCACCGATTATGGGGAAGTATGTTTTGTTTTCGTCTCTTTCGTTGTCAAAACTAATAACACCTGGAGAGTATACGTTGTAGTATTCTTGCTCTGGTTGTTTAACAACAACTCTATAAGAGTACCAGCCATGTGGAATAATCGTGTACTTGTAAAAGAAGTAAGTAGCTACTTCTACGCTAGAAGGAGAGTCTACGCTTCCCGTGTAGTTTTTGTAAGACAAAGAAGCAGGTCCTTCTAAATAAATGACTAAAACAGCATCAACTTGTTCTATTTTTAATATTTCAACAAAGTCTTTTTGCTGGCCCTTAGCGTATTCACCTACAGAAATTAAATCAGTTGCAGTAAAATTTGTCAACGTAAGCTTGTACACATTTCCAAGAACAGGGTCTACAATATACTCTTGTTCAGGGGTCACTAAAACCTCTGTGCCTTGAAATGAATTAGCGGTAGAACCAGCTACAGATACGACTACAGGTTGATTGTTAGGTATTAAATCTGACTGAGATATTAACTCTGAAGTGCTAAACATACTAACAAACGCCCCGTTAGAAGGGTTTATTGTTACTTTGTTTACGTTTGTATTTGTATCGGTATCAGCTTGAAAAGCTGGTCTAAAATACATCTCTGAATAACCAACAAAAGGAGTTGTAAAATTTTGATTTGTATAAAAAACGTTTGTTATTGGAAGACCGTTGTCTTGAGTTGAGTAGTAGTATAATTCAATAGCAATGCCATTTCCTCCTTGAGGTCCACCAGCTATAAGTTTTTCTGTCCAAAACGTGGCTTTCCAAACATCAAACTCATAAGTTATTAAAGAACCTTCGTTGTTAACAGGTATTAGCGTACCTCTACCGTAAGAACTAGGTATAGCTTCATTAAACGTTATAGTTAAAGCATCTCCGCAATAAGTTTCTGATCCTGGTGAAAAATCAGACACAACGCCAAAATCATCCCACGAAGTACTATTAAATAAACTTGACTTTGCTGGAACTTCTATTGAACTATTGTTAGTTAGAGATGTTAAAACAGGAGATTGTCTACCAAACTTATCAGCTAGCACAACACCTACTTCATATGTACGTCTCTGCTTTATTGAATGTAGTGGATATTCTTTGTGTAAGTAATAATTGTTTAAATCTGAGTTACCAGCAAAGGCAGAAATATCATATTTAACATCTAAGCCAACGGAAAAGTTCAAGCCCGAAGTTCCAGAATTGTGGTTAGGTAGTTTTCTATTTTCTACAAAATTACCGTATACAACTCTATTAGATACTATTTCTTGAGCTTTAGCAGATAGCGGCACGTTGTCATAAACCCTAGTAGACTGATCGTTTGGTAGGGTTTTGTAAGGTAGTGTAGATTTATACTTAAACTGGTAAACACCGCTAGCGCTATCAGTATCCTTTAAGTCGACAAGCTCAACTGCTCTTATTAAGTTATTGTCAGATTCTTTATAAAGTATTTCTAAACCTACTATATCAAAATCAGTTTTTATATTACTCGATGGTAATATAATATTTAGATCAATACCTGTAACACTGTTAACCATACCATCAGCCACACCTATGTTATCTTGAAAATAAATCTCTCCTTTTTTAAATATCTTTTGAAGGTCGGCTATGTTGTAGTTTTTTGTCTTTGGGATGAAGCAGTGTTGTGTGAATGGAGCTATAGTAGAATACTCACCATCTATAAATTTATATCTATAAGAAAATCTCACAAACTTTTCTCTTAAAAAGTCTTCTGGAAAATTGTTTTGAGAACTAGTTTCCATAGAAGAAATACCACCCGTTGTTGGTATATTACCATTAAGCGGTGTAGAAGTATAGTCTAGAAGCAAAGGCGCTGTGAAAGGCGCGAACTTAGCTACACTTACTTTGTCTTCAGTGTTGTAGTATGAAGAATTACTTATTGCTGTTTTTACATTTATTCTTCTAGGTTGATTTAATGCATCTGTCCAAAACAACAAGTCTTCTAAAAGATTAACACCTGTTATTTTATGGGTTTTACTTAAATTCAAATACAATCCAGACGCTAGTTTTTTTACATCTGAAGAAGAGTTTTGAGTTTGTGGTAGTGCATATATAGCGCAAAATAAATCACCGTTATCTTCTTGTGATGCTGTTCTAGGTCCACCGCTGTCACCTACTAAGCCCTTTTCTTCAGAGTTAGGGCAAGTAAAGTTAGTTACAAAGTAAAAAATAGTATTTGTTTTTTCGTCAAACAAAGACCCTATAGTTTCTATGTTACTATAGTTATTAAACTCTGGATCGCTATTAGCTATTATAGTGTTCCCTAGTACGTTTTGTATGCTACCTACATTAGAACCATCTGAAGTTGTAACTTGTATATTTTGTGCACTACGGTACTCTCCGTTAGGTAAAATTCTATCATCAATGTCTTGATTCATTTTACCTTGAAGAAACGTTTTTTTATCTTCAGCCATGTACTAGTGTTTTATTTGTTTCGATTTATTCCTCATAACCTGCGTAAGCTCAGACAGCTTTAGGTTAGATAATCTTAGCTTAGCGTTTCTAAGCGTAGCTCTTTTTTCTTTTTTAAACCTTTGTACAGCGTACTCAGGCACACCTCTTTTAGTTGATATAACATTGTAAGCTATATGCTTATACAAAGCCTCTTCAGCTAGCTTGTGAACTTTCATTTCAGCGTCTGTACCTAAGCCATCAGAAACATATTCTAAAACTATTATTCTACCGACTAAGTCGCTGCTAAATGAAAAACTTCCAGTTCTTTCATCTATAGTAAACCAACCGTTTACCTGAGTTGTTTCAGGTGTAGCGCCGTATCTTCTACCATAACCGTTTATATCAAAATTATCAACAGTAGTGTAACGAGTGTCGTTTGAAATGTATTCACCAGTTATGTTGGTTGTATCAAAGTTTTTCCATTGCTCGTTAGTAACAGAACTACCTTCAACCACGCTACCATCTGAATCATACACATATTTGTACTTATCGTCTTGAACAGGTACTTGTGTTGGATTAACCGTTAATCTAGTTGGGTATATAATTCTTTTAACACCTGAATTATCAATATAACATAGTTTAACATAGTTTACATAATCTTGAGGCATTGGAATACTAAGCGTTGGACCTAATTCAACCTCTTGTATTTTAACTGTCTTAGATACATCGTATGAAAACTCCTGTAAACCTCTTTTAGCATGAAATACTACATCTGATTTGGCTACATGGTCTATGAATTTTCCATCTCCAACATACGCTACCATAAAATTGTCAACTATATCTTTTATAGATGTATATCTGTAACTTCCAAACCCATAATCTAAAAGTTCTATAACTATTACAACGCCTTCATTATTCTCTAGTAATTGCTGAGCCGCGGCATTAAATGTTATGATAGATCCAGACACGGTGAAATCCGTAGTTTCCACGGATGTGTTAGTACCTTCATAGGTAAGTGTTACTTTTAACTTTTCAGCTAA
>TARA_R110001632_G_scaffold207128_1_pt1 | contig 19694 bp, 7 predicted proteins | sample TARA_R110001632 | Tara Oceans TARA_R110001632 (sample SAMEA4398266) | marine metagenome | biome: Polar Biome; feature: [SRF] surface water layer (ENVO:00010504); material: water (ENVO:00002006), including particulate matter (ENVO:01000060) such as... | depth 5 m
GTCCTTGAGTCCTCATCCCCCAACGCGGGCATGATGATTCCTATGGATGATAACTATAATGAGACTACTATCCCTAAGCTTACGAATGCCGTCTTCTCCCTGCCCGCTGGCCACGCTGATCGCGCGGTTGGTATGGATCAGCTGAGGAAGATGGACGATGACGTGGGCTCCTGGATGGAAGGTATCATGGAACTCGAAGGCGGCACGGAAGTGCTTGCTGAGCTCGGCCTTGCAGCTGAGTGGGCTATGTGGAAACAGGAGCGTGCCCTGGAGGCAGCAGGTGGTGAACGGAATGCATTCGCACCCGGACAGCTTGCAGCTAACATGGTTGACGTTGACCTCGACGCCCCTGGTACATACGGGCTTGGACGCCTTATGCAAGAGGGTACACGAGGTCTCACTTCGTACCTTACCCAGTCTAAGTTCTTCACTGAGGATGGAGTCCGTGTGTTCACTGACTTCACCGAGGCTGCCGCTATGACACAGGAGTTCGTTGACGGAGGCTTTGATAGCCCCGACGCTGCCTCCGCTTCCCCTTATGCTACGGCCATGCGCCATGCATTCAAGGGCATCAGTGACATGGGTGGTATCTACAAGGACGATGGACATGGCAGCTACACAGTTGACATGGACGCCGTCACGTCTAACCCATCTCTTCGATACGCTGTCCCCTCCATTGCAAGCGCCGCTCTTATTGACGGTGGTAGCATTGGTACGACTAGCCTGGCTGTTGATATGGTCAAGGCTATCCTTCCCCCTCACGTCGCTGGGATCTATGATCGCGGTAACCTGATGGTGAAGAACGGTATCCTCAAGATGACCCAAGAGTTCTTCGCTAACACTAAAGACATTACGTCTCCTGACTCACAGGAGTTCATGCAGACCTTCGGGCAGCGCCTTCAAGTTATGATGGCAGCTTCGTCCGATCCTTCTACCCAGAAGCGCGGTCTCGCTAAGATTAACGGAGCCCCTGTAGAGGTCACCGGCGTCATCTCTGAGTCTATGATCTCACAGATGTACGGTCGATCTACCCGCAGCGAGGCTGACCACAACGAAGGCGCGTGGGTCCATCACAACGCTCCCTCTGGTCGTATGACCGGAGAGACTACGATGGACGACGGGTCTGTTCAATACGATCCTAGTGAGGATGAGTATCGTGATGATGCTTACTTCACCCTGCTGGACAAACTACACGGCCCTTACGATCCCCTTATGCACGGGGACGACGAGGATACGTATAGGCAGCAGCAGGTCACGGCTCACAAGCGTCACGTCGATACCACCGCTACGTCGGCTATCATTCGACACGCTACCCTGAACGACCCTGCCTTTGCAGAGACAATCGTCACTGCCCTGTCATCGCAAGCCGGTGACGCTGATGTCACCATTGCTGGTGTGCTCGGTATGTACTTCCAGAACAACAACGTCGCTGTCATGCAACGCCCGATACCGGGTATGACTGGTGCTGTTGAAGTCTCACGAGGTATCACCGTGTCCAACAGTGGATGGGAAGTCGGTACAGAGGGCGCTGCTGTCGCTGGTCTCACTCGTGAGAACGGCGTCACTCAGGACGAGGCTCTCGCCGCCCTTCAGTTCGATGTGGTGATTACACCCACGACCGAAGGTAAAGGCAGCCTTAACTTGATCGACGGTTCGTCTCAGTACTCTTCTGCTCAAAGCATTAGGACTGATAAGTTCGAGGCTACATGGGGATCAGGTGGTGACTTCGAGTCAGCTCTTGGTTACACCAACAGCCTTAGCCGTAGGTTCCTCGATGAGAACCAGGTGACTACACTTGGTAACGAAGTTACTACACGTATCTCTAAGGCTCTTAAGATCCCTAGAGCTGAAGTAGCTAAGCGTCTTTACCCCACACTGGCGGGCGGTCAGATGACCCTCCCTGGTCTGGACGTAGAGGCCGATCAGTCTGTCAACGATGTCAACGAATGGCTCCCATTTGGTATGGGTATCATTGGCACTGAGCACGTCCGTCGCAAGACGATGGAGCTTGAGGCCCAGGGTATCGATCCCTTTATGCCAGTCGGCAAGCGTACACAGCTTAAGCAGTTCTCTGCTGAGCGTGGCGTCGCCTTGCTGTCATACGTTGATGCGCTTGAGAAAGGTGATGCCAGTCCTGGTACCCTTGCTGAAGCTATCCGACAGATCAGCGAGCTCACTGCTACAGACGAGCAAGTGCAGGCTGGACCCGATGACAACTCTGATACTCAGAGACAGGTCATGTTCAACCTTAAGCACGGCGGTACTATGATTGAGATGCGTCGGCTTAACAACGCCCGGTCGAATGCTATTACTGATCCTGCAACCATTGCACAGATCAACACATGGCTCACCTCCGGTCATCGTAAGCCACAAGCTATCTCAGCTGACCCCGCATATCGTATGCTGGAGCAGAGAGAACCTACTAGACCTACGCCAGTTTCCAACCCTCGGGTTATGAACCCTGGCTATTAACCAACACTACCCCTTGTGGGGTACTAACCTATCCCACAAGGATTCAACACACGCCGCCCTAGCGGGCCGCACGGAGATCATAATGAACGACGAATACAATGATAAGGCTAGGTTCATCAGCAACAAGACACTCGGTCTCGTTGGTGAGGACCCTACCGTCGCTGCTCTTAGGAAGTCAGCGAAGAAGAGAACGCATGAGGATATTGCTCAGGGCATCTCTACTAACATCAACTCACAGACCGCCTCCGACATTGGAGGCATTCGTAATGCAATCGCAGGTACTCAGTACTCCCACGTGATGGGTAAGAACTATGCCGAAGATTGGATGAAGGACTTCTACACTAACACCGAGTCATTCGATGCTAGTGTCACTAAGTTCCAGGACCAGCTGAAGCGGCGCGATGCGCTCGTTGCAGAGGGTGCTACCTTCGATCTCGCTACAGGCGACTACGACCTTGCTAGTTATAAAGGCGAGGGTCCCGCTTCATTCCAGAGAGCTGAAGGCAACTTCAGTCCTACTGGTGGTAAGTATCTTGTGGAATCCTACGGCACTGCCGATGGTTTCTACGATGCATTCAAGCTCGACTCCGCTGCTAGTGAAGCTACGTTCATGGGCCAGGGTTCTACCTCGGCTACTAACACAGCTATGAACTTCTACGCTACCCCTGACGTCTCCGACTTCCTGTCAGACTTCTCTGGCTGGACCGGTAACCAGGACGCACGTTCACGCTTTAGTGACGTAGCTTTCCGCGACCCCTCACAGCATGGCATGGTCCGAGGTCTCCTCGACTACGCTGTGGATACTAACGATGGGTTCGTCGGCGGTCTCTTCGCACTCAGCAACGACGCTACTACTATGATGGGCGACCTCGTCCGCATGAGTACAGGCGGCAGTGCTCAAGTGCTCGGTGTTAACAACAGCATGGACGGCATCTACTTAGGACGAGAGTCCAAGATGAAGCAGTCCCTGGCTGTTAAGGACCCCCTCTTTATGGATTGGTCAGCAGCTGTTGTCGAAGACTTTGACAACCTGTCTATGGCTGACACCAGTGCAGAGGGTGACCTCTCCCCGGCTCTCGCTCCCCTGGTCCGCCGCTATGGCGCTGAGGAAGTGAAGAACCTACTCAAGACTACAAACAATCAAGACGCCTTCGTCTATGGTCTCAACACACTTGGGAACCATAAGCGTATGGCTCAATATACAGCTAACCACGACATCACCCTTGGCATGAACATCAACATGCTCGGCCATGGGTTGGTCACGGATCCCACTACCGCAGTCGACATCGGCGTTGGTATGGGGCTTATGGTTGCTGGCGCCGTCACAGGTGCCGCTCCCGTCACAGCCCTCGGTGGGTATCTCGCTGTCGCTCGTGGTAGCGCACGCGTAGCTGCTATCCTGTCTAAGGCCCGTAAGGTCCAGAAGGCGGTAGCATCTACCAATAGACTTCAGACACTGAGCCCTGCTATGGGCAAGGTTGGTATCGGCTTGGAGAAGACAGGTAAGATCCTGGTCAATGCTCGCCGTGCCCTCCCCTCGCAGATCTTCTCAGAGCTGGTCTTCCCTAGCATGAACTTCATGCGTAGAGGTGACCAGGGTGCGGATGCAGTCCGTACTGGTAAAGGCTTCAGAGCCTGGCGCGATTACATTGCGTCTGATGCTCAGATGCTTAGCAAGTCTAAGCTTGGCCGGGCCTGGACCCGCGCTTGGCAGAACGGCCTGGAAGGCGGCATCCAGGGATTCGGCGATTACTTCGTCATGCAATCCCAGGAACGCGCTATGCTTGAGGCACTCCACGGACCTGAGGCTGCTGCGCAGCTTGAGATCAACGGAGCCGGTCTCGGTCTTATGACAGGCATGGGCGTCTTCATGGGTGGTACCATGGGCGCTGGCCTCGGTGCTGGGTTCGACGCTGTCGGTTCAATGAACTACGGCGGCCTTACTCGCAAGCTGGCCAATGACTTTACCAAGGGTATCTCCAATGACTTGAGTCAAGGAGCTACCATGTTCACTAACTATAAAGCTGTCGTACGCAAGCAGAAGATCGTACGTTCACTACACGCCAGTGGCGCTAACGTGGACGAGATGGATCTTGACAACGCGCTCGACGCTGAACTTAAGATGATGGAGTTGCAGGGACTTGACGTCGACTACGGTATCAAGCAGGCCATGAAGGAAATCCCTTCTGGTGACAAGCTTGATATCAAGGCGCTCAACACCTCAATCCGAAAGCACGCTGAGCTCCGCGCTCGGGCATTCGAGGCTAACACTGGTATCGCTCGTAGAGCTAATACTGATGTAACCCGTACCTACCTCAACCAGCGTAACCTGTCAATGACAGAAGCTGAGATGAAGGACGTGGAGACCTCAGATGGTGCTGACTTTACAGCCGACAAGTTTGGCGAAGCCATCGACTCTTCCGAGGAAGCAGTCGCACGTGAAGCTAACGCGAAGGCTCTTGAGACTAAGGCCGAGGAAGCAGCTGCTAGACTCGAAGCTCTCAAGACCAGCGAGAAGGCCGCATCCAAGGCAGTCCGCAAGGGCGCTAAGGGTGAGGACAAGGTTGCTGCTAAGGAGCTCGAAGCAGAGCGCCGCGCAGAACTCCGCCTCGCTGCCATCGAAGCTTCCGACACTGCAGTCGCAGCTCGCGCTGCTCGTGGTGACATCATCGACGCACAGACTACTGCGCTCATCGATGACATCGCGGGACGAGAGATGGACTACATGAAGAGATTGTACCACCTCACACGACAGGACGTAAACGATCGTCTTGCCGTTGAAGGTAAGGGCACCTCCTCTGACGACACACCTCTCGGTAACATCTGGAGCATCATTGAAGGCAAGGGCGAAGACGGAACCGTCAGCGCACAGGCCATGAGCACTAGGTTTACTAGCGATGAACTCGACAGCACTGTGCTGGCTAATGGTAAGACAGTCAGAGAGGCGCTTGATAGCAAGCCCTACATGACTCCTGCCGAAGCTGCCGAACTGGTCGAAGAAGCCCGTGGTCTTATCCTGTCCCAAGCGGACCTCAAGGATATCAGCACGGAGCTCATTGAACTTGAACGACTCGGACGTATCCTCAACAGTGATGATGAGGCTCGTCGTATTATGCAGGACGTTAAGATCCAAGCAGAGATCTCGGCACAGGTCCGTGACCTCGAAGCTGGTGACGTGGAGACTACTGGTCTCCCTGCCCGCGCTCGTAACACTATGCTGAAGGAACTCCCCCGTGAGAACCAGACAGCCGTGGCACGACGCAAGCAGCTTACTGAAGGTGTCAACGCCCAGCGTCAGAAGGTCGAGCAAGCCTCGATCCTCCGTCGTGAGCGTAACAGTGGCATCCTGCAGACCGCTCAGCAAGAGCTGGACCTCGCCAAAGCTAAGGATGCTAACCATCCTAACTACGGTGCTGACGTCCAGGCCGCTGCTGATCGAGTCACTAAGATCAAGCGTGAGATCCGTAAGGGTGTCACCGCTGAGTGGGTAACCACTCGCAAGAACATAATCAACAGCCTACTGAAGGAACACGAAGTGTCACTCCGCGATAGCGAAGCACACGTCGGTCCCCTCATGGCATTCATAAACAGACTTAGGTACGAGGCATCCAGAGCGGGTACGCCCATGCAGAGGGAAGACGGATCTATCCGACTCATCCTGAACCAGAAGCAGATCCTTGCTCTCCTCCCACCTGAGTACCGGTTCCTTATCAACGTCGACGGCTTCCAGGCAGCACGCCTGGATGGTACTGACTCGTATGATCTCCACACAATCCTCACTGAAGTTACCGAGCGTATCGCTCGTAGTGACGGTGATATGGCTACCCTCATCCGTGAGGGAGCTGGGCTGCAGGCGGAGCTTCGACGAGCACAGGACGGCCTTGACGCTGTTGAGATGACCGAACGACATCAGGCTGCAATGATGGAAGCACAACGCGTCCATGCCATTGCCCTGTTCAACTCAGAGTCTAACAAGGGTCAGTATGCTGGCGGCGGTACTAGGGACGATTGGTCCTCACGCTTTGCCCAGACATTCGATGCCCGAGCTGCTGGTCGCCTCATGCGTGCCGGTGCCTCACAGACTCACATGCGTGCCATTGCCAAGGAGCTTGGCGTAGAGATTCAGGACGGTGACCTTACGTTGCAAGACGTGAAGCGCATCGCCCTTAACATCTACAAGGCCGCAGGCGTTCTGACTTCCTTCGATGAACTCGGTGGTGGTCCTAGCGCTCGTGCCTTTGAAACTCCTGAGAGTGCTGCTGAGATGATCATCGAATCCCTGGAGTCCCCTAAGCGCAACGATGCTGCATTGGACGACGAGGGTCGATACGATCTCAGAGAAACCTCACGAGGAGTCAAGGGACGTGATGTTAAAGAAAGTCAACAACCTGACCTTGCTCGTAGATCCGAGAAGAGACAGAAGGCACAAGATGCTGGCCAGCGCATTAAGCGACTGGGCAATGTATCCGAGGCCCTGACTCGTCGGCTGTACGAACAGGCTAGGACTAACAAGCGAATTCAGCACCTGCTGTTCGACGAGGATGGCAAGCAGCGATCCGATGCGGACATTGATGTGCTGTACGATTGGCTGCGAGACATTGAGACACGGGCTAAGGCCGGTGAATTCAACCTCGATGATGCTGACGCAGGGACTGCAACTGGTGGCAATTCATTCCGAATCGCCCCAGCTGAATGGGTCTCACGCGCAAGTGACTCACCTACTAGAGGTGTGAAAGCTTACGTCGATGGCGTCATGCGTAACATCGAGAAGAACCCTCCAGCTATGATCTCCACTATCCATGACCATATCGACGCCGGTATGGACGGGATGTACGGAGCACTTAACCCCTTCATTGATGGGGTCAGTGAGAATGGATTCGCCTCCGCACAGGGTGCACTCGGTACTGGCTTCGGCTTCCGTACCTTGAACGCTCGTGCTGGATCTATCCCCGATCAACTTAACACTGCCTTCGAGCTCACCATGGGCGTCGAAGGTCTTGTCCCTGCAGCTCGTGCACGATACAACGAAGCTCTTGTCCCTCATCTCCAGGACCTCCTGAAGAAGATCGATATGACTATCGCTGACGATGCATCTGATGCTGAAGTACTGGGAGCTATCGCCCGTCTGCTCGACACCGAGTCGACTAAGGGTGAGGCTGCTCAGCTGTTCCTCCCTGGTGCTAAGGACCTTGACGCTGATGCGTCAGGTGCCAACGTGCTGATGGCTAACATGCGACTGGAAGAACTCGACGCCGCTCTGGCCTCGGGTGATCTTACAGGCGCACTGGCCGCTGAGGCTCGGGACAACCTGGGTCGTACTAAGCCGTTCACTACGGACGCTAAGGCCGACCTCTATACTATTGTACAAGAACTGGTAACCAAGGATCTCACTACTCCTGATAACATCCGCAAGCTCGCCACTGAGGCAGCAGGCACGTCCGCTTCCCCTCTCGTCATTGACGCGTGGGAGAAGTCGCTCACGGTGTGGAGTAAGATCCTGTCCAGTAAGAATGAAGCGCTGTCAAGCTCGCTTCGTGATCTCTTCAAGGGCCCCGTCATGACTGACCTGTATCAGGTTGGCGTTGACAAGATGGGCGATGAGATCTACTCTAACTTCCTTGCAGGCGCTGATGGCGCTCTGAAGGATAAGCCTGACGCGGTCGCCGAGCTCGATCGAATCCTCGCTGAATCACAACTCCCATCTGATGGTGTCGTTGGTACTACGCTGACTCGCAACACTGCGCGTCGTAGCCTTGCTAATAAGCTGGCTCATATGCTGCACTCCAACAGTACTCACATCGAAGGGTCTAAGATTAAGCAAGGGGTATTCGGTAATGCCTTCCTTTCCAATAAGGATATCGGTAAGGCACTCCTCAAGGTTCGCCGTCAGCAGTTCGCTGGTGCGGTCCGAGAGCCTTCGAAGATCTTGAACGACCCTGCGCACCTTGATGCAATCGCACGTGGTATGCTTGGGTTCGGTAAGATGGACCTCACTGCTGACCAGCACGCTAACTTGCTGGTACAGAAGATGATGATCTACAACGCAGCACAGGAGCATATGACTCCTGGCTCACGTAAGAAGGGTAGGACCAGCTCCATGGAACAACAGTTCATGGAAGCTAAGGGTGCTATCGACGAAGCCGTTGGTGACCTCACTGGTGAAGCTAAGCTTGAAGTCGCACGTTCTACTATGCGGTCTATCCGCGAGAAGAACACAGCTAGAGCTGAAGCCTTCCAGGCACTTGCCAATCAGAACTTCCACGTCGACGCTGACAAAGCCGAGCTGATCCTTGGGATCATGCATGGTGACGAAGTCGCGTCGGAGATGTTCGACAACCTCTCCCCTCTCGCTAAGCAGGCTATGGTCAGCGGATACTTCCGTGACCTGTCCATCTCAGCGGAAGGTCGTATGTTCGTTAACACCGTCCTTGACATGATCGGCGATAAGTCGATGCGTGCCGAGAGCGGCGACAACCCCCTGGGTGTTACTAAGTTCTTCAACAAGGACGGCGTTGGTATGGATGCGAAGCAAGCTCGTCGAGCTGCTATCCTCCAGCTCGCTGTCAACACTGCTGAGCTTACCGGCGAGATGCCGCCCCTGGGTAAGATGAGTCATGACGATCTCACCATGGAACAGTTCATGAGTGAATGGGCTGACATGAGCCAGACTTCAGAGAAGGCTCTGAAGACTGTAGGCGACAACCAAGCAGAAGGCTTCCTCCTCCCTGTCGAGCGATTGCTCGAACGGAGTGGTACCCTCGATGGTCTGACCGCTGAAGCTCGTGCCGAGCGCATCACACAGGCAAACAGCCACTTCAACAAGCTCCGTAAGAACGCACTCTCAGGTCGCGCTAAGGATAATCCTTATGGCGATGCTGATGACGTGGTTCGTATGGGCCCTTGGGGAATGGTTGACCCTCGTTATAATCACAACTTCTCGGACTCCGTCGGCATCGCAGGTGCCCGCGCAGTCCAGTTGATACCTGAGACTTCCGGACTCCGGGATCTCAGAGGGCTCGAAGCAATCGCCGAGAGCCAGCCCACAGGGCAACGCGCTATGTTCTCAACTGAGGAGATGGCTAACTCTGTGGATGTTACTGAGATGGCACTGCCTATCTACCCCATCGGGGCTTTGGATAGACAGCTGACCGCAGCTATGGACTTCGGTACAGGACGATCAGGAGCCGTTAGGTTCCGGTCTGTGATCCTGAAGAAGACCCTTGATTCATTCGCCGACTCCATGCAGGACTACGCCCACGTGGCTGACCTCCGTGCTAAGGGTAGGTATGATGAGCTGTACGTGTTGTACAAAGAGACCTTGGCCATGAAGGCTGAGTTCGAGGACATGAGCGGACGCTCTGCCTCTGAAGTCTCTGACCTCGAAGCTTACGGGAGTGCGTTGCTTAACGGCCTCGACTCTGGCGATAATGGCCCCGCGTTCCGTGGGCAGAGTATCCGCCACCGTGCTAGAGCCCGTGGTCGTAGAGAGTTCAACAACGTCGCACAGTGGTCACGCGATCTCACTAAGAGTACTAAGTCTATCCTTAAGGTCGAGCACACTGGTGCTATGGATCTTACTGGTGGCTCCTATGAGGCTAACCTTGCGCGTACTGCGCAGATGGGTAATGCCCGTGGGGACCTTATGCCTTGGCTGTTCAGCACTGCTGATCACCATGGTACCGTCCTCGCTAAGTCCGGACCTATCGGATACAAGGAGAACTACGACTCATCCCGTACAGCTCTGTTCGCGCAGATGTCTGACTCACAGCTTCTCGTTGCCGCTGCCCTCGTTGGTAGTCGTCAGTGGAAGGGTGTGTTCGACGGGCTTGGTCTGAAGGACATGACAGCTGAGCGCTTCCGCCAGCTGCGTGGTGCCTTCGAGCTCTCTCAAGGATCACTCAACATTAACACGTCTAAGTTCGACTCAGACATCGCGGAGCTCTTTGCTCCCGGTAGACGAGACGATACCTTCGCTGTCATCGAACGAGAGATGGAACTTGCCCAGACTGATCTGGTAAGCTCCAGCTTCGTAGGTGACATGGGTGCAACGGGTGAGGGCAGGATGCTCTTCAACGCGATGTTCTCAGACGCTGAAGTGGCAGAGCTCCAACGTGGGCTGTCTGCTGGTGGTAGGACATGGGCCGACTTCGAGAACGAGGTCTTCACTAAGACCATCGCTACCGAGAACGGTGCACAAACTCCTACTGCATTCGTCAACATGTTTGGCGAGGTCATTAACCCACACGAGGTTACCGGTCAGGTGCGCGTTGCGCAGACTGCCGACGAACGTGTGCGAGCAGTTAACAACAGTAAGAACCGCCCCCTCTTCAACCGTCAGCGCACAGGTGCTGCTCTTGGGTTGGACTCCATCAACTATAAGATGGAACTCTCCCAACAGATGAAGGGTTACGATGGCGAGTTCGGACGACCGCTTGCTCAGGTACAACGTGCTGCTGCTGACGAGAGCGAAGCTCTTGAGATGCTTATGCACATGACCAAGAAGAAGAAGATCATGCGAGCTGATGCGATGACTCAGGACCTTAAGTCCAACCGTCGCTATCTTAACATGGACGCGTACGAGACTACGCCTATGCTGGATTCAGCGCAGCAGGTTGCTGCGATGTACACCATGCGTGGGTCGCTCTTCGCTCCTCTTGCTGATCACCCCGTGCTACAGCCTAAATGGCAAGCCATGTATGACCGCATTGCAGCGGGCGACAAGGCTATGATTAACGCTGTATTACTAGGGGATATGAAGGGTGAGCTGTCACGCGAAGGATACTACGGTGTCCTCGCTCTCGACAACGTTAACTCTAGCGAGCCCGAGCTTCTGGCATTCGCTGACGAAGTAGTCGTTGCAGTAGGTGAAGTACGAAGTTACTTCAACCTCCGCAGTGACGAAAGCCCCGCAGCTATTGAAGCTGGCCAGGCGGCGTCGGAAGATGCCCGCACTATCTTCGAGACTAACAGCCTCATGGAAACGCAGAACACTGCGCATGACGCTGTCGCTTCTATCATGATGAATGATAAGCTTAGTCCCTCGAAGAAGCAGGAGCTCATCAACAAACTGAACACAGAGTCCGACCCCGCCTCACGGCAGGAACCCGGTCCCTCTATGAAGGATGTTGAAGACAACCCTTCCGCTTTCGATGTAAGATCTGTAGACGACGGTCGTACGCATACGAGACTACTCCGACTCAAGGATGGCAACGCAGCCAAGCGAAAGCTTGACACCGTGTTCGCTGTGCTCGAAGGTCAGGGTACTATCTCTAAGCAGGACCGCCTTCTACTTGACGCTACCTTCCACGGTATGGATGACAGCTTCGCCGAGAACGTCTTCGCAGGGATTGACTTCCGCGTAGACGAAGGTGAGAACGCAGTCGCAGGCGAGGCCATGGCTATGGCTACCGTCGACGGCGTCGTCCAACGAATCACTGTGGCTAGGAATCTGCATGAGCAGATGAATGGTACCGACGCTAAGTTCGGTGCCGCTGGTGTAGTGCTTGAAGAGGTAGGCCACATGGTCGACCTTAACATGCGTGCCAGCAACTCCAAGCTGTGGGGTCAGACTGTTGATAGCTATCTGACAACCTACGGTGCTGGAATGCACCCCGCCTTCAAGACGATCTTCGGATCAACTCCTTCAAAGCTCTCGGCCTCCGAGGGACTCGCACGTGGCTACGCTGCTGTGATGATGTCCAAGGCTGCGGATGAGATCTTGAATGGTGCTGATGCTAACATGAAGCAGTGGCTTGGCCAGGCTCACGTTGCATCGCTGACCGCTATCCGTAAGCTCAGAGGCGACGCTGTACTGCGACGCTTCGAGGACGGTGTGATGACTCAGCTCGCGAGTAAGCTCCGAGATGCTAAGCCCATTGACATGACGCTTAGGATGGGTGAGTACCTCCGCACACGGGGTGAGGAAACGATTGATACGGCATGGCGTGCGAACCACGACGATGCTATTACTGAACGGCAAGTGTCCGAACAGAACAGACGGATCTATGATGACAACCTTTCAGGTGACGGTCGCTTGGATATGAACTCCCTTAGGGAGACGTATCACGACAACCAGCCTCTTCAGGATGCGATGGCCTCTAACGAGATCATGGCACAGCTTGAAGTACTGGGCGGCGGCTCTGAGGTTACTACTACGTTTGGCTCTTGGGTGTCTGGTCTTGTTGACCAGGTTGCCGTGGGCTGGGGACGTAAGGTACTTCATAATACCCGAGCTTGGTCGCAGCCTGCTGCTACCATCTCTCAGTTCCTTGACTCCGGTTACGGCGTTAAGGGCGAGATGACTACCATCATGAGAGGCCTTGCTTCTATCATGTCACCTACTGAGACCATGTCAATGGCAGGGTTCAGTACGTTGTCTGGTGGGCGTGTGCCTACTCTCACTGGTATGCAAGGTGAGATCCGTGGTCGCTGGGACTCCGTAATGGAAACCCTCTTCCTGCTGAAGCAGGGCGACAAAGCGCTTAACAAAGTGGAGGGCTCTATGTCCTCCTTCAACGAAGCTATCTCCGCAGCGATGCGGACTGGCGATGACCCTGCTGCTCTGAAGTCTCTCAGCGAGACAGACCAGGCCATCGCTCAGGAGCTTATCATCGATGCCCGTCGTGCCTTGCGCATGACTGCTGACGATATGCTCGAAGCTGGTATGATCAGATCCGAGAAGGAAGCACAGCTCTGGCGAGAAGGCCTGCCTATGCGACTGACTAAGGATACCTATAACGGTGACAACGCTCCTGCCTTCCGAGGTAAGTTGGCTGAACATATCGCACGCAAGATGCAGTCTTCCAACATGCTCGACACGAGTGCTATCCGCTTCATCGAAACCCCTGATGGTGAGATGCTGTGGCGTGGTGCTGGTGATGAGTTGCTGCTGCCCTCTGACATTCAGCGCTTCCGAGACTCAGGTCTCGATCAGTTTGCTGATAAGGTAGAGGCTCACATCAAGGTCATCCAGAGAGACTCGGCTAAGCCAGTCACTTGGGACCACGTGTTGAACACTCTTGGTAAGTCGGTAACTAGAGTCGACCAGCTCGACCCTACGTTCCGCAACATGTATGACCAAGCTCTCAGCGGCGAGATCACGAACCCCGTGGCGGTCGAACGAGCTAACGCATACATCAAGACCATGGATGGAGAGGTCGTCAAGTATCCTCAGGGATACGCTGGCCTCCGCGCTACCAAGACCGCAAGGTCTCTCAGCGACTCCGCTCATGTCCTGTACTCCGATCCCTACATCGACGCTGACGGAATGATGACCGACCCTGAACTGGGTAGGTACATCGAGACGGACTTGGTGTCGATCTTCGACGGAGTGATGCGAGGACCTGCCGCTCAGGGGCTGGACCGCGCTACCTACGGACGCGCCTTTGGCGTCAGGGGTATGGGTGTTGAAGACATCACTAAGATGCTTAAGCGCATGGTAAAGAACTCCGCTGCAGGAAACGCCTACGCCACGATCGATAAGATCACTGGCCAGGGTGGCCTGGAGCTACAGACACTTGATGCTGCCTCGAAGAAGTTGATGCTGAATCAGCTCAGCAACTTCGATATGGCAATCAAGTATGCGAAGGGAACTATGTCTAGGGCTGACCTCGAAGCTAACGACACTCCCTTCTTCAAGATGCTGAACGACGTCATGGCTCTCTCTACGACTGCCATGGTCGGGCCTCGGTACTTCCTTGGTGCTATTGCGGATGAAATCCCGCAGGCAGTGCTCAAGGGATACGGCGACATGTTGAGTGGCCTTCGTGGTCACGTCGACGGTGTGCTGTCCAAGGCTAACAGTCGTGCTGCTCGTAAGGATGCCCTCAGTGGTATCACTACGTTCATCCGCGACATCCAGCATGACAGTGCTGTCCAGACCAGGATGACTGGTCAGGAAGGTTCACAGTTCCTAGACGAGGACGCGCCCCGGCGTGGACTACAGGTTATGAACGACAAGCTCTCTAAGTTCACTGGCCTCGGCTTCCGTGATCTTACTCAGCGCATCAAGGCTCATGACGTCCGCGCCTCCGTGGCACGGATGACTACCATGATGAAGAACCCAACTGATGGAGGCGACTCCATGTACGACGGCCTTGTCAAGATCGCCAGCGAGTATGACTTGGGTAAGCTGGAGGAATCCGGTGAGCTCAACGAGATGCTTAGGACTCTGGGCTTCCGCTCCGAGCACGTTGGCACAATCCGCGAGATGCTCCGCATGGGCATCTTCGATCAGCGAGTCGCTGCGCAGACGAAGCGCATCATGACTGACTTCGTTGACGAGAGCAGCGGATCCCTCAACTTCGATAAGGCTGGTGAGTTCATCCAGTCGCGTCAGGTAACTGATGCTGACCGTGTGAACTACATGACAGCCCTGAGTAACCTTCGAACGATGATCTCCATCGACTCGATCCGTAACTCAAAGGGTACTACTGTTGCCGATGCCAGCATTGCTGGTACATCGATTCAGCAGATCATGACCCGGCTGCAGTCGTATTCCTCTATGGTGTCTGGCGCTTTGCGTCGGCAGGCCTTGGGTGGTGCGAGTGCTACCGCTATGCAGACTCTTCTCTACATGGTCGCAGGCTATGCTTACTTCCGTGCTACTCAGATGGCGCGTGGTAAGAGCTTCGACGAGGCCGTCCTCGGTCAGTGGGAAGAGAACCCAGAGGTTGAACTCTACGATATGATTATGTCCGTACCCTTCCTTGGGTACTCACAGATGCCGTTGGCCTTCCTGTTCAAGCAGGTCGGCATGAACGCCATCGCTGGTCAGGAACAGTTCGGGGTTAAGGGTGGTAAGGCCTACAGCATCGCTGCTGTGGCAACCCTCAACCGTATGCTGGAACTCCTGTCCACCATCCCTCAGCATGTCCGTAGTGCTGCGAGCGGTGAACTGAAGGCTCGTGAGATGACCATCGACCTTGCGTCGGGTACTCCCACACCCTTCAACTGGCTGACAGCTCCCATGATGGGAGAGGCAGCTCAGGCATGGCAGGACTCTAAGGCTGGGGCTTTGACCCAGATGTCTGTCAGAGAGAACCCCAATGCGGCAGCCGCTTGGTTTATCCGAGAGGTTCTCGACAACGGAGGCATCGACATTAGCGACATTGACGCTGATCAGATCCTCCAGATGGGTGGAGCTAACTCCATGAGCGGTTCGTCTGCTCGTGATATCGCTTCTCTCTCAGCTACTCAGGCTGCTCAGTCCTCCAAGCCCTCGGCTTCTGCCGGGGTCAGGATGCCTGAAGCACCTGCACCGGAGCCCGCAACGGCTCCATCCGCGTCCCCACTCGAAGGTCTACCGACCTTTAAGGCCGCGCCCGATACTCTTCGTTGAGTGTCAGGGGGCTCACCACTACATGTGGTGGGTCACCCTTTGTCATACCATATATAGACTTGAGCTCGTAGGATCCTCTCTAAGGGCCTGCACCAAATGTCAATGAGTATCCACCCGGATTGGCTCATCCACCCGATTCAAATGCGCTGGCGACCCCTTCACGGCCCTCACACGGCATTCAAACATGAAAAGGGTTCCCGCTGGAACGGGGAAAACGACAGAGATCCTCAGCTCACTCTCATTGATACTACCTACTACAGTACCTCCGGTGGCCACTGGCCCCCACCCTGCCCCCTCATTGGTGACCCGTGGGGTCATAGACGTGGGGGAGTGGGAGGTGAGAGGGAGGGGAAACCCAGACACCGATGTAAAGGAACATAGGGTTATAACTATAGGTTACATATAGTTACCATATAGTTACCTATATGTTATCTTACGTTAGGTTACCGCCTATAGTTACATAGAGTTACCTATAGGTTAGGGCCTACAGTGGCTACGCCTGTCACTGTGTAGGTAGCCCACACCGCTGTGACCCTCCTACACCGCTGTCGCCCTCGGGCACCGCTGTCAGGGTCACCCTCTGCCCACCAGGGGAAATCGACTTAGGGGGTCGGGTATTCACAGAGGGGTATCTATTAAATGGCCTCGTTGAATCCCCCCCTGCAACCCCCCTGCCACAACCGTGCGGCGTGCTAAGACCGCTCGGGCTGCGCCCTCGCTCCGGAATGGCGACGGAGACCTGGCGGTCTCGTCCCCTCCGGACTCACCTACGGTGCCGCCTGGGGCGGACAGAGGGGGATCGCTCGCCTTCGGCTCGCTTTAGAGCGCTGGGGCGTCCTGTGGTGCACAGGGAGGGACCCTTCGACGTAGGGGTACCTGCTCTTTTCCTCTCCTCCTCCCAGGTGGGTGGCTCGCGCTTCGCGAGGCGCCCAGCTGGGACTCTCCTCTTACATATCGACAGCGGTGCTTGTGCACAGACTGTCAACACCTCGTCCCGAAAGGACACACACTACTATGACTATCAACTACAACGCTACCGCTACTCACACCTTCGCTGTCTACAACACCGCTGATGGTGACTTCACCTTCGTGTCCATCGCGGCTGGTGATGACTACGCCGACGTGGTCCACGCCTCCTGCGAGGCTGACATGTACGATGGTTTCATGACCATCGAGTGGGCTCGCGCCCTCTACGTGGCGGCCCGCGACAGCGGTACCCTGCTGTCCACCGAGGCGGCACAGTCCGTCATCGACGGCGACGCCAAGATGGTGAAGCTGACCCAGAAGGGTCGTAGCTTCCACCGTGCGGTCAAGGGCTCACCCTTCCGCTACGCCCAGTCATGTGCCACCCGTAGTGGTGTCAAGACTGGCTACGACGTCTGCTGACGTCAGGGTGTGCTCCTCTAACGAGGAGTGTCACCCTTTGCTTACTCACTGTTCACTACGTCCATGAAAGGACACCTACTATGTTCGATACCTACATCGCCGTCGTCGAAGCCTCCTGCGGTACCCTCACTCGGCACGAAGCACCCGGTCCCATCCGGGCGCAAGTCGAGTGCCGTAAGCTCGCAAGAGCTCGTGGCTTGGACGTCTCCAAGCAGTATCTGTCCGTCCTCGTCTTCCGTAAGGATGGCGGAGACGTGCGTGCTCCCTTCGTGGAGGACGGTCGACGTTGGGACCTGGACAACTGTCACCCCTCGTGGGATGACTGATTGTCCACCGACAGGCGGCACACCAACCTGTCGGCTCCCTCACATCGTGTTGCCCTACCGGGCAGACCGATGCTTCACTCGAAAGGAGATCACTATGATCTACTACATCTGCGTCGTTGTATTCATCCACGCCCTAGGCTACGCCCTGTTCACCAAGTAAGGAGTACCATGTACTACCACGTCTCACCCTCTGCCAACCTCACGTCCCTCCGCTCCGGTACCTGTGTCTCCCGACAGGTGCCGAGCATCGCTCGCGTCGACGAGCTGATGGACGACGCAGCCTCCGCCATCACACGTGGCAAGGCTGTGTACCTGTATCGTGTGCACACCCAGTCGGTGGAAGACCGTACTGAGTGGACAGCTGATGGCTGCACTACCTGTGTAGCCGGTGCCATATCAACACTGACGGACTGCGTGCCTGTGAACGCACCCGTCGTCGTCGCCTAGGAGGCTACGTCTATGACTCGATTCGAACTCGCCATGTCTATCGTCATCTTCATCATCCTCTGCTAGGAGCAGCCCCATGTCTGAACTCATCCTGCCTGCCGTCCTGTTCGTCATCGCATTCATCATCATCCCTGTCCTGTTCAAGATGGTGTTCGACCCAGAGTTCTGGCTCACACCACAACAAGCAGCCGACCGTCGTGCTCTCACCCTCTGGGAGAGGGAGCAGGACCAAGTGTGATGCCACGTAGTTGCTACGTTTTATAACCGTTTAATAGGTGGGGTGGTATGCCCCGCCGCAACCAATAGCCTCCCTTATGGGAGGCCCCCGGCCTGTACACTCGTGTGTATGGGCCACAACCCACTGATCACTGAAAGGATCACTGTATTATGACCAACAACGCTACTCTTATCGCTCTCTCATTCGCTGTCGACGCTGCCGCCGAGCGCCTTGGCCTCCAAGGTGACGTCGAGCACGCGTCATGGCTTGCCTTCAAGGGCAAGGCCAGCGTCGATGCTGATCTCCTCATCGGTGCACCTGCCTTCGCGCAGGCATGCATCGATGCCATGAGTGATGGCATCACCGAGTGTGAGTTCATCACACGGTACAAGGGACGTGTCGTCGACACCTTCCGCACTGCCGTGTCTGATCCCAAGGCGTACCGTGCTGCCATCGCAGCCAAGAAGCCTCGTTGTACTGTCCAGTACGTCACCGTTGGGTGACCAACGCCCCTTCGGGGGCAGAAAGGAGGACGTACATGCGTACTCCTCGTGAATACACTCGTACTCAGCGTGTGCTGAAGTACTTCGGCGACAGGTTTGAACTGTTCGCCCTCGTCGGCTGTGTCCTCGCAGCCATCATCCTCTTGTCTCGTGTCTGATATCCTGAAAGGATAACACTATGCCTTACTCCAACGATCTCCTCATGTCCGTCGCTCGACTCATCGCCCGCATGGGCACAGTCGAAGTGGCTGACGCCAACGCATACGCAGGCTCAGTGCTGCGTGCGTGGTCTAGCCCTGCCCCTACGGCAGGCGAGGCGTTCACCGCAGGTGGCGTCATCATCCGTGATGCCGCAGCTGCAGGCTACCTGACTGTCACCCGTAAGGGTGTCAAGGCAGCAGCCAAGTTCAAGGCTGGCATCAGTCGCACCTCTGTCGCACCAGGCGACGTGCGTCCTGCTGTCTCCATGCGTGACGCTGAGGTGTTGGCTGATGCCGACATCCTCAACGATGCGATGTGGCTCATGGGTGAGATGAAGTTCACCACTCACATCCCTACTGCACACGTGCTCCGTCAGCTCAAGGCTGCCGGTGCGTGGTCACCCTCCAAGGAGGAGGACCGCAGTGTCAACTGGCACTGCCGTAGCACAGGCGACTGGTTCCTCTCACCCTTCGCCGACTGGCGTGGACGTGTGTACCTCCAGTCCGGTGCCTTCGGCTCACCTATGACTGATCACGTCAATCGTGGTTGCACTGACTTGGCTGATGCCAAGGTGGCAACGCTCGATGATCAGGCATACGTGGCAGAGATCATCTCATCAGAGTATGATCTCACCCTCGCACTGGCTAAGGACTACCTGTCCGCACCAGTCGAGTGGTGTGCAGCCAATGGCCTGCCCTCCAAGGTAGGCTGCTTCACCCGTGCCGCATGGGCACTGGTCGAGATGTCCGAGGGTAAGGCCACGGGCTTCATCGTCCAGCAGGATGCAAGCTGCAGTGGTTTCC
>TARA_R110001632_G_scaffold144379_1_pt1 | contig 19687 bp, 17 predicted proteins | sample TARA_R110001632 | Tara Oceans TARA_R110001632 (sample SAMEA4398266) | marine metagenome | biome: Polar Biome; feature: [SRF] surface water layer (ENVO:00010504); material: water (ENVO:00002006), including particulate matter (ENVO:01000060) such as... | depth 5 m
ACTAATAATTTTACTTAAATTAATCGTATTATATCCAAAGCCCTCTCAACCCTTATTTATAATAACTAATGTAAAAAACAAGTTAATTAAAGCTAAGGCTTATTTCAGTTAGTTCATCGAAAAAAGCACCCTTAATAACACCCTGCTGCTCTTAATTCCTATCTTTATAAAAAAACTAACCATGGCTATAGTTCAAAGAGCAAAGGGAAAATTCGATTTGCATTCAAAGATGCTTTAAAAGAATTGTCTAAAAACCCAAATAAAGAATCTTTAATCATGCTACATTTTAGCTATGGTAAAATGAGGTTTAAATATTCTACAGGCTATTATTCTCGCTACAATGACTGGGACTATACTAATCAGCGTTTAAAAAATAAAGCAACTATTCTCAATCGAGGCTTCGTAAATGATTTCTTGAACTCTTTAAAAACAGAGCTATACAAAGAGGTCAGTCATTTAGAGTCTGTACACATTCCTATTACAAAAGAAAACCTAAGAAGCAAATTGGATGAGCTAACCAATAAGGAAATTCTTGGGGGACATGAAACAGAAGACCTAAACTTCTATCAATACTTTGATGAGTTTCTAGAGCTAAGAAAAGGAACCTTAGCCAAAATAACTATTCGCTCTTACAATCAAACAAAGAGGTTATTAGAAGAACATAATAGTAATTTAGATTTTAACGATATTGATTTGAGTTTTTATTATGGATTTATTCAATTTCTAGAAGAAGATGACAAATCAGTAAACACAATTGGCAAACATATTAAAAATTTGAAGTCAATATTAAGAAGTGCCACCCAGGATGGTTTAAACAAAAATTTAGCCTTTACTAAACGAGAGTTCAAAGTTTTAAAAGAACAGACAACTGCCATCTATTTAGATGAAAAAGAATTAAAGAGCATAGCCGAATGTGACCTTTCAGCATACCCTCATTTAGATACGGCAAGGGATATATTTCTTATTGGCTGCTATACAGGTCAACGTGTAAGTGATTATAACGGCTTATCAAAAAGTAACTTTTACCAAAAAGATGGAGTAAGATTTTTTAAAATAAAACAGAAGAAAACAAAAAAGGAAGTTTTATGCCCAATTACTTTAGAGATTGAAGCAATTTTATCCAAAGCTAAGTACAACAATGCTCCACCTAAAAAAATGAATGAACAGGATATTAATGAGTATATAAAGGAGGTAGGAAGTAAAGCTGGAATTACACAGCAGGTAAATAATTCTTACACCAAAGGAGGGGTTGAACAGTCAAAAGAATTACCTAAAAACAAAATGATTAGCACCCATACTGCCAGACGCTCTTTTTGCACAAATATGTATAAGAAAGGTATGCCGATATATGACATAATGCATTTTTCTGGTCATTCATCAGAAAAAGAATTTTATAAATATATTAGAATAGAAAAAGAACAAAGAGCTATAAAAATTGCTCAAAGTGGTTTTTTCAATTTATCGGATTAAATTACACTTCAACGAAAAACACCAATTTCACCCTTGTTAAATATGTGTTAAAGTTAGGTCTATATTAACTTATATAACCTCAACTTTTTGATTAGTAGCCTATTATGAAAATTCAATCATGATTTTTATATTAGTTTATATAACACGTTGATAACCAATAATATAGATTGTAACTATGCATTGTAATTATAAAACAATGTATTATGAAACAACAATTTTTAAGCCGACAAGAAGTCGCAAAGATGTTAGGTATCTCTTTGGTTACTTTACACAACCACAACAAGAAGGGAATCTTAAGACCTTCACACAAAATCGGAAGGAAACCATTATACCTATATGAGGATATTATGGCACAAATTCAACTGTCTAATCATAAAAAAGTATCCTAATGATAGACAACATAAAATTCTACATCAACGACAAAGACAGATTTGAGTATAACCTAGAAAAGCATCAAAAAATTCCCATGAATGCTAAATATGACGTTTATACGGGAGACCCATTGAATTACCCAAAATCTGGAAAATTAAAAAATTTGAATGTCAGGGTAACACAAGATAAAGCCTACATACTAGGAAGTCTACATAAGTTTAATAACATGTGGATGTATAACGAGCCACATAATTACAACGACTTTAATTCTTGTGAGATAGATGGTGTTGTAGATTTTATTTGTGATTCACTGGTCATAGACCCAAACGAAACTAAAATTACTAATTTAGAGTTCGGGTTCAATGTCTTAGTAGATGAGGATATTATAGATATCCTAGATAGGACTATCATGTACAACTTTGAAAACCATTCCAGAAAGGAAACTTTTAGGGGGCAGGGTTATTTTAAGGAGTTCTGTAAGTCAGACTACAGCATCAAAATTTACAACAAGTCAAAGCAGTATAAAGTAAAGCAGAATATATTGAGAGTAGAGTTGAAAATTACTAGAAGTAGGCTTCTTAACAAATTAGGTATTCATTGTCTTTCAGATTTACATAGAACTACTTATAAAACTTTGTTTAAAGCGTTTTTAGAGCGGTTCGACAAGTTATTGATAGTTGACACATTGCGTTTAGTTAACGAGAAACACAGGACAGACAAAGACTTGTTGAAAGATGGCACCAACCCAAATTTCTGGGTAGACATAAAGAATAGAGAAACAAGAAATGTAAACGCCCATCGCAAAGAGAAATTCAAGCGACTGCTTAACGACAATTACTCATCTGTTACCCAAAACAAAATCAGAAATAGCCTCATAGCTAAGTTTTATGAATTAATAGACGATAACTGTAGTGATACCCTACAACAGGTTGCTTAAGAGTAAATGTCAGCTATAAGACAAATAACATAATAGTAGTAAAGTACTTTGCGAGTATGCAATTAAACAGATACTTTTAAGTCTTAAATAAATTTATATAAGTTAATGTCAGAAGAACAGAAAAAACTACTTGAAAAAAAGTTGTGGGATATTGCAGACCTTCTAAGAGGTAAGATGGATGCAGACGATTACCGAAACTACATACTAGGCTTTATTTTCTTTAAATATCTTTCTGAGAAGCTGCATATATATGCCGATGAGATTTTAGACCCCGACAACTTAACATATGAACGGTTAGATGAAAACTCAGATAATGGGAAATTGTACGTAGAAGCAGTTAAAAAGGCTTGTGTAAAAAACCTTGGGTACTTTCTAAAACCCTCGGAACTGTTTACTTCAATTGCCCAAAAAGGAAATAACCTTACAGAGATTGAAACCAACGATAATGATGAAGCTAAGCAATTTTTTATCATTGAAGATTTAGAGCGTATACTTACCAACATAGAGCAAAGTACCATGGGTACAGAATCAGAAGATGATTTTGTAAAGCTCTTTGAAGATTTAGACTTGACCTCTGGTAAGTTGGGCAGGACGGTTAAAGCACAGAATGAGATTATAGCTAAAATAATTACCCATTTAGATGCTATTGATTTTCAATTGAAGGATAACGATAGTGATATATTAGGTGATGCCTACGAGTATTTAATAGGCGAATTTGCAGCAGGGGCAGGAAAAAAGGCAGGGGAGTTTTATACCCCCCAAGAAGTATCTACCATATTGGCGAAAATTGTGACCACTCGTAAAAAGCGTATTAAAAGTGTATATGACCCAACATGTGGTTCTGGTTCATTGCTTTTAAGGGTTGCAAAGGAGGTAGATGATGTAGGTATGTTTTTTGGTCAAGAGTTAAACCGTACTACCTATAACCTGGCACGTATGAACATGATTTTACATGATGTGCATTATTCTAAGTTTGATATTAAACAAGAGGACACCTTAGAGGAACCTCAGCACATGGATATTGACCTAAAAGCGGAGGCTATTGTAGCCAACCCTCCATTCTCCGCCAAGTGGAGTGCAAAAGGTATTTTTAGTACAGATGATAGGTTTAGCCAGTATGGTAAGTTAGCCCCTAAGACCAAAGCTGATTTTGCCTTTGTGCAGCACATGGTATATCATTTAGATGAAAATGGTATCATGGCAACCGTATTGCCTCATGGGGTACTATTTAGAGGCTCTAGCGAGGCACATATTAGACGTTATCTCATAGAAGACCGTAATTATATAGACGCCGTAATAGGTTTACCTGCAAATATCTTTTTTGGAACGGGCATACCTACGTGTATTCTAGTGATTAAAAAATGTAGAGAGGTTAATGAAGATGTATTGTTTATTGATGCTTCCAATCATTTTGAAAAACAAGGCAAGGACAATAAGCTACTCCCAGAGCATATCACCCAGATAGTAGAAACGTACAAGAACAGAACGGTTACCGATAAATACAGCTACCGTGCTACTCTACAAGAAATAGCGGATAATGACTATAACCTAAACATACCCCGCTATGTAGATACCTTTGAAGAAGAAGAGCCTATTGATATTGATGCAATTGCAGAAGAAATACAAGCATTAGATATAGAAACTACAGAGACCGATAAACGTATTGCTTCTTATTGTAAAGAATTAAATATTAAAACACCTTTTTAATATGGAAAAGCAATTAATACCACAATTGAGGTTTCCTGACTTTAAAGGTGAATGGAAAATAAAAAAGGTTGAAAATATCTTATCTATAGGAAGTGGCAAAGATTATAAACACTTAGAAGATGGTGAAATACCTGTTTATGGTACAGGTGGATATATGACAAGTGTAGACGAATTTCTTTATAATGGTGAAAGTGTTTGTATAGGCAGAAAAGGTACAATTGACAATCCTATATTTTTAAATGAGAAATTTTGGACTGTTGATACCTTGTTTTATACACACTCATTTAAACAAGTTTTACCAAGATTTGTGTATTCATTATTTCAAAATATAAATTGGTATAAACATAATGAAGCTTCTGGCGTTCCGAGTTTATCAAAAAAAACAATTGAAAAAATTAATATTAATATCCCATCACTTCCAGAACAACAAAAAATAGCATCATTCCTTTCTGATGTAGATGATAAAATTACTAAACTAACTAAAAAGAAAGACCTTTTAGAGCAATACAAAAAAGGTATAATGCAAAAAATTTTTAATCAAGAGTTAAGGTTTAAAGATGATGATGGTAATGAGTTTCCTAAATGGGAAATGAAGGAGTTAGGCAAGATTACTAAATACTATGATGGCACACATCAAACCCCTAATTATGTTTCAGAAGGCATACCTTTTTATAGTGTAGAGCATGTTACAGCCAATCAATTCGAAAAGACAAAATTTATCTCTAAAAAAGTTTTCGATAAAGAGAACAAAAGAGTGAGATTAGAGAAAGGCGATATATTAATGACCCGTATCGGGAATGTGGGAAAAGCAAGGTATATTGATTGGGATGTTAAAGCTTCATTTTACGTTAGTTTAGCCTTAATTAAACAAAACTCTTCTTTTTCAAGTAAATATTTAGCTCAGTATATTAATTCAGTTCCTTTTCAGCGTGAACTTTGGAAAAGAATTATTCATGTAGCTTTCCCTATAAAAATAAACTTGGGAGAGATAGGTAAATGTTTAGTCCAATTGCCTTGTATTGAAGAACAAACTAAAATAGCCAATTTCCTATCAGATATAGATGTAAAGATTGAAGCCTTAGATACCAAAATAAAGAATAGTCAAGCCTTTAAAAAAGGGGTATTGCAACAAATGTTTGTGTAAGGAAAGTGTATAAAAACAGAAACCCAATAGCTTGAATGATTTCAGGGGCTATCGGGAATAATATGATACAAATATAGGTAATATATTTGTATTTACAAAATAAATATCAAAATGAGATATAATGATTTTAAATATATAATGTCGGAACCCCGCATGAATCGCTATTTACAAGCCTGTAATGGAGATAGTAGAAAGGCTATGACTTTATACAGATTAAATTTAAAATTATCACAACAAATGTTTACAGTTATTAGTTGTTTTGAAATTGCTTTACGCAACGCTGTTGACAGGCACTACACACAAACTTTAGGAACAGATTGGCTAAGAAATGCAGTTGCGTCAAGTGGTATGTTTTCTATACCTGCATGTAGGCGTACCAAAGGAATTGTAAAAAAAGGAATAAAATCAGTTAATCACAATTACACTCATCATAAGTTGATTGCTGAAATGGATTTTGGATTTTGGCGTTATTTATTTGCCAAGCCACAATTTAATACGGCAGGTAAAACTTTATTACAAATATTTCCTGCAAAACCCAGAAGTACCCCACAACACCAGTACAATCAAACATTTATCTTTAACGAACTTGAAAAAATTAATAATATCAGAAACCGTATTGCACATCATGAAGCAATATGCTTTCAGTTAGGTGCTCCTGTTATAGATACAACGTATGTAAGTATTCATTATAGCTTAGTGCTCAATCTTTTTAATTGGCTTAATATAAATGAAAGTGAACTATTATATGGATTAGACCATGTGCATTCCAGTATTCAAAAAATAAATAGTTTATAATTAAATGACCACCCAACCAGAACAAGTATTAGAAAATAACCTAGTTAACCAGTTGATTGGCTTAGGGCATAAAGGGGTTACTATAAAATCAGAAGAGGCTCTGGTAAGTAACCTTAAAAGCCAACTAGAGAAGCATAACAAAATAACGTTCACATCCTCAGAGTTTGAACGTATCCTAATACACCTGTCCAAAGGTAATATCTTCGATAAAGCCAAAACCTTAAGAGATAAGTATATGCTCCAAAAAGACAACGGAGATAAAGCTTACATAGAGTTTATCAATCAAGATTTTTGGTGTCAGAATGAGTTTCAGGTTACTAATCAAGTAACAATTAACGGTAAAAGAGAAAACCGTTATGATGTCACTATTCTGGTGAATGGTTTGCCATTGGTACAGATAGAATTGAAGCGTAGGGGTATAGAACTTAAAGAGGCTTTCAACCAGATACAGAGATATCAGAAAGAATCCTTTGCCTCTAACAATGCCCTATTTAACTATGTGCAGATATTTGTGGTGAGTAATGGTGTAGATACCAAGTACTATGCAAATAGTCAGAAACAAAGTTTTAAATTCACATCTTTCTGGGGAGACGATAAGAATAAGAAAATTACTCAACTGGTTCCCTTTACAAATATATTCTTAGAGCCTTGTCACATTGCCAAAATGATTACCAAGTACATCGTTTTGCACGAAAGTGATAAAAAGCTAATGGTGCTCAGACCTTATCAATATTTTGCTGTAGAAGCTATTATAGGCAGGGTTAAGAATTCAGATAAAAATGGTTACATCTGGCATACTACTGGCTCAGGTAAAACATTAACATCATTTAAAGCAAGTCAGATACTAACCCATAACCCAAAGATTAAAAAAGTTGTATTCGTAGTAGATAGACAAGATTTAGACGACCAGACGGTAAGAGAGTTTCAGGCATTTGACAAAGGAAGCATAGATGGTACAGAAGACACTAAAATGCTTGTGAAGCAATTTACGGACAATAGCCGACCGCTAATTGTAACTACGATTCAAAAGCTAAACGGAGCTATTAAAAAAGCAAAGTTTAGAAGTCAAATTGATATACTTAAAGATGAGAAAATAGTTTTCATCTTCGATGAGTGCCACCGTTCACAATTTGGAGATACACATAAGCGCATCGTAAATTTCTTTACTAACCACCAATTATTCGGCTTTACTGGCACACCTATATTCGTTAAAAATGCCATTAGTAAAAAGAGTATAAAACAAACCACAGCAAACCTATTTCATGAGTGCTTACATCGTTATGTAATTACAGATGCAATAAGGGATGAAAACGTTCTAAAGTTTTCTATTGAGTATTATAATGTCTTTAAATCTAAAGAAGATACCGAAGATATTAAGGTGGAAGATATAGATAAGCAAGAGGTATACGAGAGTGACGAGTACGTTGCTAGTATTACAAATTACATAATTAAAAATCACAACCGTAAAACACATCATAGGGCGTTCACGGCAATGTTTTGTGTTAGTGGTGTAGATATACTGGTTAAGTATTACGAACTGTTCAAAGCCAAAAAGGTAGCAGGTGAGCATAATCTTAAAATTGCTACTATTTTCTCATATGCCCCTAATCCAGAAGATGCTTCTGCAAATGGTGAAATACCAGAAGAAGATTACCCAGAAATGAATATGGCTGCGGAGCCGTCTGCATCCTACGGTAAAATCCCTCATAAGGATAAGTTAGACGAATATATAGAAGATTATAACAAGCAATTTGGAGACAAGCATTCGGCTAAAGATGGTAATGCCTTTCTAAACTATAAAAAGAACATCTCTAAACGTGTTAAGAGCAAGCAGATTGATATTTTATTGGTTGTGAATATGTTTTTGACTGGTTTTGATAGTAAGTCCTTAAACACGCTCTATGTGGATAAAAATTTAAATTTTCATGGACTAATACAAGCATTCTCCAGGACGAACAGAATACTTAACGAAAAGAAGTCTCAGGGTAACATTTTAGCGTTCCGAAACCTAAAGCAAAACACAGACGATGCCATTGCATTATTTTCAGATAAAAACGCAAAGGAAACCATTACAATTGACCCCTATGAAGAGCAAGTAAAAAAGTTCAATAAAGCATACAAAGAGTTGATTGCAATAGCCCCAACTGTTGATAGTGTAAATGACTTAGAAACAGAAGAAGATGAGCTAGAATTTGCCAAAGCTTTTAGGGAAATAATGCGACTTAAGAATATACTATCATCATTTGTAGAATTTACATTTGACGATACTTATATGAAGGAGCAAGAGTTTGCAGATTATACTAGCAAATATTTAGACTTGTACGACAAGATAAAGACAAATCAGCAAAAAGAATCGGTATCTATCTTAGATGAAATAGACTTCGAATTAGAATTAATACATCGTGATGAAATTAACGTAGCCTACATCATGAAGTTACTGGCAAAACTAAAAGATGCCAAGCCTAAAGACCAGGCAATACAGAAGAAGCAAATTATAGATTTAATTGCAGGTGAGGCAGAGTTAAGAAGTAAACGTGTACTTATAGAGAAGTTTATACAAAATAATCTGCCTAAGATAAACGACGGAGAAGAAGTTGAAGGTGTATTCAAAGACTACTGGCAAGTAGAAACCAGAAAGGCTCTACACGAATTGACTATTAACGAAGAATTGAAGCAAGATAAGGTAGAGGGCATAATTAACGATTTTCTATTTACTGGTAGAATGGCTACCGAGGATGAAGTAATTGATGCCCTGGAAAAACAGCCAAGTGTATTACATAGAGAATCTATTAGCAACAGAATAACAGACAAAATAAAAGACTTTATCAAGACCTTTATTAATGGGGTTGGGGAATAGTTGGGCTTTCTTATAAACTAATATTTAATCTTTAAGTCCTTAATAAACTTTTAGTTTATGCTGTATGTTAAAACAATGGTAGTGTTATACAATTATCAGTTTTAATTTCGTTATAACCATACTTAACTTGTAATGTAATAGTATGTCAACAAATCTTCAAATTTTTTTAGAAAGAGCAAAAAAAGTTCACGGAAGTACTTACGACTATTCAAAAGTAAATTATACAACCACAGAGAAGAAGGTTGTTATTATTTGCAAAATACATGGTGAATTTTTAATGAGACCTAGGGCGCATTATGCGGATTCTAGAGGTTGTCCAAGTTGTAAGGATAATAAAAGTGGTTTTTCTAAAAATTCCAGTTGGGCTAACTCTGAAAAAACTCTGTACCTACTTCAAATTTCAAGTGACAAGGAGAAATTTTTGAAAGTGGGTGTCACAGTTGAGCCAGATTTGAAAAAAAGGTTTAAAAAAGGGCAATTTCCTAGTGAGTATTCTTATATAATATTGAGGAGAAGAATACTGACAAACGCTTCTGAGTTAGAAGAAAAATTTTTGTCAAAATATAGTTCTTACAAATACAGCCCTAAAATAAAATTTAGAGGTGATTCCGAATGTTTTGATTTTACACTAAAGTCTAAGATAATGGCAGATTTTGATTTGATGAAACAAAAGTAGATTTAAGAATTATATTAATCGGTCAGGTATCCAGAACTCTCATTACAAAGGAAGATATCTCGAATTCCTTTTTTATTTGTATTAATTATATATGCAAATTCTGGTTTTGCCTTGCTCCCGTAGAATTCGTAGGTAATATGCCCTATTACACACATTTCACACTTTCCTTTCCTCATGGTAATGTTAGAAGCTCCCCTGGCAATAGCCCAATCAAATTGCTGTTTCAAAGAAGCCAGAAACCTGTATTTATCCAACTCTTCAAAGTATTGGTCTTCATCTATCATAGGTTCCAATACTGAACAGTCTAAATTAAGGCAAGCTTTTATGAAATGAGATATGATTTTTTGTGCAGGTTCACCACTATTGGCTTCACTCTTAATTGTAAGTTTTATTAGGTCTGGCATATGAATAGATAATTGAAGTCCGACGTAATATTGAGTTTTTAGTCCTATAAACCAAATCCATTGTATGAATGGTCTACTAAACCGACCTACCACCAAATATGCTAATTGGGGATTAAAACATTGCAATAAAAATTTTGTTAAATGTGTACTATGCGTGCGCTATAGCAAAAAACCCAGATTTTAAAATCTAAGTACGTCGATAAATCAGACGTGCTTATTATTCGACCCCCATACTGTTTAGGTAAAAAGGGGGTCCCCCCGTTCGAATTACTTTCGAAGTTGAACCTTACATAAAATTTGAGCTATTTAAAAAAGTAATTAAAGTATTTCTATGTAAAAAACACCCTAACAAACACCCTTAGAAAATAAAAAATCCATAACTCCTTAATTAAAAGTGTGTTATGGATTTAATTCGTGGTCCCACCTGGACTCGAACCAGGGACCACCTGATTATGAGTAATCGGAATAAGGCTCATCTAAACACAAACTATAACGTATTATATTGTTAATCAATTATTTAATGTTTTTTGATATCAAACAAGCTCATTTAAAACCAAAGTTTTATGTGCAAATTATGTGCAAACTTTTTTGTACTTTCAAAAAATGCAAACAAGTTTAAAATTAAGTCTGGATACACGTAGAATAAGGAAAGATGGAAGCTATCCCATCATAATTAGATTAGGTCATTTTCAAAAAACTACTTCTATTTCTACAGGTCATTCTGTTCCTATAAATTATTGGGATGATTCAAGGCAAAGAATACGAAATACTTACAAACGGGTTAAAGCCATAAACTTTCTTAATAATCTTCTAGTAAAGCAATTGTCGAATGCAAATGATGTCATCAATCGACTACAGGATTGCGAAGAACTAGATTTCATGTCTATTAAAGAGGTAAAGGATAAAATTGTCAATAAATCAAAATATGAATCCTTCCTCGAGTTTGCTACTGAACTAGCGGAAGATCTTAGGCTTTCTGAACGTTTAGGAACTGCTCGCACCTATAAAGAAGTTGTAAGTGTTTTAAAAAGTTCAATAAATTCATCAGATGTTAAGTTCAATGAAATCAACTATGATTTTTTAAAAAGTTTTGAAAGGTTCCATCTGTCCAAGCCAAGTAATTCCTTAAACGGTCTAGCTGCCTACATGAGAACAATTAGGTCGATTTATAACCAAGGAATAAAAAGAGGGCTTATATCCAAAGACGCCTATCCATTTAAAAGCTATCAAATTAGAACTGAACCGACTGCAAAGAGAGCAATGAATAGCGAAAATTTGAAAAAAATAGTGTTACTACAATTGGAAAAAGGAAGTTGGCCGTTTCATTATAGAAATTACTTTTTGCTTTCCTATATGCTTTTTGGCATGTCTTTCATTGATATGGCTTTTTTAAAGATGAGTAACGTAGTTGACGGTAGGATTAAGTTTCAGAGGAAGAAAACTTCAAAATTGTATGATATCAAAATAACGTGCCAAATGAACCAACTGTTAGATTTTTACATTTCGGGGAAGAAAAAAGATGATTTTATACTTCCGATAGTTAGACGAGAGACATTAGATTTACAATATAAAGATGTACATGGGGCTCGAAAAAGATACAATAAAGGCCTGCGACGAATAGCCGAAATCTGTCAAATCGACGAACATCTTACCTCATATGTATCGAGACACAGCTTTGCTACGCATGCGATGTTGAAACAGATTCCTTTGCCGGCAATCTCAGCAATGTTAGGCCATAGTAGCATGGCTACAACACAGATTTATCTTAAGTCCTTGCCGAATAACATAATAGACAGTTATCAAGAACAATTGAACATCATTTAATTATAGCAATTAAGAGGTAGCGGTTCGAAGTTAGTATTCTCCGCCAGTAATAATAGAGCTTTAAGATCTTTTAATTTTTAAGCAGAACATGCTTAAACTAGTCATAAGTATTATTTAATACATAATGTATTTTGAATTTTTTCTTTCCTTGGTGAATTGTCTGTAATAAGATATGAGAATTCAGGTCAAAATTTAGTTTTATAAAAGGTGAATTACTAAAAAGAACGACAAATGGAACTGAAATAGAAACTTTTCGAATTGCAGTCGAGCTGTCCCTAAAAACGGTTCTTTAATTAGACTCTTAAATTACCAAAATTTAATACACTTTTACAAATAGTAATACAATTACATTACTAGTAAAACCGGAATAAGAACATAAAATATCAGTAGCGGGATTACCTCTTTAAAAGCTTTCCAGATTTTCTCAGAACGAATATTAAGAGAAATAGTTAATCTATACAATAGGTTTAGTTTCTAACTAGGACTCCTCATTTCCTAAGATAGATAAAAGGTCAGCTTAGAAATAGCAAGATAATCTCACATCTCCGATGGTGTGTAATTTTTTTCTATAAAGGTTTTCGGTATGACTAGCCTTTTTCAGTACTGTTTTTGAAAGGCCTTATGGCAGCCATTATTTCTATCTTGGTACAGGTGCTAATAATATCTCTTAATTTTGACTATAATATAAAATACTTAGCTAAGTACGAATTTCCATTGATTTAAACTGGTAATCAGTATTTTATGGAAACCTAATGAAAGTTAATTTACTATATACTCAAAAAGTTGATATTTATCGCTGTCCTCGGAAGTGAATCTGAACAGGTTGATACTAGCTATTGCTTTTCTTTTTGAATTCCATTCATTGTATATAGATACCTTTAAGTATAAATTTTTAATATTTTTTACAGTTGGTAAAAAATTAAATTGCCATTTCCCCCTAATAGTCCTATCTAAAAAAAATTCTTCTATTCCATTTTTTGTGCCATAAAACTCACCATACTCGACTAAATACGAATTACCTTCAGGATCTACTACCTCCAGTCCAATATCTTGATTAGCATCGGACCATTCCAATACTATTCTTGTCATCAAATTATCAACGGTTGAAAAATCCGACTGAGGTTGGAAGCTTTCAATAACCTTTCCTCTTAGCTTTTCAGTTACATAGAGTTTTTCCATTTCATTAAATACTATATTGCGAATTTTTGTCTGATCTAAACTATCACTGTTTTTAAATGCGATCATATAATCAGACCAAGCCTTCAAAGGCTTATTGCTTAAGTGCCAACAATGGGCTACATTACGGTGAGATATAATATCTTCGCTATCCAAGGACAAAATTTCTCTATATACTTGAGCAGCTATGGTTTGATTTCCTTTAGATTGATTATAATAAGCTAGCCCTCTTAGTATATTCAAATCACCTGAAATATCTTTTACTAAATTACTCATAGATGAATCTCCGAATGTTTCAAATAAAAAGGGTTTCCTTTTTAACGATTTATATGGTACCGAGCTAGGTTTTTCAATTTTACCAGCCCTTATTTCATTATTATTTCCTATTTTAGAGTTGATCGTTTTTACTATTATCACTCCTCCGGCACCTCTACTACCATACCTTGTAGTACCAGCTAAACTCTTAATAACATACACATTTTCAATAGTATTTAAATCGACGTATGGGGGATATCCATCATAAGTTATTCCATCGATTTCCCATAAAGCTGTATTGTCCTGAGTCATCGAATTTTTAGAACGAAGAACTATTCCTTCTGTTGTTATTTTATAGTTTGTAACTTTGCCGTTAAGTGCAAATGCTATTGACGGTATATTGGGAGATTCTGGAGCTGCAAGATTAAGATCTTTTCCAGAAACTTCATTAATGGAATAACCAGCAGCTTTAGTGTTCAAATTTCCGAAAATACTGCTAACCTCTTTAGACTTTGTACCTGGACCATCTGATGTATTCTTTGCGTCAGTTACTATAACTTCATCCAGTTTTTCGTACTTATCAAAAAGTTCAATAGGTGGTAAAAAAATTTTTGAAATACGTTTTTCCAAAGTTTGAAGTCCTAAATGTGAAAAAACCAAAGTATCTCCTAAAGTAGCATTTATTTTAAATTCCCCATTGGATTTAGTTTTTGTTCCTACCAAGGTATTTTTTACTAAAATATTGACCCCTGATAAGGGTTCATTGTTGTGTAATACAACTCCTCTAATTTCTTGACCAGTTAAATAATGAGAGAGAGCAAAAAATAAAAAAGATAAGAGCAAATGGTTTGGACTAATGTAAAATCTCTTAATCAGGAAAAATTTAATATAACAAATCATAATTTATTTGAAAATAAATACTTTAACTGTTAAATTCCTTAATAATTAAAAATAAATCTTAAAATTATGAAAAATTCGAAAAAACTTCCTCTATCCTTGAAAAAAATTACCATTTCAAAATTCGCTGCAAACAATATAGTTGGAGGTAGCGCATCTAATTGCTGTACAACAGTTGCTTCAGCTTGTGTTTCAGAAAGTATTAGACTGCATTTAAAACAATCCAAACATTAAAATCCGCCTTTTTAAAGTTCCTGTTTTCTAATTCCTTCAGTTTTAATTGTTGATAACCCTGTTTTCATCTATAATATCACCTATTGCCCAATATTAAGATTAGTTCCATTTGGCATCAAATGAAACCAAATAAAATAAATGGTCCTTTAACACTATTTAGTTTAATGTTATTTGGTTTAATTTATTGTATATCAGCTATTTGTGGATAACTATTTGTATAAATCCATTTCTTCATTTGCCTATTTTCATACATTTATCAAGTAACAATATTGAAAGAAAACAAAAGCGCTTTTGTTCATTCTGTAACCCTAAAAAAGGAAAACAATGGACAATTATTTGATTCTCGAACGGCTCGATCGTTTGGAAAAACTTCTTACAGCGAATAAAAAGGTACTGACCTTTGAGGAAACCTGTGATTATACGGGAATTTCTCGAAGCTATCTTTACAAGCTTACTGCGGCTGGCAATATACCTCACTCCAAACCCAATGGGAAACTGATATTTTTCGAACGAAAGAAAATCGTCAGGTGGTTGCTCCAGAACGAAAGGGACTACGTTCAGGAAATCTAATATTCTATCCAATCATCATATCGCCAAGGGAATGTCCTTGGCGGTCAAAACAATTCTTATGAAAACCATACCGTACTTACGGGTAGGAACCTCGTACTATAAACTGGTACAGGCACCGACCATCGCAGGGCATTTCAATGAAATACTGGTGCATTGGAACATCGAGACCATCCGCCAAGACCATGGTAAGGATTACCTGAGCAAGGTTCCAAAGTACGATGGGTTTACCTGCATACCCAGCCATATTGATTTCAAACAGGAATATAAAGGGTTCTATAACACCTATTCCCCTTTGCCGACAATCCCAAAAGAAGGAGAATGTACGACCTCGTTGGATTTTGTGAAACATATTTTCGGCAAACATTATGAACTGGGGCTGGACTACCTGCAATTGCTCTACACCAAACCGGTACAGGTACTGCCTATTCTGTGTTTGGTCTCCAAAGAACGTTCCACGGGCAAAAGCACCTTCCTGAAATGGATGAAGGCCCTGTTCGACAACAATATGACCTATTTGACCAACGATAGTTTCAGCAGCCAGTTCAATGCGGACTGGGCAAATAAATTGCTCATCTGTATCGACGAGGTACTGTTCAATAAAGAAGAGCTGACAGAGCGTATCAAATACCTGAGTACGACCAACATCAATAAATTGGAGGCCAAGGGAAAGGACAAACGGGAGGTGGAGTTCTTCGGTAAGTTCATACTGTGCAGTAACAACGAGGACAACTTTATCAAGATAGATGGAAACGAGACTCGTTTCTGGGTACTGAAGATACCTGTACTTAATAAAGAGGAAACAAATTTTCTCCATCAATTGATATCGGAGATACCGGCTTTCCTGTTCTATCTACAACAACGAAAGCTATACACGGAGCATACTACCAGAATGTGGTTTACCCCAAAACAGATTAGAACCCCTGCCTTGGCAAGGCTGGTACAGAACAATAGGAATAGGGTCGAAAAGGAGCTGGCAAGTATCCTGTTCAGCGTGATGGAAAAGTTTGAACTGGACAGTATAAATCTATGTCCCATCGATGCCCTGCATTTGCTTAATAAGACCAGGGTGAAAACAGATTTGACACAGCTGCGGAAACTGCTGAAGAACGACTGGAAACTGACCAATCAGGACAACTCGAACAAATACCAAAAAATCGTCATTTGGAGCGATGGCGATATCCATTTGGCCGATGCAAAAGGACGCTACTTTACGGTCGAAAAAGACTTTTTGACCAAAAATTTCGATGATACGATGACGGAATAGTCCGAGGCCAATGTCTATAAAGGCTAAAGCTGTCATCAAACTGTCATCATTCTGTCATCAAAAAAAATAATGATGACAGAAAACGTCGTATAAAAGCAGAGAATGATGACACGATGATGAAACGATGACACGTTAAATCCAATACCATAGGGGCTTTAAAGGGTGCTGTCATCATATCATCAAAAAAACAAGTAAAACGAATTGGCTTATGAAAAAAGAAAGAACAAACGGATTATCGTGTGAAAGAGCCCGAGCTTTTCCCATCGAAAAAGCGCTGGCAAAACTAGGGCACTTTCCGACCAGAACGAACGAGAAAGAAGCTTGGTTCCTGAGCCCTATCCGCCCGGAAACCCAAGCCTCTTTCAAGGTGTCCAAGAAGCTCAATAGATGGTACGACCATGGAGAAGGAAAAGGAGGGAATGTTATCGGCCTTATCTGTTTGATTACAAAAGGTACGGTCAAGGAAGCATTAGAAATAATAGGACAGGATGAACTTTCTTTTTCTTTTCAAAAGCAACCATTTTTGGAAAAGCAGCGAGAGCATACAATCACAATCATGTACGCCAAACCTATTCAGCATCTGGGATTGATGAAGTATTTGCATGAACGTAACATTTCAATGGCAACAGCATCAAAGTATTGCTCGGAAGTCCATTATATGTTCAGGGGAAGGAAATACTTCGCCACTGGTCTTAAAAACGATTCCGGTGGCTGGGAACTACGGAACAAATATTATAAAAATTCAAGTTCGCCCAAGGATATCACCCACATCAAAAACGGATACGATAAACTCATTATTACCGAAGGCATGTTCGACCTGTTATCGATTTTAGAGTACCATAAAAACTTGGAATCGGATTATGATTTTCTGGTATTGAACTCAACGGCATTCGTTCAAAAGGTGATGCGAACATTAGAGGGTTATTCTAGCATCGAACTCTATTTGGACAACGATAGCAATGGAAAACGAACAACCGAAAAATTGATGGCGCACTCTAAAAGCTGTAAGGACAAATCGAAACATTATTCAGGATTCAAGGATATGAACGAATGGCTGAGAGGTAGTTCTATTAATGGAGTTGGGCAGAAGGCGCAAGATGTGTTTTTGTTGCCACAAAAACAAACTTGCTTTACTCCCGGCGGTCGCAAAGAAAAAAACAAATGAAAAAGACCTACATCAAATTCAGGTGTTCCATTTACGAGAAAAAGCTACTCAAGAAAAGAGCGGAGCGGGCCGGTATTTCCCTTTCGGAGTACTGCCGTAGTTCCGCCTTCGGAAATTCTGTAATCGAACGTTTAACGGAAGAGCAGTTAACGCATTATAAAATACTGGTAAAGTACAAAGGGAATTTTACCCGTATCGGGAATATGTTCAAGAGACATAACCCGAAACTGGCCAGCGAGGTCGAGAATTTGGCGGAGGAAATCCGAACTCATCTCTATAATTTCAAGAGCATAAAAAAATGATAGGCAAGGGAAAGGCAGTCGGGAACACCAGAGCCAACATCGATTACGGTCTGGACAAGGAGAAGGATGCCGAAATTGTCTTTAGCCAACATCTTGCGGGAGATAATGCCCAACAGATAACAGAGGAGTTCAGGCTGATACAGGAACAGAATACAAGATGCCAAAAGAACAGCCTGAGCTTTATTCTAAGCCCTACCCGAGAAGACGGTAAAAACCTTACCAAAGAACGGTTAGGGGAACTGACCCAAAAGTTTGTAAAAGAAATGGGATTGAAGGAAAATCAGGCAGTGGCCTTCGTTCATCGCGATAAGGCACATACCCATGTCCATCTTTACGTGAACCGAATCGGTTTCGACGGCAAGGCCTACAATGACAGTTTTATAGGTAAACGGAGCCAATTGGCCGCCGAGAACGTAGCCTATGATATGGGGCTTACTACCGTCAAGGAAGTGCAACTAGAAAAGGAGATGGATACGATAAGAATACGTCTTGAAATCAAGCATATTCATCAGAAAATTATGGTGAACGAAAGGCCAAAAACCTTGGATGTTTATATCAAGACGATGAAGGCACAGAAGGTGGAAGTCATACCATGTATCAACAAGGCGAACAAGTTACAAGGGTTTCGATTCGAATACAAAGGACAGAATTTCAAGGCGAGCGAAGTACACCGTTCCATGTCCGGAGGAAGGATTATGGCGCAGCTTTCACAAAATAGGGGCATTGCAAAACCATTGGAGGTAGGAAAGTCAGCTCAGCTGTTGGGGAAGACTTTGGAACTGAGTACCAATCTGGCTACCAGTATCGCCAAGAACATCATCAAAAAAACAATCAGAAAAGCCATCGAAACGGGAATCGGGTTCTAAAATAAAAAGCTATGGGATATAAAAAACTGGACGAGGTAATGGAACTGCTCACCGACGAACTGGACGGTTTCAATACATCAATAAACAGATTGGAACGGTTAGCTCAAAATGTCGAAAACATCAAAATACAACCCGATACTTCTGAAATCGAGAGAATGCTCCTTGAGCACTTAGAATTAGAGAAACAGAATAATTTGAAACTCGAAGAATCTGTTTATCATATAAAGAAACGGATTGCAAAAGCAAGACTGGTTCCAAAAGTTCAGCTATGGCTGCATTATTCGATTTGGTTGGTTACATTTATCATCATCGGCTATCTAGCTTTTAAGGTATCTCAAACACCTGATATTCGGGAACGGGCATTCGCTGAAGGTGAGCGGCAAGCAGTCTTAAATCTCAAAGCATATTTTGAAAACAATCCCGAGCAGTTTCAAGCCTATAAAAAATGGATTAAAGAAAAAGATAGTGTTCCAAATCAAAAGTAGTGTGCGCCCTATTTCGATTTTACTTTACGCTTATCTACCAGAACACTATAAAATCGAAACAGGATCCGTGCGCAGGTAAGTTATGGTAAGATTTGGGGACAATTAGCTACAAAATGATATCATTTAATATCAAATGAAGTTAAATTAATGTTTGAAAATAAAAATTAAATTATATGTGCAAATTATGTGCAAACAAAAAAAGCTTCCAAGAAATAAATCTTGAAAGCCTTGATTTTACTAGTGGTCCCACCTGGACTCGAACCAGGGACCACCTGATTATGAGTCAG
>TARA_R110001632_G_scaffold6291_3_pt1 | contig 19686 bp, 2 predicted proteins | sample TARA_R110001632 | Tara Oceans TARA_R110001632 (sample SAMEA4398266) | marine metagenome | biome: Polar Biome; feature: [SRF] surface water layer (ENVO:00010504); material: water (ENVO:00002006), including particulate matter (ENVO:01000060) such as... | depth 5 m
TAAATTTTGCATTATTTCAGCAAAATGAGCTGGTAACATAAACTCAGAATATCTTTGACCTGTTGGTTCACCATTAGAATCATACTCAATTACATTAGAACGTAATTCATCTATATAAATATCCCCTATTTTAATTCCAGAAAACGTTCTAGCTTCAAGATCAGTAAATCTATCAAAATTAATTTTTGGTTTGTTTCGTAATGCCTTCCAGTCTTCTGTTCTTATAATGTCCCATCTACTTGGCTGACCTGTTTCAGCATCAAGTGCCACTACTTTTTTAATTACTCGCATTCCTTTATCAGAAACTAAAGCAACTGCATGACCAGGTTGTCTTTCTCTTAAAACATTCTTAGAGAAATAACTCATAAATAACTCTTGAAATTTTTGTAATGTAATAGGATTATTTAAATCATACTTAGGCGTACCTGTTTCATCAACTTCAAATAATTCTAAAAATTGTGATTTAGCTTGTGATGATTCTAATCCTGTTTTTGCATACTCTAAAAAAGCTTGTAAATCAACAGTTACTTTACCTGTATCAATACTTTTTTGTAATTCATTTTGATAGTTTGCAAAATTAAATGTTAAGTTTCTTTTATTTAAATATTTAAGTGTAACTCTTTCACCAACTGTTTTATTATAAAGTTCTCTTACATCACCAACTGTCATTTCTACACCGCCAATTGTTACTTCAACATCATCAGATTGTTCACTAGTGATTAATTGTTTAATTTGACCTGGATCTACAGTTTCAATTTTATTAGATGGAACAATTTGCTGAAGCCTCATCCATCTTGCATCTAAATTTGTAACATTATTAGGATTAACAGAATTAGAATTAAACATATCTTCTGTTTCTATAACATTTGCTCTTAACATCTTAGATGCAGATTCAGGAACAGCTATACCAATAGTTTCATTACCTTCAGATTCTATTTTTTCAAGTTTGATTCTCATATTATGAAGTTCAACTCTATGAGGTAATGCTAATCCTGTTAAAGGATCAGTTGTAAGTTGTGGCGTTAAAACAATAGCAGACATTTTTATAAATGTTTTACCATCAGCATATACAAGTTTTTTAGAATTTAAAATTGCATTAAGTTTTTTAAATCCTTCAGTTCCTTGTTTAGCATTTCCAAAAAATTCTTGCCATGTTATATTTTCTCCAGCTTCTATTCTATTTAAAATTTTAGCTTGTGCAGTACTAAGACTACCAAACCCAAACATCATATATCTAAAAGCTTTAGTAGTCATATACATTTGTGCATCAGTTTTTTCCCCCGTTCCACCAGATTTAGAAAATTTCTTTTGAAAGATTGAGTCTCTAAACGTTACAGTGCTAATATGTTTAACAGGGTGCATTACACCGTATTCTTTTGCAGATATAATTGACGCAGCACTTGGTCCTGCAGCATTTTGCATTTTTGCCCTTTTAACTTCATCAACTGCATCTTTAATAGTCATAGAAACATCACCAAGAAGAATTTGATTAATGGACATTGTATTTAAATAATCATTAAAAAACCATTGCATTAAATTATGTGTTGCTTCATTAGGTTTAAGATTAAGAAGCCCCATTGATTTTTTAGTTTCTGAAGTAACTTTATTTTTAGAAGTTTTAAGTTCTTCTGATAAACCTTTACTAATTTTAGATTTAGCTCTTATATTATTTAATAAAGAATCAAACTCTTTAAATTCTTGATTTAATCTTTCATTTAATAATTCTTTAATGTTTACACCAAAGTCTTTAATGTTTTTTAATGCTTCAGAAAATGGAACACCTGCTCTTGCAAAATCTTCTAATAATCTTTTAGCAGTGTTATCAGTTTCAAAAACATCAACTTCTCCAGATCTACTTTTAATTTCATCTTTAATTTTTGAAGCTTTTTCATAATCTTCATCATTTAAAACTTTTTCTAATTGAGACTCTAACTCTGATGTAGATGCTAAAACAAGTGAGGTTTCAGAAACTTTTATTTCAATAATGTTTTTATTTATTTTTCCTAAAAGAAAATCTCTTTGGTCCATGGTTCTTGTGTAACCTATAACCCCATCATTTATTTTTACTTCCCACTTATGTATAGTTGATTTAGAATCACTTATATCTAAACCTAACTGTTTTTTTATAGTATCAAGATTATTATCAGAAATGTTTTGATTACCTTTATTAACTATAGTATAATCTACACCATCTATTTCAAACACTGATTGTACACCTTCTACTAGACCCGCTTTTGCTCCCCAGGTTCCTGCTTTTAATAATATAGATGTTTTACCTTTTATTGCTTTTAATTCAATTGCTGTAAGCTTTACATTTAATCTATTTAACGCAATAACTTGTTTCTTTCTTTTAATTAAAAGCTCTCCTGTTTTAAATAATTTTGCTGCTTTATCAGTTCTAGGATTATCATCATTTATTTTTTCAATAGATGTAAATGTGTTATAATTATCTACAACTTCTTCTGTAAAGCCTTTTGTTTTATTTACCTCTCTAGATATTTTATTATATTCAGTTTCAACTTCATTAAGTATTTTATTAAGATACTCTTCAGTTATTTTAACTTCACCATCAGTTTTTTCAACAGCTTTAACAATTGGCAATGAAATAAAATCTCCTGTATTTGATTCAGCAATTACTTTTATATCTACAATAGCAGATGCAAAATCTTGAAATTTTTCATTTCCAAACTCATCAGTTGTTTGATAGTTTGTAGTTTTAATTTTACCAGTTGCTGCATTGTAATCAACTAAATAAGAATTAATAAGATTACTTATAAATTCAGAAGGACTTGAATCACCAAATGATACTCCAGGTCTTCTACTTAAATCTAAACTATTATTAGTTTTAAAATTACCATCAGCATCAACATTTAAGTTTACCATTTTAGAACCTATTATTCTTGATATTCTTAATTTGCCTTGATTAACCAATGCTTTAAACTTAGGATCATTTAATAAATAATTTGTTTCTAAAAAAACATCTGTTGCTTGAAGATTAGTTATAGCATCTTCACTATTTAACTCTGCAATTTTTTCTAAGTGCATTGTTGGTTGTTGATGTGCATATATTAAATTTCCCTTTGGATCTAGGAAAACTGTATTACCAACTGATTCATCAAAAACAGCATTACCCCTTGCCATTTTCTTAATTCTATTTTTTGTATCTCCTGTTTCAGCTGCAATACTATCACTATTGTCTTCTGTTATATCATTATCAACTACATCAACATCAAAATTTAAAAATAAATTTGCACCATAAACACCGTTATTAAATGTATGAGCACTTATTGAAAAACCAATTTCTTCAATATCTTTAGCTTCAACAGGTTCTGCTTCAGAATATGCTATTTTAATTGCTCTTTGTTCAGCAGTTAAATTATCTAAATTTGATATAATACTATATTGAATATATCCTGGACTTAAATTTATACCTAACAAATCTTGCAATCTAACTGATAATGTATTTGCTCTAGTTAAAAGATCTTTATCAGTCATAGAACTATCTTCACCTTGATTTAAACTTTTTTGAAAACCGTTAAGAAATACTTCTATCTCTGTTCTTTTTCTTTTGTTTTTAGAAATTTCAGGAAACAATAAAGCATATGTATTGCTCCAAACATCTGTTTGACTGTTAGCATCATCTTTATGATTTGCTGCATATAAATTAGTAATACCTTTTAAAGGATCATTTTCAGCAAAAATGTAATCAAGTCTAAATTGTGTGAAACCTTTTATTATAGATTGAAAAAACAATGGATTTGAAACTTCATTTATATTATAGTTACCTGATAAAAGATCACTACTACTAAGAGTTCCAATACCTATTTCATCATATATTCTATCAACAACTGCTGCTGTATTTTCATTTGATTGACCAAAAATTTCCATCTTAGCAATCATATCTTTAGGGTTGTTTGTATTCTTTAAAGATTTTAATAAACCATTATATGCATCAACATAATTAACAGGCTCATCATACTCAACACCAAATCTATCTGTTTTTCTAACTGTAGTTGTTGCAATAAACTTTCTAATTTCAGCACTTAAAGATTTAAATCCTCCAATTTGATTAGCTTGTGAGTCCCATTCTTCAGCTGCTTTTACAATTCCTTCTGCTGTAAAATCTTCTTGTTCTAGTTCTTCTATTTGATTTTCTACTTGTACATCAAATAATGTTAAATACTCTTTTACTGCTTTAAAAACATCTTCAAATGCTCCTGGTTCATTATCATTACCTTTTAATGCTTCATAAAATTCTGTTAATTCTTCTTCTATATCTAAGAAGTCATCTCTTTCAGCATAAAAATCATCTTCTCTGTCAGGGTTATATCTTTCTATGTACTCATCTAAAGTATCTCGTAGTAATTTATCTGGATTATATTCACCATTAAAATCTTCACTTTGACCAAGTGCTCTAGTATTATTAAGATACATTGCACCAATAGTACCTATCATTGCATTTTGATCTTTTTGAGAAAAATATTTTATTACTTCTATTTGCTTACCTTTTTCTTGAATAACACCATTTACTACATTAGGTCTATATTGAATACTCCTTGACATAGGAATTGCTTTCATAGCAACATTAGTTATGCCAGATTTATTGTCTAGTATTTCTGAGTTAACAAAATCTGAACTAGTAAATCTATTACTTGCAATTTCTACAGATCTATATTTACCTGTATCAATTTTGCTAAACAATAAATTTAATTCATTAGGAGAATAACTTAAAAATAAATTTTTAATCCACTCAAGTATACGTGTAAATAAACTTTTAACTTCTGACGATGTGTTAGCAGAACGTGGATTCATTTTAAATTCTTCAAATCTATCTGATAAATACTCTTCGTAAAGTGTATCTTCTAATTCCTGTCTTCCCATTCTTTGGTATACAGGACTTAATTCTTTTAATTCAGATAAAGCTTGTACTAATGTTTTACCTTCTTTTTTAAGTTCAGCAAGTTTTTCTTGTTTAGCTATTCTAAGATATTTTTTAATTTCTGATTCACTAAGTAGCATTCTAAATACAGCATGGAAAGCTTCATGATATTTAAAAGGATTTAATTTGCCAGTATAAATTTTACCAACAATATCCATACCTCCAGTTAACTTACCAAGCTCAATTGCAAAAGCTCCTGCAGTTATACCATTATTTTTTAATCTTCTACCAAGATCTTCAATGTCTTCAATTTGTATAAAGTCTGGAAGGTTCTCTCTTGCCCATTCAATAAATGTATCTATATCTTCAACATCTTGCCCATCAAAATTATCTACAATTTTATAACCTAAACTATTATTAAGTTTTTCAATTTGATTACCTAACTCAATGAGTCTTTCATCATTATCTCTTTCCTTTTTAATTTGTTTATTTATTGCAGCTTTAGTCATCCCACTATCTGCTAAATCAGCTTTTCTTTTATCTGCAAATTCTTTTTTAGCATCCTTAAGTTCTTGTGTTTTACGGTTTATTTCTGCTATAATTGTTTCATTATTAGACTCAGCTTGACTACCATCCTTGTTTTTCTTTATAGCAGCATCTGAACTAGCTATATCACTTTCCTGCAGAAAAGGACCTATATCTTTATTTTCATAAGCTTGAACAACTAGCTCTTCTTGTTCAGTAAGATTTTCTCTCCCTTGTGATAAAACTTTGTTTTTTATACTATTTAATATTTCTTCAGGTATAATATTAAATTCTGTATTGAGTAACTCTTGAAATATTTGATCAGTTAATGGTTGGGACATTGGATCAATTTCAGGACCTTTAACTTCAGGACCGTCTTTAGTTCCATATGGAGTAGTTGGAGATATAGTAAAACTACTAGTACTTGTAGAAGCTTGTAAATCAGCAGAGTTAGTCCAAACAAATTGCGCATTAATATTTTCTCTTATTTCTGGTTTAGATTTAGCTAATACAAGACCAATAAGACTTTCAGGACTTGATATTGTTTCTGGAATATTATTTACAAAACTATCTTTTGTTAATTGTAATTTAATTTCTTTATATTCTGTTTTATTCTTTTTTGCCTTTCCTAATTCTGTTTTTTGATCAGCTGCCCAGTTAGCATTAATTGTTTCAACAAAACTTTCAATAGTATTTACACCTTCCATTATCTCTTTAGATAATGTCATTTTATAATTTTCACCAGTTATTCTGTTTGTGTAATAAACAGAAAGTTTACCATATTTTGTAACACCTATATTTAAATATTCTCCAGGTTTTAATGAAACATAAAATTGATTTTCTAAATTTTCATTATATTCATTATTATATTGAGATGGATCATAATTATCTTTTTCAATTTTTAACTTACCATCTTTAAAGTTTTCATCTAATGTTTTTTGCATTTGATTAAGAACACCCTCGGTACCAAATAAAATATCATTTAACTGTTCAGTTTCAAGTTTATCTGATGTTAGTTGAACAAAAGTAATTGTACCATTTGGAAGTTTAATTGCAGCAACATATCTACCCATTTTTAACTGCTCAATTGTTTCTACATTTTCACCATTTTTAACATAAGAAGCCAAAGCCTGATCTACTTCATCTCTATTATTAATTGCACGTAATTCACCTTCTGGTGTTGTAGTATCTACATCTGTTATAATATTAGTTTGTATAGTTGGGTTACCTTCTTTATCATATACAGTACGTACATCATAAATAAAAACATTTCCATTAAGGGTATTATAATTTAAGTCTTCCCAAGGTGTAGATGTTTTAAATCCAGTTAAATTACCAGAACTAATCATAAATTTAATAGCAGGAAAATCTGTTAAATTAAATGTCCCTGTAGTATTTTTTCCTAGCTTACCTCTAAAGGCTTGGTTAATTAATTGTGCATAAGCATATCTTTTCCTAATACTTGCTGCAGCATTTTTATCATTATATGTAATAAATAATCTTTCAGCTTGCTCTTGTGTAATTTTAGAACCATCAATTAAAGAACCATCAATATCTCTAAGAATTGTAGCATCCATACCAACAAGCTTACCAACAGGTTTATTACCCATCATTAATGTTACATCAAACTCATTTGCACCTTGTGCTAAACCTGGATTATTTTCATAACCAGGAGCAGTTCTTGATGGTTTAAAGTTTCCATTTTGTATTTCTTCTTGAACTGTATTATATGTAGGATTTTTTTCAACAACAACTCTTAACTTTATTATTTCTAATGGTGAAAGTTCTCTTAAAAATTTTTGCCAATCTTCTGCTGCTTGTTCTGGAGTTCTATTATCATTTTGTCCTTGATCATAAAATTTAGATCCTGGTTTTACTTTTTTACCTTGATAAGGATAAAACTTAACTGGCTCTTCAACTCTCAGTCTAGTTAAGTTATTAGCACTTAAATCAGATTTTTCAGCTAAAGCTTTTTTCCAACCTTCATTTTTCCATTGCTCTTCGGTTTTATAAATTCTATCATCTTCTCCTTTTTTTGAATTTTTTTTATCTATTGGAACTAAATAAAGATTATTATTATTTTTAAGCATTCCTTCTGTAGTTCTAATCATCCATTTTTTTCCAGATGAGTCTTCTACAATATCTCCAGTTGTAAAGTCTATTCCCGCAAAACTAAATTTAGTTTTTTTAGGCAAATTATTTTCTATAAATTTTAATGCCTTTAGTGCATCAGTTTTATTTATGTAAGCTTTTTGAATTAATTCTTTTGAATCTAATGATGCATATTTTTCAGATACATCATTACCATTTTTATCTCTTAGTGTATAAAATATACTTTTACTTCCATCTTTTTCTGTAACAGTTGTTTCTACTACATATATTTCTGATTTTGATTTTGGATTTATAATTTTTTCATTGCTATCAAACTTATCTATTTGAGGTCCATCTTCTTCAGATTTTAATAAAGATACATCTGAATGTTTAATTCCATTTTTAGTTAAGATACCATTTGGCCCTACTAATAAAGGATTTCTTGAATTAGCATCAACCCATTGCTCAAATGTTTTTTGATCTTTAACAGAAGAATCTTCAGCCTCATACATGTTAAACATTTCAAATCTTGATCTAAGAATACCAGCTCCACCATCTTTACTTCTCAACCATTGAGGATAAAGCAGAAGTGAACCTACACCATTAAGAGCCCAACCTTCTTTATACTGATCATATTTATCTTTTAGTAATTTTGCAGTATTAGTATTTGAATCTAAAAATGTTTGTAGTGCTGCTAGTCTTGCAGCTTGTCTTTCCATTTTAGCTATTGGATCATTTGAGTCTTCTGATGGTATAATTATATTTCCACCACTATCACCATCACTACGCAGATCTTCTTCTGTATCATCTAAATTTGTTTCAGATGTATCATCTTGAAAAGTTTCAGCTTTTTTCTCTCCTTGCATTTGTCTTAAATTCTTTTGGAGATTTTCTATTATTTGCCAACCTGTTGGATCACTTTGTGGCGTTATTACACCATTTTCATCAAAGTACTCAGATGGTATAGTACCATCTTCTAAGAATTTTTTAGTTTGTTCTGCTTCAGGTTGAATTCCTTTTTCAGATAAAGCTCTTAAAAATTCAATACTCATCTGTTGATCTACGTATTTTTCAAGTCTTATTAATTGATTGTTTTTATCTTTATGCTCTTCCCAAACACCTTTCATAATTAAAGACATTCTTTCAGCAAGCTCAAGCATATTATCAGGATTCATAAGATTTTCCATTGCTTTGAAATAATCTTGTGCTCTTCCTTTTAAGAAACCATAATCAACTATCTTTTTTAATGTGTTTTCTATATCTGCACTAAATATAAAATCATCATTTTGTTCAGCTATAAATTTTAAATATTTTTCAAATGCAGGTTTAAGTTTTCCAATTTTTCTTCTATCATAAACACCAGCTTCATTAATAATTTTTCCATCTTCATCACGTATTACTAATCCATTTCTTGATGTTTGATTTTCTGTAGCAGTAAAAATATCAAAGTAGTTTTGTAACAACTCTAACTTTTTTTCTTTTATTTTTTTTCTTTTTGGATTAGTTTCAATTTTTACATCTTCTTTTAATAAATCTAATTCAGTAAGCATTCCTTTTAATGTGGTTAAAGCTGCTATATCTCCTGCGGAAGCTTCTGCTAAAACAGGATCAGATGATAAAGATTGATATATTTCATTAGATCTTTTTAATGATTGCTCAAATGTGTCTTTACTAAACATTGCCATCATTTTTGCACTTTCATATGCAATAGATCTTAATGCTTCTTCAGTGTGTTGTCTTGTTCCTTTTTTAAATTTATTTGAATTAAATGGATTTACATATTCATCTTTAAGTGCATTATACGTTTTTTCAACTTCATCCATTCTATTTAACATATCCCCTGCACGTGCTCTTAATTTTTGTGGTGTAGAGTTTACATCAGAAAAAGCTTCCTTAATAGTCTGATTGTCCATTGACTGAATGGCTGTCATTTGATCTCTAAATGCATTAAGTTGGCCTGATTGTAATACTGTATGAATTGCAGAAAATATTGCATGATCTTTATCATTTATATGTTCTAATATATTATCTGCATAAGATGAACCCATCATTCTTGTATTTAACTCTTTTTGTGTTAGTGCATTTATTCTTTTTGGATCAAAGTAAAGATTAGGATCTTGATATACTTTATTTAATATATCAACAGTTTTTGTTATATATTCTTCTCTCTGTGTTTTAAAATTAGACATTTCAGTTGTACCCTGAACTTTGTCTTTAGCCATTCTCATTAAATTAGGAGCACCTTCAAATAATATTTTTTGTGGTCCTTGCACCATGCCACCCATTAAAAATCCTGACATAAATGTATGAAGCCCTTGACCACTTATTTGTGAACCTACACCTCTTGAAACAGCCTCTCTTATAGATACTGCTTTATTCATATTATCATTAACTTTAAAATCTCCAAAGAAACTTTGTTCTCCTGAATGATAAGCTTCAGTTATTTCAGCTAATTGAACATCCATAGATGTTCCTAACTCTTGTGCATATATACCTTTATAATATGCAGTTATTCCTGCACCTGTTGCTTCTTGTGCAAGCTCTTGAAAACCTTCTGCAAGATTAGCTGTACCATATCTTAAACCTGTTGAACCTAAATGTTTAAAACTACGTGTAGCTCCAGCCTTGTACATTTTTCTAAAGATGTCTAAACCAAGTGCATTTAAAACTTTATTACCTGCACCCACATCATAAAAATGTTTTTTAACACTTTTAGGATTTCTTAATATTCTACCCATAGGTCCAGATAAACTTTCATCCATCATTCTACCTAAAGGTTTAAATCCCCTCATTGCACCATCTAATACAAGCTTATTACTAAGATAAATAATAGGCATATTTATTAATGTACTTTTTATTGCAGCACCTTTTGCAAGACCTGCAATTACTTCCATTTCTTCCATACTTGGATCAACACCATTTTTAGATGCCTTAACATCCATATAATGCTGATCTCTTTCTTCCATTTCTTTTAAACCAGCTTCCATTTTAGATTCAGACCAAGCAGCGTTAACTGCTCTAATATCTCTATAGAAGCCACCAAAGTATGCAGCACCTTTAGCCATTTGAGTCATGTTATCTCCAGCTTTAGCTGCAGATTTAATTTTTTTCATTTGGTATAAAGTTTCAGGTGCTAAAAATCTACCCATACTATTACCTAATGATCTCCCTCCTGCTCTTGATGCAGCCCAAAATCTTTTTGCAGTATTTATTTGTTGTAATTTAAATAACATATTTGCACCAGCAGATGAATATGTTTTCATTTTAAATAATGAACGAACAGCTCTTCCTGCTTTTCCAATATTCATACCTGTTCTAGCTACAAGAGCAGCATCAGCAACAGGGTTTAAACCTCCTTGTGCAGCAGCTATACCAAATAAAGCTAATTCTTCTAAAGCAATACTTGATATAATACCTACTGTATATGAACTATTAAGAAATAAATCATTCATAAAACCTCTAGTACCACCACTACCTGATCTACCTATTCTCATAGCATCATCCATAGATTGTGCACCAATCATATCTGATCTAAAAACATCACCTGAAATTGCATCACCTATTGATCTCCAACCTGATGTAAAAGCAGGTCCCCACATAGCAGACCATTGTCCTCTTGTTCTTGTAAAGTTATCCCACTTACTTGAGTTAGTTTGATATATTTCTTCATTATTTGCAAATGGATGAAACCCTAAATCAGCAAATCTAGGGTGACGATAATATCTATCCATTTCATATCTTTTTGCACCATAGTAAAGAGGATCTTTATAACCAGGAGTTTTATTTGGACTTCTGTCCATTGCAATATCTTGTGTTTGAGACATGAAGGCTTTTCTTCCGTTTGCTGTATTTAAATCAGGAATACCAGATGACTGTCTAAATGGATTAAAATCAGAACCAGCTCTTCCTGGATAAATACTATTTAAATCATTATTAGGAGCAATAGAAGAAGGGTACTTATCTAAATCTACTGCAGCTGCATCAATCATATCTTTAAATGGTTGATTGATTTCTAAGTTAGGCATTCCTTCTGTAGCAAAATTAATAGCACTATCAAAAGTTTCTACATCAAATCCAGACATATCTGGATATGCTTGATTAAAATTTACTTCATTTGGAAGTTTTGCGTTATCAGAAATTTGAATATTTTCTGAAGGCATAGATATATTGTTAGGATCAACATTCATAATTGATTCTTCAGAATTTAAATCAGCATTAGTAACTGGTGCTTCAGTTGATGCTAGATCTATATTAAACTCTTCTCCTGTGATTTTAAAATCATCTGCCATGTTAATATATTTTATTTGTTGGTTTGTTTATTTTTCCAATTAGTTTGTGCTGCAATATTTGCTCTTGATACATCTGTTAAAAATGCATCTGAATTTATTACAAGTTGATCTAAAGCTCCTTTATCTAATACTAATGGTGTTGAATATTTTGGATCTGGTTCTATATTTCCAGTTGCTTCATTAAATCCATACATTTGCATCTGTCTAACATAGCCACCGTCTGGATTTTTATATATACTATATGCTCCACCATTTACAACTTCACTTGTAAATTCGTTATCTGATTGTATAATCATATCTGTAGCAGACATAACTTGATTAATTGATTTGTATGGATTATTATCATATGCTTTTGGTACAGCAATTGTTATACCGCCTTGTAAAAAATCTTGATAATCTGATTTATCTGTATCACCTTCTCCAAAAAATTGTTTATATTTTGAACCATAATCAGGACCAGGTACTATATTAATACCAGCATAATCTTCTTTTGTGTCAGGACCTCCCATTCTTTCAACATATGATGTAGTTAATACAGGACGTTTTGCTCTATCATTCTTTACTCCATATTGAGTATTAAGATCATTAATCATTAAATTAAATAATTCTTTTGCCTTATTACTTTTTTCTAAAGTTGATTCTTCAAAAAATTCACTTGTTCTATCACTTCCTAATGCAAATTTAACCTCTCCAGGAGGTGCTGTTGATACAGCTTGAAAAGTACTATTTAATTGATCTAATGCCATAGGAGTTTTATTATAATGATCATATGTTGTTGTATATTGTTTAAAGGCAGTTTGTCCAACTCCTTCATAAGGTTGACCTATTAAATATGCATTTAAATTAAATCCTGGTAATCCATTTTCACCTCCAGATTTAGGGTTTTTCATTACAGCATCCATATTTCCTAAAATACCTTCTTCACCTTTTTCCCATTCACCTTGATCATTTTTTGTATTTGCTCCATCATATGCTTTAGCTGCATCTGCTCTAGCTGCTCTTTCATTAAAACTCCAACCTGGTGTAGAAGGAGTTTGGGTAAAGAGTTTACTATTTGAACTACTTGATGAAACAGCTATTCCAGTTGTTGGTGAAGCAAAACCACCACCACCACCACCAGAATAGGACCAATAATTATTGGCAGTAGTTTCTGTATCATCAAAAAATCCATTGTCACTTACAAGAAATTTAAAATCATCTTCATCCCTATTTTGACGTCCTGTTTCTGGATCTATCCTAGTTAATTTATTTCTTTGATGTTTAGGAAGTTTCATTACATCAACATACATTTCAATGTATTCATCTTTAGATAACATTCTTCTTCCTTTGTTATCATATTCTTCATATGCTCTACCTATATTATTTTTTGTAACTTTTCCTTCTGTTGTTGTTTCCCATGTTTCACCATTTGCAGACCAAAAACCATCTTTAGCCATTGCTATTTGTCTTTCAGTAAGTAGTGGCAATGGTACATCAGAATCTACCTCTACTTGACCAGAAGCTAGAGCCCAATCATAAACTTGATTATATTGTTTATTCATTTCTTTAACTGCATTATTAAGTTGATTTTCTGCAGCATATGTTCTATTAAAACCTTCTAACAATCTTCCTTGTGCTACTTGATCAAGTCCTAATTGTGGTATTTGAGTATATACTCTAGCCCCACTTTTTGTAGTTGTTATATCTTCAAACTTTGATCTTGTATTATTATATATTCTTGTAAACTCTGCTTCATTTTCTGGTAAGGAGAGATCTTGAAATGCAACAGATAATGATGCAGTTTTTTGTGTAACTTCTTTTGTTTCAGGATTAACAATATTATATGTCATTTCACTACCTGACTGACTTAACCAATTTACATCTTGAAAACTTCCTGGTAAAGATGTAAGCATATCAGTAATCCAGCTAGCTTTATCATTGTGTATTTTATTAGTAAAATTATTTAAAGTTTCTGTATTATAATTAAATGAGTTAAAGTCATCTCCCATAATATCTCCAGTTATATTAGCATTTACTTCTGAAGATCTCATTCCTCCTAAACCACCTATACCTGCACCAGCACCTTCTGAACTTTTTAATGAATTTTTATATGTAGCAAGATCTTTGTCATATGTTGCTTTTGTATGAATCTTATTCATATCATAAGAATTTTTAATAGCCATCTTATTAAGATCATACTTATGTTGATGCTCCATTTTTTTAAATGGATTAGCTTCAAATGTTTGTTCAGCATCTACTTGACTATAAGCTACTGCAGCTTTAGACATTAATGGTCCCATAACACTAGCCATATACTGACTATATGCTTTACTCATTAACTGATTCATATCAGATGTAGGAGCTTTAGCATTTTTTATTCTTTCTTCTGTAAAGTTTTTTGTTTCTTTTGCAATTTTTAATTCAAGCATTTTTTTAAGATAGACTTCATCTTCTGCTGTTCCAGGAACTATGTTATGTTGTTTCTTATATGTTTCCCAATTTGAAACAGCATTTTCACCTGATTTAATTAAAGTGTTTAATTCTGCTGTAGCTTCAATATCTTTATTTGTTTGAGTTTTTAATATATCATTTGCCCACCATTGATTAGCTGCTTCAACAGTACCATACTTTTGAATATTTTCTGGATTGTTAGCAAATGTTCTAGCTCTATTTCTAGCTTGCACTCTATAACCATTTATAACTGTAGGGTCTCTCATTACAGTTTCTCTTAGATATTCTGCTGCTGGATTTTTATAAATAGGAATTGGATTTTTACTTTCATCTAACTTTGTAGATCCATCTTGGTTTCTTTCATATCCTGCTACCTGTCTAGTAAGTGCTGTTCCATTTGTAGTTTCAATAATCCAATCTCCTTCTAATGTAGTTTGTTTGATAGATAAACCACTATCTTTTAATGCTTCAAAAGATCTTTTATATAAATTTGGATTCTCAACATAATTTGGCATACCCTGTGTTATAGCTTGGTTAGGATCATTTGTTTTGTATTGATCCATTTGCCATTTAAGATCTTCAACACCATCTCCCCAATATCTTTCTTTAACTTCTTCATTACCTGATGTCATAAAATTATTAGCCATCTGCATCTTTTTTTGATACATTTTGGTAAAAGTCATATCATGAACTAAAGCTTTATTTTCAAAAAATGGTTTAAATAAACCTTTAGCAACATCTACATTTTGTGCTAATGAAAGATCCATGCCAGATACTTGCTTTAATCCATTACTTAATTGGTTAGCATACATGTCTCTTTCAGCTTTGTTGTCTTCTCTAGACATATCAGCATAAACAACTTTGCCATAAAGATCATTTAGACTCTTATAGTTGGTATCATATCTATCTTGTCTAACTGTTAATACATCAGACAAAAACTTATAATCTGGTTTAAATGTTTCTAATTGAGGTACGTAATCTTTTACGCCTTTTAAATAAGTTGCCATATTACAAAGATAATAAATTTTTATAGTTTGTCTTAATCATTTTCATACACTTTTAAAGTTTAATAACCTTTAAGGGGTGAGAACCAATTTCTTAATGCCTTTCCTTTTTTAAGTAAATTTTGTTTTCTTACTTCTCTTCCATACTTACCAGTTGCTGGATCATTAGTTTGATACCCTCCTGTTATAGCCGCTTGATTTCGTTGAGCATTAGACTTACCTTTTTTTGTTTGAGTAGAACTATAAGGAAACATGGTTTGAACTTGTTCATCAGTAAACTGACCACTATTTTTTAATTTGTTATATTCAGCTAAATAATTGTCTACTGAAGTTTGTGGAGATGTATAGTTAGGATCTGCATAAAAATCTTTTGCATTAGTAATGTCAATAATACCTCCTGATTCTGGATCAATATTAAAATTAGGATAAATCCTATTTAGGTTATCAGTATTAGCTGCATTAGTAAAACTATTTTGTAATTGCTTAGTTATAGCAGCATTAACCTCTCTTAAAGAATTATCATAATTTTGCTCAGTCAACATTGTATTATCATAAAGTTGTTTCTGCTCATTATTATTTAATACTTGAGTTCTATATTCAAATGTTTTATTTTTAAACTCAGTTGTATTAGCAATATTAACATTATCTGATTGTACTTTATTAATTGCATCAGCTATTTGTTTTCCAGCAACACCTTGTGATTTAGCATGTACTGCAGCTCCTCTTTGAGGTCCTGCAAATGTTGAAGCTGTTTCAGCTGCAATATTTGCTTGTTCACCTATAGCTGCAATTTCTCTTGTAGGATCTTTAAATACAGGATCCATTTGCATTAAATTATACTCAGGTGCAAAAGGATAATATTTTTTTAAACTAAACTTGTTATCCATTGCATTAGCAATACCCATTCTATCTTGTAACCAAAAAGGTGTATCAGGTCTTCCTGATGATGTTGTTGTTGTTGTTGGTGGGGGTATAATTGTTTCACTACATGAACATCCTGAATTATCTTCTGCATTATAAGGAGTCCAATTACCACCAGCTTCACTACATAAAGTTGCAAGCTCTGCTGCATTTTCACAAGGTACACCTGGTGTTTCTTCTTCAAAAGCTATTTTTTCTCTTTGATCATTAGTAGTGTTACCATATATGCCATCTTCTGGAGATATACTCATTCCATATACAGTTTGATCATCTAAACCACTTTGCATGTATTCAGTAACATTTGCTTCAGGATTATCTTCACTTAACTTATCTAATGCTACACCACCAATATATCCTGATTGTACATGACTAATTAAATCTTCACTTAAAGGATCTAATCCTGAACCTTCTAAAGATTTTTTGTACCTTTTATTTTTACCACCTTTACCTTGATCCCAATTTTTTTCATTTCTTTCTTCTTGAGTTAAATTTTCTTCAAGCCAAGCATTTTGTGTTTGAAACTTTGCGTAAGCTTCATGGTATTTTTCAGGATCTAATACATCTTTATTTTTTAATTCACGTCTAGCTTTATATGCTTCATATCTTTCATCTCTATACTCTTGTGCTTGAGCTGTATCTTCTAAATATTTTTCCTCCCATGCATCTGTCCCTCCTTCAAAATTTTCTGAAGATTCTGTACCTTCTGTATCTACCCTTTGTTTATTAATATCATCAACTGAAATTTTAGGTTTAACAGGACCACCATTCATAATTTCAGCATAAAGAGCTTGTTGATTTGGATCTTTACTCTTAGCCAATCTTTTTAGTTCTTTTTTAGTATATGTATATCCATTATACTCAACACCTTTTTGAGCCATTGGTAAATCACCGCCATATCTCTGTAATCCATACTCATCTACTTCTTCACCATAGGCAGCTCTTTGCATGTCAGGTTCAAATTCTGAGCCTACATAATATGGACTATTTATATTATTATAATTTAATGGTGATCCAACTGCATCAAAACCTTGTGATGCCATATTAGAGCCATTTAAAGAATTTGGATTTGTACCTCTTGCAAATGTAATATCATTAGAATTAACCATTTCATCATTATCATTATTGTTACGATTAACATATGTAATGTTATTACCTTGATCATCATTTGAATTAGATGTAGGAGGCATTTGATCTGGATAAACTTTAGAATATGCTTCTGTATATTCTATTGATGGAGTATTTGGAGGTGAACCACCTTGATTAATATGATCTACCCAAAAATCTACCATTTTAGGATCATAATTTGAATTCATCATGCTTTCCATAAATTCTTGATTAGCAGGATTAAATCTGTTTTGAAATTCATTATCATAATTAGATAATGCATTATTCATTTGCATTTGATAATCACCTACATTTCTATTTGTTTCAGTAATAAAATTTTGCAATGTAGTATTTTCTTGTAAGTGTAAAGGTGGTGTTTCCGGTGGTGTTTCTAAACCTACCAAAGCTTTATATAAACTAGACATTTGACCCCCATATTTACCCATAGCCATAGGTTGTTCCATAAGTGATTGAGCTGGCATCACTGCTTGTGGAGGCATAGCTTGTTGAGGTGCCATCATACCCTGTGGAGGCATTACTCTTTCTGGTGCTTGTTGAGGTGCCAAGCTTTGTCCCATATTTTGTGGCATTTGTTGTTGTTGAGCCATCATCTGTTGCTGTTGCATTGCAGCTTGTTGTTGTGCTTGTTGCTCTTTAGCCATCATAATTTGCATTCTTTGTTCAAAAGGAAGTTGCATCATCATTTTTTGTTCAGCTTCTTGTTGACTAATTTGTTCAACTTGCTGAGAAAATTGTAATGGGTTAATTCCTTTATCAGTTAAATATGCATATGATGCTAAAGGTACACCATCTTCAAATTGTTTTTTTGCTTCTTGTAAAAATGATAATTGAGATAATGATTTTTTATTTTTATTTAGCATATACTCTGCAGTATCAATAGTAATATTATCTGAATGCTCATCGTCAAGTATACCAATAAATTTATTTAACTCATATCCTTTAGATACTTTTGCAGGTGTAACCTTTTTCTTAGATGTTATTCCCATTTCAGCTAATTCATATTTATCTAACTTCATTTTAGAAGTATCAGAAAATATAAATGATTGAGGTGGTAAGTTTAAAGGTGTCCCACCACTATGATGTCTATTACCTCCAATGTTATATAATTCAAAGTTTCCGTCATTGTTCATATCAGTAAGAACTGTCTCACCTTTTTCTGCTTCTAGATTTGCTTGTTCTCTAGGAACTCCAGGTAGTGAAGATGATATTCTTCCTGATTCATCATTAGATTGTGTATAATCATATCCTGATGATGGTAATGGCGGCATTGTAACTAAACCAAAATTTGTTTGATCACCAGTAGAAGATCCTCCATATTCCATTGTATTTACAATTTTTCCATTTACTACAGAATATCCTTTTGGTAATTTTTTAATGTTTACTTTCATAATTATATTATTTCTAAATCTGCTCCTGCAGCAATTAATTCTTTATACATATTTGCATCTATTTCTGCTTCACCTCCATCATTGTAAAATGATCCACCATTTTTTGCAAAGGTGAGGTAGTTAGAAATTTCAACACCATACTTACCTTGTCTTGTAGTTACTTTATCTCCTGGTCTAAATATTCCACTAACATCATAGTCCCCTTTAGAACCAGAAATATCAGCATCTCCACTAGCAAACATATTATCTGCTAAATATGCATTATTCATTATAGTATTATACTGATCTCTTTCATCTTTTTGTTCTAATAGTCTATTAAGAGGTTTAGCTATTCTTACAGCACCAGCACCAATCTTACCATATTTTTGTACAGCTTTACTATCTAATGCTCTATTAAATCCTGAATAAGCTTTGTCTCCAAAACTCATCCCTTTGTTTTTATTATCTTTATTTAATTGATCTTCTCTTAATTCTCTTTTAATTTTTTCTTCTCTTTTTATTTGTTCAGGAGATTTTATCATTTGACCATCTGATGTAACTCTACCATCTCCTTCTGCAATTGTATAATCCATTTTATCCATCATCTGTTGAGTACCTTCAGAAATTTCAAGGTTACTACTTGACAAACTTAAAGGATTTGTATCAACCTGATTCATTTGTAAAGAAGGGTTTTGTATTCTTTTATTCATGTCAGCAGTAAAAGCATTAAAACTATCCATTGATCTATCTACAGATTGATTCATTGCATACATATCTGCATTAAAGTTTTGCATAGGTTCTGTGGATTCTGCAGGAATAGTTTGATTATCGAACATGTTTAAACTTATAGGATTAACTTTTAATTCAGGATTAAATTCAAAAGGGGTAAATTTATTAGTTAAAGGATTATAACCAGAGAACTCACGGCCTATTTGCATTTTAGTTAATGAACCACCAGTTTGGTATGGCGAGTAACCTCTTTTTAGATGATTTGTTTTATAATCTGCTGCACCTTCTTCAAAAGTTTGTTTACTTGGATTATAATCTGGAAATAA
>TARA_R110001632_G_scaffold62715_2_pt1 | contig 19678 bp, 7 predicted proteins | sample TARA_R110001632 | Tara Oceans TARA_R110001632 (sample SAMEA4398266) | marine metagenome | biome: Polar Biome; feature: [SRF] surface water layer (ENVO:00010504); material: water (ENVO:00002006), including particulate matter (ENVO:01000060) such as... | depth 5 m
GTAGGTCAAAATATAACTGCATCAAGACATATATCAGGATCTTCTACTTCAAGATTAGACATGCAAGACGGTTACTTTGGAAGAGCTGTCCATGCCGGAGCAGGAGCAGGTGTAGAAGCTATAATTAGTTCTTCAGGAAATATGATAACTAATAACTTTACAGCATCTAATAATGCAACATTTAATGGAGCTGATTCTAATCTTATGGTTATTAACCCTAAGGTATCTGCATCGGCTGAAATAGGAGCATTAGTTCTTCATGGTAGACACTCTGGATCTTCGCAAGCAAACTCTGGTGGTGCAATTAGCACTACAATTACAGAAGCTAATTTCCCAGGAGGAACTGTATTTGGAGTTAATCAATCAACAGCAGGTAATGCTGTAGCATTTACTCTTCCAGCTGCAACAGCAGGATTAGAATATACATTTATTGCATCTGTAACATCTGGTAATACAACAACTACAATATCTGCTCCATCGGCAATATTGAAAGGTATGGCGATTTGTAAAGATGCAAATGAAGATATTAGTGGAACAAACTTTATCTTTGCAGCTACTAAGTTTGAAATAGGTACAAGAGTCACATGTATAGCAGATGGAGCTATATGGCATGTAACGGCAATTTGCCCTTGTGATGTAGCTGATGTTTCAACAACATAATAATTAAACAATAAAGGTTATAATATGGCAAGAAGAATTAAACAAATAAATGGATACAGAAGCGGCTTTGAAAACAAGGTCGCTTCTGCACTATCCGAGCAAAAGGTTAATTTCAAATACGAGGTTACACAAATAGAATATATAAAACCTCAAACAAGTCACAAATACACTGTAGACTTTACACTTCCGAATGGTATCTTAATTGAAACAAAGGGTAGGTGGACACTAGAAGATCGTAAAAAGCATCTATTAATAAAAAAGCAACATCCAAACGTAGATATTAGATTTGTATTTCAAAATCCTAATGGCAAAATAAGAAAGGGATCCAAAACTACATATGCAGATTTTTGTGAAAAATACGACATTCCATGGGCAGATAAGTTTATACCTGAATCTTGGTTAAACGAAAAATAATACCTCAGATTTTACCAGTTAAAGAATTTTTATTATATTATACCTATAATGGGTAACTTACGGACAATACAAATATTAGAACAAGTGCTTGGCAAATCAAAGCATAACAATCATACTGGAGAAGCTGGCTTTCATTGTCCTTTTTGCAAACACCATAAAATGAAATTTAATATTCACGTTGAAACTGAAAAATGGCAATGCTGGGTATGTAGCGCAAAAGGTAGAACAATAGTTTCACTGTTTAGAAAGTTAAGAGTTTCAGATGATGTAATGGCAAGACTTTCTAAGATTATTGGTAAAACTATAGCAAAGTCAAGTTCAAAAAGTTATGATATATTATCTCTTCCTGTCGAATATGTTCCTTTATATTTAGCAAATACAGCTAGTCCTGAATATAAAAATGCAATGCATTACTTATTAGGACGAGGAATATCTACAAATGAAATATTGCGATATGGTATTGGATATTGTGAAAGTGGAAGATATAGTGGAATGATAATCATTCCTAGTTATGATGCAGATGGAAATTTAAACTTTTTTACAGGAAGAAGCTATTACAAAGATGCAAACTATAAGCATAATAATCCTAGAGTAAGTAAAGATATTGTGGGACTAGATGTGTTTGTAAATTGGAATGAACCCATAACCATTGTTGAAGGAGCTTTTGATGCAATTGCTGCTGGTACAAATGCAATACCACTATTTGGAAAATTAATGCTAGACACCTTAAAGTCTAAAATATTAAAAAATAAAGTAAATAGAATAAATATTGCACTAGATACAGATGCACTCGGCCATTCATTAAAAATGGCAGAATATTTTATGAGCCTAGATAAAGAAGTACACATAATAGACCTTGGAAAAACAGATCCAAGTGAAATGGGAAGTGAAAAGTTTCACCAATTGATTGACAAATCATTGCCCTTAACATTTGAAAAAGTAATGGAGTATAAGTTTATATGCAAATAAACATTGGATTAGAAAAAGTAGAAAAAATTCTACACGTCGCTGATATACATATTAGAAATTTTAAAAGACACAAGGAATATAGACAAGTTTTTAGAAAACTATATAAAGATGCAAAGCAACTTCCAAAAAACAGCATAATATATGTTGCAGGAGATATTGTACATACAAAAACTGATATTAGCCCAGAACTGGTTGAATTAACATCTGAGTTTTTTCGTAAGCTTGCGGATATTAGACCTACTATTGTAATTACAGGTAATCATGATGCAAACCTAAATAATTCAAGTAGGTTGGATGCTCTATCGCCAATAATAGATAATCTTAATCACCCAAACCTACATTACTTAAAAGATAGTGGAATATACAGAGTTTGTGATATAGATTTTATAGTCATGTCTGTGTTTGATGAACCTAAGGACTTCCCAGATGCTAGAAAAGCATCCGGTATCAAAATAGGTCTACACCACGGTCCTGTCCACAATTCTGTTACAGACATAGGATATATTGTAAATAATGAAAGCCTAAAGCAATCCGTGTTTACTGGTTGTGATTTGGTAATGCTAGGAGATATTCATAAAAGGCAATATCTAAATGAGAATAAAACAGTTGCATATGCTGGCTCATTAATCCAACAAAATTTTGGTGAAACATTTGAGAATCATGGATATATGTTATGGGACATGAAAACAAGAACTGCTGAGTTTGTAGATATAGCAAATGACTATGGCTATTACACTGTAGAGATGACTGATGGAGTATTACCAAATATTGACAATATACCTAAATATCCTAGGCTAAGAATAAAAACAACAAATACAACACAAGCAGAAGTAAAACAGGCAATTGTAGAAATAAAAAAGAAATCAAAAGTACAAGACGTAATTGTAATAAAAACAGATAGACTTGCTAATATATCTAACAATTCAAAAAGTGCAATTGAGATAACTAAAGATATTAGGGATGCAAATTATCAAAATGAGTTAATATCTGATTATTTAGAAAGAAATTACGACCTAGATTCAGAACTATTACATAGAGTTAGAAAGATAAATAGATCTTTAAATTCTCTTTTACCAGACGTTGAAATAAGTAGAAATGTAAATTGGAAACCAAAAACATTTAAGTTTTCAAATATGTTTAGTTATGGTGAAAATAATAGTATTAACTTTCAAAATATGAATGGAACAGTTGGTATTTTTGCTCCAAACCACGCTGGAAAATCTGCAATATTAGATGCATTAGCATATTGCCTATTTGATAAATGTTCTAGGACAAAATCAGCATCAGAAGTTATGAATACTACAAAGTCAAATTTTATTTGTAATTTTAATTTTGAAATAGATGGAATAGACTACTTTATAGAAAGAAGAGCTAAAAAGTCTCACACAAACCATGTTAGAGTTGATGTGGATTTTTGGATGATTGACGAAGCAGGAGAAAAGGTTTCTTTGAATGGTGAACAAAGAGTATATACAAATAGAAATATTAGAGGATATTTAGGGTATTATGAAGATTTTGTATTAACTGCACTATCATTACAAAACAATAATACTGGATTTATAGATAAAAGCCAGGTAGAAAAGAAAGATCTACTTGCCCAGTTTTTAGATATAACTGTATTTGAAGAATTATATCGTGTTGCAAATGAAGAAATAAAAGAAGTAGAGGTACTATTAAAACAATTCAAAGACTTAGACTTTAGCACACAACTAATAGATTCAGAAGAAAAACTAGCAGAACACAAGGCTGAATATTCTGAATTTGAAAAAATAAAAGACTCATTAAATAAGTCAAGAACAAAATTAACTGAAAAAATATTGGAGCAAACATCTAATCTAATAAAATTAGATAGTATTGATGATATTAAAGATTTAAAGGCTGAAAAGCAGTCAATCGTACAAAAAATAAAAGAGGCAGACGCTAGACTAGATAAGTATGATAAGTATTATAGTGAAAATACGCCTAGACTTCGAGAACTAACTAGGTTAGAAAAGAAATATGACTTAGATGATATAAATGATAGGGTTAGTAAATTAAATTTATCTAGAAATGAACAATCAAGTGTAAAGTCTGAACTTAACACTTTAAAAATAAATGTTAATCATAAATTAGATAAACTAAAGGCAATTGGCCAATTTGACCCTAATTGCGATTTTTGTAAAAGTACACCATTTGTACAAAGTGCATTTAAAATTGAAAAAGAATTACAAGATGACAAAATATCAGTAAATAGACTATTAGAACGACAGTCAAAAGTCGATTCTTTAATTACAATTTTAGAGCCTGTTGAACTTGAACATCAAGAATTAAAAAAATTAGAAGCTGAACATATAAAATTATCGTCTTACCAAGCAGAAATAAAATTAAAACGAGTTCAACGAAGATCTGAATTACGAGAAAAAAATAGAACTTTATTATCAATTGATAAGCAAATTGAAAAATACTATGAAAATGAAGAAAATATTAGACTAAATACAAAAACTCAAAAGAAAATAGATTCATTAAATATTAAGTTAGAAGAAATATCTGATGAACAATCAACAAATTCAACAAATCTTCAACAATCATTTAGTAATATTTCAGTTGCTAATAAAACAATTGAATCAATAAATAGTTCAGTAGAACAAGCACACGACTTAGAAGAAAAATATAAAGCCTATGAATATTATCTAAACGCAATACAGCGAAATGGCGTTCCATACGAATTAGTTTCAAATATTTTACCGTATATACAAGAAGAAGTAAACACTATTCTATCACAAATTGTAGATTTTACATTAGAATTTGATGTAGATGGTAAAAATATTAATACACAAATATCATATGGTGATGATAAAAAGTGGCCACTAGAACTTACATCAGGAATGGAAAAATTTATTAGTTCTTTGGCAATACGTGTAGGCTTAATTAATGTTTCTAATTTACCAAGACCAAACTTCTTAGCTATAGATGAAGGATTTGGTAATTTAGACACCAATAATCTAAATTCTATATTTATGCTGTTTGACTACTTAAAAACAGAATTTGAATATATAATGGTAATTAGCCATATTGACCTAATGCGAGATATTACTGATAATCTATTAGAAATAAGCAAACAACAAGGACTCTCTAAGGTACTCTATAACTAATTTACACCTTATGCTATATTTATATATGGTATATAAGTGAATTATAATGGAGACTTTATTTAGTGGCTACGATACAACGAACATTCAAGGATCCTGCGTTACAAAATCCTTTGAAATACCTCGGTTACGATTCTATTCCAGTTGAGATAGAACACGGAGGAGCTTCAGAGAATTATTTTAATGTACAAGGGATTGGACCTGAATTACACGCAGGTAAAAATATATTCTATATAAAGCCCGATGCTGAGACTTTAGTTCTAAATGCAGAAATCGGTGTTGAAATATTAGATGCAAACGGTGACCTAGTTCCCGTAAGACTGTTAGATAATAGAAGAAGTGACGGCTCCATTGGACTGGTAATTGAAGTAGATGAATCTAGACCAAAGGGATATGGCCAGGTAACTATTGTATCTGTCGCAAGAGGTGAAGTAGTAGGAGCAAGACTTCAACCATTAAGAAATACTGACACCTTTAATATTAGATGGGCAAAACGGGTATACATAAATAGAGACGGCCTAAACACATCTGAAATAACATATATTCGCCCTCCACAAATTGAAGTATCTGAATTAAAACTTCCATATTATATTAGCCATTTTAATACAGAATTAACCTCATCACTTTCAAACGCCATAACTTCAGCAAATCCAGTTGTGCAAAATGAAATAACTTGTTCTATTTATCAACTTTCATCTTCACACAACACAGAAGCAAAAATATCATATATAAAACAACGAGAACAAATTTACCTTGAACTAACAAGCTCTGACTTTGGTGGATTTGTACAAGATATGGAAAATGGAACAGTATTTTTTGACGCAAAAAATATTGTAGGTATAGAACCTTCTGAATCAGCATTAAATATACAAGTTGAAGATAGTGATGGATTTGATGATATAGCATCCGAAGCCTCATATTTTACTAGCATACTACAAGTGTTATCTCCAACTAGAATATTGGTTTCAAGTCCTCACACAACTTTTCAAGGTTCAGGACAGAGCCTTCATGAAGTAATGCATCAAGAGTTTGAACCAAGTAATTTTACACTAACTTGGGCTATGCCACCGTATTCACATAGCAGGTATCCAGATCCTGAAGGTGATGAAACAAAATATCTTACAACATATGCCGGAGTTCAAGTTCGTAACTTAGATCCATATTCTGGAGATGTACATAGAATAAAGTCATATGTTCGAGCAGAATCAAGACCTGATGACTATGTAATGTGCTCAGATCTAGTTGTAGAATCTCAAGAACTATTAATAGTTTCAGAGTCTCCGCACTATAATAAAATAAGGTTTAAAAATATACCATGTGGTAAATTCGATAGACTTAATACTTCTACAGATCCAACTGACTTTAGACATTTTGAAAAATATTGGACAACTACTGCTATAGGTTTAGATGCTCCATCATTATCTATTGTATCTAAGTCTTTTGCAACAGATGACCACACTGATTTTGTTCCAATGAGACCTTCACTTAGAGTTGGTACCTTAGGAGAGGTTTCTCCATTAGATGACAATGTAGGTAGAAATCCAGTAGAAACACCAACCGCGGTTGAACTAAGAAGTACTGTTTCTGCCTCTTTTCATAAAGATAAAATATATGTATTAGAAGTTTCTGGATATGTCAAAGGTCGAGACTTAATAGAACTTACAGACAAAAATATTGGTGTTGCACATGGTATTGGCTCATTTACAATTGGCCCTGAATCAACTGCACCATTACAAATAACTACTGCAAATAAAACCACTTTCTACAATGGTGGTGTTATTGGAGGACAAGGATCTACAAACCCATTTACAGTTGCAAATGGAAAACCTTTATCGGCTCCTAGATTAGATATATTTGGAACTGGAGATGCATTTCAAGACGATACAAACAGAATAGGTCTAGGAAAATTAATTGGTGAAATAAACAATGCATCACAACCACAAGGAACTGTTGTAGATATAAAGAAAGTAGAAGGATATTCTGGAGTAGACCATGTATTAGAGGTTAATTTTAGATTCCCGTTCAAAGCAGACGCTGATGCAATAGGAGAATTTAGATTTGAAATCGAACGAGGTCTATGGTATTTCCAAGAAATATCAGTTAAACCATATCACAGAAGTGGAGTAACTCCGCATCAATATGATTATTTATTGCCACTTCCAAAAGGATTATCACACCCTGAACGAAGAGATGTATTTGACTTCATGTTTGAATTCTATAATATAGAAGGACACATGTGTGCAGAAAAAGTCTATATAGATAATATTTGTATGGATAATGAATGGCATCTTGCACCAACAAGTGTAGTCACAGAAATAATTGATAATGATATAGGCGATGTTACAATAAATGGTCCTCTTGTAATAAATAATCTTACCAATATTACAAGTTCTGTTGGAATTGACATAACAAATAATTTTGGTGACATAATGATGTATAATACAAGTTCTGGCGAAGTTGGACATGTTGAACTTGGTTGTGCATTAGGTTTTATGGACAAGGACAATTGCTGTTGCCATCTTCATGGTGATACTAATATTTATATTTTCATAGATAGAACAAGTTTAAATATTATCGGAAGTGCTACTGCAACACCAGCAATTCTAACAAGATGGGTAATTACAAAGTTTGAAAAAGATATGAGGGAGAGATACCCTTATTGGAAAGGAAATATTTATGTAGGTCAAGGATCCCAAGGTGTACAAAGTGGCACTAATATGTCGGAACGATGGCTATCTTGGATGTCATGGCCAGCTGTTGGTAATCAAAGTATAGACTCAAATGGTACGGGATCTGGTATTACAGGAAGTATGACGTCAGTAAATTGGTCAGCAAATGCAACTGAAACTAGTGAAATAAATGGAACGTTCGTAGGTTCAGATGACTTTCATGCTTATGGCTATAGTGCATCTGCATATTATCTTGAAAATTCACCTATAGCAAAAGGAGTTCCTGATAGTAATGTAATTGTTTTTGCGCTTGTTGATGAGACACAAGCAGATTATCACGGAGGAGCTCCATCAGATAAAAACGACGGTTCACCTTCTGATTTTGATGACCAAATAACTGATAACTACAAGCGAGATTATGGACTATTTGTAGGTAAAGCTCATCCAACATATAATTGCTTTACAGGATATGTTTATGCTCTTCCTAGTTCAAATAATATAACACATGGAGCTAGGCAAAAATTTGCCTTACATGTTTACGCAGCAATAGAAACATCGGCAGTTACTCCTGAAAATTTTATTGGTTCTACTGCAACAGGAGCTAATCTATCTGCAATAACGGGTAGTAATCCTTATGCAAATGCATCATCTAGCGTAGGAGCTTTATCACAACACTATCAAGGTGGAATTTATGGATTAAAAAGCCAATCAATAAATGAAAAACATGACTTTGCAGGTGGAATTGCTGGATGGTATAATAATTTAAGTTATCCTGTTCCATCAACAACTATTAATAAATCTGGCTCTTGGGCACAAGGACAAGCCACATTTAGTGGAGATCTATTTAAGTTTATTGATGGTAATTCTATAGGAGTAAGAGTTGATGGTACTTCAATTTGTGTTAATGATTCAAATGAACTATTCGCAACAAATACTGGTTCATTTACTGGTTCATTTACTGGTACCTTTGAAGGAGATATACATATAACTGAAGGTCCAATTATTATTCATGGAGGTATAAATTTTTGGACAATTGAAGGTGACTTTCATGTTGGTGGAAATGAATATAATTACTATGGTGGAAATAATACTTTTACATCGATAACAGCAAGTCATTATCACATAACACAAGTAACTGAATCGTTAAACATTACCAATACATACGGTGATGTGTTAATGTACAATTCACAATCAGAAGAAATAGGCGCAATTGCACTTGGTTGTGGACTTGGTTTCATGGATAAAGATAATTGTTGCTGTCATCTTCATGGTGACACTAATATCTATATTTTTATAGATAATACAAGTATGAAGCTTGTAAGTAGTAATCCACACGGAGCTAGTGCAGCACAATATACTCCACAATTACTTGCAAGATATGTAATACCAAAATTTGAAAAAGATATGAGGGAGAGATACCCTTATTGGAAAGGAAATATTTATGTAGGACAAGGTGGACAAGGACCTGGCCCTGGAACACTTCCAGCAGAAAGATGGTTATCTTGGATGTCATGGCCAGCTGTTGGTAACCAAAATCAACTTGGCCCTGGAACAGGTATTACTGGTAGTTTAACATCAGTAAAATGGACTCCTTATCCAGCTGGAACAACTGCAAATAACGAAGCAAATGGTGAATATATTGGATCAGACGATTACGCGTCACAAGGATATAGTGCATCTGCATATTATCTTGAAAATTCACCAATCATGAAAGATGGAGTTCCTGATAGTAATGTTATTGTATTTGCAATGGTTGATGAAACAGATGGCGGAGATAATGCATCTTATGGCAGACAAGGAGCTGGTTACCACTATAGAAATAACGATGCATCAGGAACCGCAGTAACTGATTTAACGGGAACAGATGCAGACTTTACAAACCATTTAACTGACCATTATAAAGCTGACTATGGATTATTTGTAGGTAAAGCCTATCCAACATATGACTGTTTTTCAGGATATGTTTATGCTCTTCCTAGTTCTCAAAATACAACACATGCAGCAAGGCAACATTTTGCTCTTCACATTTATGGAGCAATAAATGATGGTGTATCATCTGCAGAATTTATAGGAGGAACAGCCACTGGTGGTAATCTTTCTGCAATAACGGGTAGTAATCCTTATGGCCATGGATCTTCTAGTGTAGGAGCTAACTCACCACACTATCAAGGAGGTATTTACGGACTACATAGCCAATCAATAGGTGAAAAACATGACTTTGCAGCCGGAATACTTGGATGGACAGATTCTGCCTTTTCATATCCGGTTTCACTTACAAATATAAACAAATCTGGTTCATGGTTAAGAGGACAAACAAGCTTTAGTGCAGACCTTTTTGAATTTATCGATGGTGATTCTATTGGAGTAAGAGTTGATGGAACAACTATTTGCATAAATGAGTCAAACGAATTATTTGCAACAAACACAGGATCTTTTACAGGTTCATTTACTGGTGAAATAACTGGTGATACTATATTAAACATTGACAGGTCAATAACCATAAACGGTGGTGTAAATACCTATATTGTTGGTGATACATTTATTATTGGCGGAGATACTATTACTGTAATAAATACTGATGTAACCCATGTCACAAACTTTACAGCAAGTCATTATCATATAACACAAGTAACTGAATCTTTAAATGTTACACATGCATACGGTGATGTGTTAATGTATAATTCACAATCAGAAGAAATAGGTGCAATTGCCCTTGGTTGTGGACTTGGATTTATGGATAAAGATAATTGTTGTTGCCACTTACACGGTGATACTAATATTTATATTTTCATAGATAATACAAGCATGAAGGTTGTAAGTAGTAATCCACATGGATCTAGTGCAGCACAATATACTCCTCAACTACTTACAAAATGGGTAATTACGAAGTTTGAAAAAGATATGAGGGAGAGATACCCTTATTGGAAAGGAAATATTTATGTAGGTCAAGGAGCTAGTGGACCAGGTCAAGGCACTTTAACGGCAGAAAGATGGTTATCTTGGATGTCATGGCCAGCTGTTGGTAATCAAACTATAGATGCTGATGGTGTAGGAAGAGGTATTAGTGGTAGTATGTCCTCTGTTAAATGGACTCCTTATCCAGCTGGAACAACTGTAAATAACGAAGTAAATGGTGAATATATTGGATCAGACGACTTTGCAGCACATGGATATAGCGCATCTGCATATTATCTTGAAAATTCACCAATAGCAAAAGGAGTTCCTGATAGTAATGTTATTGTATTTGCAATGGTCGATGAAACTGATCCCGGAAACAATAATCAAGGTGATGGTTACCACTATAGAAACACATTAACAGGAGTAGCCTCAGACTTTAATAACATGCTTACTGATGATTATAAGCGAGATTATGGTTTATTTATTGGTGAAGCTCACCCAAAATATGACTGTTTTTCAGGATATGTTTATGGTTTACCTAGTTCTCAAAATACAACCCATGAAGCTAGACAAAATTTTGCACTGCACATCTATGCAGCAATAAATGATAGAGTAACCTCTGCAGAATTTATAGGAACAACTCCAACACAAGCAAATTTATCTGCAATAACAGGAAGTAATCCATTTGGTCATGGATCTGCATCAGTAGGAACACTTTCTCCTTGGTATCAAGGAGCAATGTATGGTTTACATAGCCAATCAATAAGTGAAAAGCATGATTTTGATGGTGGAATAGCTGGATGGTTTGCATCTAATTTAACATACCCTGTTTCAATCGCAAATGCAAATAAGTCTGGATCTTGGCTAAGAGGACAAGCAAGCTTCAGTGCAGATCTTTTTGAATTTGTTGATGGCGATTCAATTGGAGTTAGAGTTGATGGAACAACTATTTGTGTTAATGAGTCAAACGAATTATTTGCAACAAATACGGGCTCATACACTGGTTCATTTACAGGTGAAATAACTGGTGATACTATATTAAATATTGATAATGGAATAACCATAAACGGTGGTGTAAATACCTATATTGTTGGTGATACTTTTATTATTGGTGGAAATAATATAACTGTATTTAATGGAGACGTTACACATATTACAAACCTTACGGCTAGTAATGCTATTATTACTAATATTGATGGTGTCTCTGCAACTGGATCATTTAGTGGTAGTTTTGATGGAGATGCAAGAGCAACTGGATCATTCACTGGAAGTTTTACAGGAATAGGAAATCTAACAGGTTCATTTAATGGAGAACATACGGGAAGACATACTGGTTCATTTACTGGAAGCTTTGATGGAGATGCAAGATTAACAGGATCGTTCACAGGAGCATTTGCTGGCAATCTTACAGGAACTGCAAGTTATGGTGTAGATAATGATTGGTACCTACAAGGAGGAACTGACGATCCAACTATAACTGGTGATATTTATCATACTGGAAAGGTTGGAGTAGGTGACTTTTCTTCAGCAACAGTAACCCATGAATTAACAGTACTAGGAGATATATCTGCTAGTGGAACTATTTATGGTAAAGAATTCCATACACAATTTGTTTCATCTTCAATAATATACATGAGTGGTAGTACTAAGTTTGGAGACACAACAGATGATAGAGCAGACTTTACAGGCTCATTACAACTTTCTCATTCTAGAATGTCAATATTTACTGGAAGTGGAAAGCTTGCATGGGGAGTAGACCATTCTTCGGCAGAATTTACTCAAGCAAATACTCGTGTAGCTCAATTCTATAGTGGAAGTGATAAAGGAGTTTTCCTAAATGTCACCAATTGGGAAACAGCATCAGCATTTACAGCAGCAGGAGGAAGTCCAGGCGATGCATCACCATCATCTACAAACGGTCCAAGAGCAGGAGTTTCTGTTAATGGTCTAAATTCACGTACTAGTTATGGTATTGGTGGAAATAAAGGTATTGCTGGAGGTTCAATATCATTCCATCCTGATACATATGAAGGAAATACAAATGGAAATGATGTTGGAGATGGAGGAGACGTAGATTCATTAGGAAGAAGACTATTACAGGAAGTTTTTAATATAACTACTGGTGGTAATCCTCAACCTAGTATAAATATACATGCTAGAGGAGATAGAGGTCAGCAAATTAGATTCTTTACTGGCAATGATGATGCAAGAAATACGGGTGGAAAAGAAGTAGAAACCCAGAGAATGACAATAATACACGAAGGACTAGTTGGTATTGGTACTCATAATCCACAACGAAGACTCCATATTTCCGAAAGTGGCCACAAATATGCCGGTACTAATGGCCAGCTAGTCCCACTTCGTGTTCAAAACTTTACTGAAGGATCTGCAAACAAAGTCTTAATATGGGATGATGTTCATGGCGATGTTTATTATAAAGATCAAGAAGACTTTACTTCACAAGGTGGAGATACTGGAATAGGAACATTTATAGTAGGTTCAACATTTATTATTGGACCGTTCAATGTATTTACAAATGATACAAGCTTCTTTGGAAATATAACAGCGTCTGGTAATATAAGTGCAAGTGACCCTAATGGAATTCACATATTTGGTGGTTCTTCTACATTCCATCATATTACAGCGTCTGGTAATATAAGTGCAAGTGACCCTAATGGAATTCACACACTTGGAGGAGACGTAACTTTAGGTGTTGATTGTACGGATGACCTAAATATAAAGGCAACAGTTACTGCAAGTTGTAATGTAAGTATAAGTGCAGATCTTTACTTTGACAGAGCATATGGTGCACGAGCAATTTTTCATGACAATGATGCAAATACGGGTATAGAATTTGCGTCAGATACTATAACTATAAAAGAAAACGGCCAACAATCTGCAGTTTTTGCAACAACAGGTGGAAATTCAATAGGAAATCAATCATACAGAACATCAATATCTGGTTCTACAATAACACTAGGAGATGGAGCTGACCATCATACAACAGCGAGTGGCCATATAAGTTCAAGTAGAGATCTAGAAATAAGAAATATATCAGCATCTCAAAATTTATGGTTAAATACTGATGCTAGCGCGATTCATTTCGGAGCAGATAAAGATATTCTATTATCACATCAACCTGATAGCGGATTAAAATTATCAAATAAATTTACAAGTTTAGGAGCAGGATCTGCAAACTCACAAAGTAGCTTACTAGGATTAACCCTACATAATGATACTACAACGATAGCAAATAATGACTTTATAGGAGGAATATTTTATACTTCGGACACTCTTACTGAAGAAGAAGGCGGTAACAGTGATAAAACATTTGCAAGTATAGTTGGACAAGTACAGATAAAAACACCAGGCAGAGAAGCAGGTGCTTTATATATGAATGTTATGAATGCAGGAGAAAGTTCATCTGCAGTTACCATAAAGGGTAATCAAAATATAATTACGAATCATTTTGGTACTAAACATGAACAATTAACCACTCTTTCATCTAGTAATAGTTTTCCACTAATACTTTCTTCACTTAAGAATTATACTCATCAACATTATTTAGTATGGGACGAAAGTACTGGATATGTTTCTGCAAAATCTCTAGAAGAATCTGGAGGAACAAACACAGATAATGGAATTGGAAATGCAACAGTTGGTGGCACATTAATAATTTCAACAGCTCCAGTAATGACTAATGGTGGTACGTATATAATTGGTGGAGGAGGTACTCTTAATTTAACTACTATAAACGAATTTGCAATTGGACCAATAGTATATTTAACACAAAATACTGTAATAAACCAAAACTTAAATGTTCTTGGATCACTAACAGGTGATAATACAATAGGTAGTAATTGTGATGATTATTTATTAATAAAATCCAAGGTCACAGCAAGTTGTATAATAAGTTCTAGTGATGATATAATAGCTAGAGACGTATCTTTCCACAATATTACAGGTAGTGGCAATATAAAGGTAGATAGTACTGCACCAGAAAATTATTTTGCAGGAGCTATAAATGTACGACATGATAATAGGCATGTACAATCTAATATAAATGCAACTGAAATGGGAGATGATGTATCTATATTTGAAGGTTCTCTTATTGTTGGTGAAAGAGCAAATCAAAACGGTATACCAAACAATGCAATAATAAATGGTGCAGAATCTTTGATTGTTGGTCAAGGAAATGCAGTTACAAATCAAAATGCACGATCTATTGTTATGGGATATAATAATAGTGGATCAGGTTTAGCAAACCTTGTTGGTGGTAGTGCAGGAAATAAAGGACTTAGTGATGTGACCATGGTATTTGGTTATGGTAATCACAATGAAGATAATGATGGTGGTATTGTTTTAGGTTCATACAACCACATATCAGCAACAGGAACAAATGGTCACCATGCAATTGGAACTTCTCTAGTAAATTCTGGTTCAAATGGTGGTAATAAACATAACGCTGGTTCAATGGTCTTAGGAAGATTTAATAAGCGTGGAGTAGTAGATGCTATATTTACAATTGGTGATGGTAAAGCTGACGCAACTAGAAGAGACCTACTTGTTGCAAGAAGTGGTAGTATTGAAATACTTGGACATGTAACACAGAGTGGAAATATATCTATTTCTGGTATATTAGAAGCAAGTCAAAAATCTTTCGTAATACCTCATCCAACTAAACAAGGTAAAAAATTAGTATATGGTGTATTAGAAGGACCAGAACATGCTGTTTATGTTAGAGGTAAGGTTGATACTAATTATATAGATCTTCCTGAAGAATGGATTGGATTGGTTGACGAAGATTCAATAACAGTTCAACTTACACCAATAGGAAAACATCAAAACCTCTATGTTGATGAAATTAACAACACCAAGATACTTATTAAAAATAGCAATTTACTTACAAAAAGTATTAATGCATTTTACTTTATACAAGGAACTAGAAAAGACATTCAACCATTACAAACAGAGCGGGACGCATAGATGGCAGATATTAGAATAACCCCTGGAATTGGTATAATAGCACTCTCAGCATCTACGGCTGGAACTGCATATATCACGGGATCTGCTGCCAATTTAATTATTACATCATCAACCCCTATAACACTAAGGTCTGACATTGGAATTCACGTTTCTTCAAGCTTTACAGTAACAGGATCAGATGGAGCTTCACCCTTTTTAGTATCTATGCCAACTGTTGGAGACAATCCAAATAAACTAAAGGTAAATGAACAAGGAATTACAGTACTTGGTGAAGCCAGTTCTACACCAACAGCAGTTGAAGGAGGTTTATATTATCGAAATGGTGTATTTTATGTGGGTGATGACAATTAAAGTCTAAAGGATATATTTATATATAGATAAAGAGGAATAAATATGGCAACATGGAAAAAAGTATTAGTTAGTGGATCTTCAATAGCGGTAAATGAATTAACGGCATCAGGCCATATTAATGCGTTTACAAGCAGTGTTCATTCAATAGGACCAATTACATCTAGTGGAGGTATAAGTGCTAGTGGTAATTATGTTGGAAAAAGTACCGCGGTTTCATTTATAGGTACATCATCATTTGCAGATTCAGCTGAAGGTGGAACCCTTGCAGATGGAAAAATATTAATAGGTAATGGTTCAAACGTAACAACTGCCGTAACACCGTCTGGTGATGCGTCAATCTCAAATACCGGTGTAATTGCAATTGGGTCTGGAGTTATTATTAACGCTGACGTAAAGTCAGATGCTGCAATAGTACAAACAAAAATAAATACAAATGTTGATCTTGGTGGTAATATTACCTTCGGTAATCAAACAAACGACACAGTCACATTTACAGGACCTATTTCTGCAACAAATATAACAGCAACTGGAAATACTGCACTAGGAAATGCAACTGGAGATACAGTAACTATTCTTGGTAATATTACTTCATCTGGTACAACAACATTAGGTAATGCTGCATCAGATTTTATTACTATACGCGGTAATATTACAGGTTCTGCTAATGGTACAATTAGCCAAAGTAGAATTATAACTGAAGAAATAACAGGTTCTAATGCAATAACTGGTTTGACACTTTCTGGTAATGTAACTGCCTCTGGACAAATTGTTGCAAGCCTTGGATTTAGAGGAAATGTTGTAGGTACCTCAACAGGCGTTGTTGCTGATGCAATAGATGGAGATGCTATAGCAGATAATGCTGTAGACACAGAACATATAGCCGATGATGCAATCGAAGAAGAACATATAGGTGATGGTGAAGTTAAAACTGCAGCTATTGCAAATGATGCCGTAACAGCAGACAAATTAGCTTCAAACGCTGTAGTAAATGCCAGTGTAGCATCATCTGCAGCGATAGCATACAGTAAATTAGCTGCAATGACCAATGCAAATATCCTAGTAGGTAATGGTTCAAATGTTCCAGCTGTAGTTGCTGTATCTGGTGACGTATCACTGGCAAATAATGGCGCATTTACTATTGGAGCTGATAAAGTTGATGGATCTAAGCTTACTAATGACGTTACGATTGCCCAAGATTTAACTGTTGCTAGAGACTTAGTTGTTGCAAGAAACATAAGTGGAAGTGGAAATCTTGATGCTACAGATGCATTCTTTTCAGGACATGGCCATGTAGTAGGTAACTTTACAGCATCAGGTAATATAAGTTCAAGTGTAACTTCAACGGGTTCATTTGGCCAAATAGAAACTCCTACGGGTATAAATTTTACCGATGATAACTCCTCAAATCAAGGTGCTAAAATATTTTTTACAGGTGCAAGTAGTCAAGATAAAATTGTAATTCAAGCTGGTACAAGAAACATGCTTGAAATTCACAATCCTTATAATGCTTCTGCTGAAGGAGAAGTAGTTGTTAATGAAGATAGCTTACTTATCGATTTTAGAGTAGAATCTGCTGACAAATCACATATGCTATATGTTGATTCTACAAATAATAAGGTAGGTATAGGAGCAGGTGCTGAACCAGGTGAAGCATTAGAAGTAGTAGGTAATATAAGTGCAAGTGGAACTATAAGAGCCGGTGCTGGAACAACAACTGGATTTATAGGTACTGCATCATTTGCAGGAGCTATAGCAGATGATGGTATAACAACAGCAGCTATAGGCGATGAACAGGTAACCCTTGCAAAATTAGCTCACGCAGCCGCAAATACTGTACTTGTAAGAGACGCAAATAGTGCAGGAGATCCTTCATTTAAAGCAGTAACAAACAAACAAATCTTAATTGGAGACGGAACAGGATTCACAGCAGCAGTTTTATCTGGTGACGTAACAATGGGAAATAATGGTGCAGTTGCAATAGAAGATGATGCAGTTGATGCAGATGCATTAGCAGCAAATGCAGTTGTAAATGCTTCCATAGCAGCAAATGCAGCAATAGCCCACTCAAAACTAGCAGCACTTGCTTCAACTAAAGTATTAGTAGGTAATGGTTCAAATGTTGCAACAGAGGTTGCATTATCTGGTGATGTTACGATGGCAAACAATGGTGCAGTTACTATTGAAGCCAATGCAGTTGATGGATCTAAGCTTTCTGACAATGTTACAATTGCAGGAAATTTTGCAGTTAATGGAACAACAGCCTTAGGAAATGGAACTGCAGATACAGTAACTATTCTTGGTAATATTACACATTCAGGTACAACAACATTAGGTAATGCTGCCTCAGACTTTGTAACTATGACTGGTAATTTAACTGGATCTGCAGGTGGAACAATTAGCCAAAGTAGAATTTTTACAGATACTATCAAGCATGGCCATGCAGAAACTGGTTTAACACTTAATAGTAATGTAACGGCATCAGGACAAGTTAGTGCAAGTCTTGGTTTTATTGCTGACCAACTTGCAATTGGATTTATTGGAACAGCATCCTATGTAAACTCTTTTGCAGGAGCAGGAATTACAAATGGAAAATTCTTAGTAGGTAATGGATCTGGTGTAGGAACAGAAGTAAATATGTCCGGTGATGCAACAATGGCAAACAATGGTGCCGTTACTATTGAAGCCAATGCAGTTGACGGATCTAAGCTTGCAGACGATATTGTAATTGCTGGTAATTTAACAGTAACAAGTGATTTAATTGTAAATGGAGATACTACACAGTTAAGCGTTACAAACCTTAATGTAGATGACCAATTTATACTATTAAACTCAGGTTCTAATAGTGGAGATGGTGGTATTATTGTTCAAACAGCTGGTGCAGGTGGTACTCACATAGGAGCTGGTCTTGGATTTGATGATAGTTTAGCACGATGGGTAATCTCAGCTAAAGATCAAATTGCACATAATGCAACTGCTTTTGCACCAAATGCACAAGGAGCTCCACAAATGCTTGTTGCAGTTTCAGCCTCAGCATCTCCACCATCAGGAAATCCAACAGATTTTGGTGCAGCTGCAGCATCAAGAGTAGGTATGATGCACGTAGAAACAGACACGGGCGACATCTATATTTTTAGTTAAAATGTTTTACCGCGTCAAATATTTTTATTATATTATATGTAAACAATTAAAAACAGCAAAAAAGGTTATTATGGGAATCATATCAAAAAAAACTACTACTGAAAAAAAATCGGAAGATTTTACATCAGCAGAATTAGATATTTTATTAAAACTTATTAAAAATTCAACATTTAGTGGAGATACAATTGAAGTACTTTACAATTTGATTATTAAGCTACAAAAAAAATATCAACTAACTAAAGATAAATAACATTCTTTACTATATTTATTATATATAAATTATTGGCCCGAAAGGGAAGTGGGCAGGCTAAACCTGTAACCAACCGTGATTGGAGATATTAAATGCCTAATTGGAAAAAGGTAGTTGTAAGTGGATCATCTGCACAACTACTAAATATAACAGCATCAGGACAAGTAAGTGCAAGTCTTGGTATTCATGGAGTATTACAAACTCCAAACTCAATA
>TARA_R110001632_G_scaffold100926_2_pt1 | contig 19663 bp, 18 predicted proteins | sample TARA_R110001632 | Tara Oceans TARA_R110001632 (sample SAMEA4398266) | marine metagenome | biome: Polar Biome; feature: [SRF] surface water layer (ENVO:00010504); material: water (ENVO:00002006), including particulate matter (ENVO:01000060) such as... | depth 5 m
CCACGAGTAGCCAAATCGTGCGTTTTTTATGAAAATAATTTTTATCATGACACCCATGATAATTTTCATATCATTTGCATCTATCTTTCCATAATTTCAATCAAATTCACTCTTCTATGATTGAAGGATAATTGGGATGTTTTCCAGAGGAAGAGTGATATTCGTTAGTGAATGATACTTTGGTTGAGGATTAGGCACGGGTAACCAAATCATGCGTTTTTTATGAGTGGTTTTACTCGGTTAAATCGCTAATACTAGATTAGCTTCGATTAAGTAACGCTTTGGCTTTGCCAATGCCTCGTAATCGTTGATGTTGAGTGTGGCGTTTAAAAACGTGCATTATTTGCTCAGCCCCAGCGGCAGAAAAAAAATGTTTTTCAAATTCAGTAGTAAGGGACATCCATTGCTCAACTGTTAAACCAAGTGATGTTAATAAAGGACTTTGTTTTTGTTCTAAATAACTTTTTTTGCTGTATCTAATTTGGTTACCTGTCGCATCAACTAATTCACAATAATCTTTTAACGCAAATGCGATGCCTTTGGGCATATTAATTCTGTGGTTACCAACAAATGGCATAAGATTTTTGGGCTGTCGTTCTCTAGCCTTTAACGCGACTGTACGCATTTTAATGCTAGTGTATTGGGAGGTTTGCGCGCTTTCTTCGATACTCGCTCTTACTGGGTTTAAATCTACATAGGCCATACACGCTAATAGTGCGCTTTCGTCTAACAGGGCTTGTGATTTAAACCGACCTTCCCAAAATCGGCCTGTGCAACCGTCTTCCTTATTGGCCTGTCTAGCAATATTCTCGTTCAAATCGCGCATTAGCCAGCTAATGTCATACAATCTTCGGCGATAAATGTCAGCCGTTTCATTAAAAGTAATTCGCTCTGCCGCTGAGAGCTGATCACCGACGAGGTATCTTTGCGTTAACAAAGTCCCTTTATGGATAAGGTGATAGCGTGTAAGGACTTCATCTACTCCCCAACTCATTGCACGAGCTTTATCTACGTGTAACACAAGGTGGGTGTGATTACTCATCACAGCATAAGCACATATATCTATCGCAAACACGGTTGATAAAAACAGCAATCTGTCTTCTACCCATCCCCGGCGGTGTTCGTAACTTTGGCCTGTGTATTTATCAAAACCACACAAAAATGTACGACGTACACAGCGAGAAACGCAATGGTAATAGGATGTGTCCGATAAACTGATTTGGCTTTTGCGAGTCTGGGGCATGACGCACCTTCCGGATATATGATGAAAGACTTGATAAGTGTAGTTTATTAGGCGGAAATTAGTCTTTTGTTATGGGTGTCATGATTAGGAGAACGTCATGATTAGGAGATTTTGTTATGGGTGTCATGATTAGGAGAGCGTTAGAAAGCTTATTTCTGGATGGGGTGGTGGGTATGAAAAAGCCTCGGCTTGGGGGAAGCTGAGGCTTTAGTTTACTGAGATGCCTTTGTCACATGTTATCGATCCGTGAATGATTAAAATCATATGGATCTGTGATGTTAATCATTAATTCAGTGTTACAAATTCTTCTGCGCTGGTGGGGTGAATCGCTACACAAGCGTCGAAATCGGCTTTAGTTGCGCCCATTTTCATGGCTACGCCGAAGCCTTGTAAAATTTCATCCATACCGTAACCGATGCCGTGAATACCCACGACCTTTTGGTTTTCGCCAACACAAATCAGTTTCATGCGTGTCATTTGTCTGTGGCTCGTCAGTGCAGTATACATAGCGGCAAAGCTCGAGTTATATACTTTGACATTATCTTTACCAAACTCCGCTTCGGCCTCAAGCTCGGTTAACCCCATAGTACCAATTGCAGGATGACTGAAGACCACTGTTGGGATCAATGTATAATCCATGTGAGCGTCTGTTTGACCATTAAATATGCGCTCTGACAATAATCGTCCCGCCTTTACAGCAACAGGGGTAAGCTCAACTTTCCCTATATTATCGCCAACGGCGTATATGCCGTCCACACTGGTGTTTTGATATTTATCAACAGCGATATACCCACGCTGATTAACTTTTACACCTGCTTTTTCAAGCCCCATATTATCGTTTGCTGGAGCACGACCTATTGCCCAAATCACACAATCAGCTTCAAGCTTTTCGCCGCATTCAAAGGTCAACGTCAGACTATCATCATCATTTTTTTCCAGTTTTTCTGGAATACGATGAGTATGCAAAGTTGGGCCATCTTGCGCCATCGTTTCGACTAGTGCCTCACTCAACATCGTATCAAACGAGCGTAACGGTGCATGCTTACGCACCACCAAATGGGTTTCGCTACCAAGGGAATGCAAAACGCCAGCAAGTTCAACCGCGATATACCCTGCTCCTACTACCACTACGCGCTTAGGTTGTTCAGTTAGCTCGAAAAAACCGTCAGAATCAATGCCTAAATCTGCGCCAGGAATACTTGGGGTAACAGGACGACCACCGGTCGCGATAAGAATGTGGTCTGCGGTGTAATGTTTACCATCGACTTCGACCGTATTTTTATCAACGAAACGCGCAAAACCGTTAATGACGGTAATGTCGTTGTTACCTAAAACACGATCGTATGAGGCGTGAATACGCTTAATATAGGCTTCGCGACTATCGACTAGTTTTTTCCAATCGAATTTATTCACCGTTACATCGAAACCGTAATCTGCGGCATAATGATTTATCGCTTCAGCAACTTGGGCGCCAAACCACATCGCTTTTTTCGGTACACACCCTACGTTTACACAGGTGCCGCCAATATGACGCGCTTCAATTAACGCCACTTTTTTGCCGTGTTTGGATGCGCGGTTCGCTGATGCAATACCGCCACTTCCACCACCGATACAAATATAATCAAAATCTGCCATTTCTATTTTTCCTAATTTAATTAGTTCTGACTACACGATATAAGGTTAGCCACCACAAAGACAAATGAATTTTCTAATCAGCTTAATCGTTATTGATAAACCAGTGCAAAATAGACCGAACATCGATGAATTAACTTACACGGTAAATAAATGACGAGAATGCTTTGTCCAAACCACAATCATTTTAATCAAGTTTTAGCCAACCACTTGAATTTAAACCTCGCCCCCCTTATTTACTACTCATCATTTCGTCGACCAAAGAGTTCATTATGTCCCTAAGCCCGCTGCAAGATTTATCTGGATTACCGCGTTTTTCAGACATTACACCAGAGCAAATACAGCCCGCCGTTGAGCAAGCTATTAATGATGCAAAGCAAACGATAGAAACATTACTTGCCCAGCCGTCTTACACCTGGGACAACTTTGCCGCCAAGCTTGAGGATAAAGACGACGAACTCGGTCGTATGTGGTCGCCTGTTTCCCATATGAATTCAGTAGTCAGTAATGATGACTTACGAGAAGCTCACGACGCTTGCTTGCCGCTCTTGTCTGATTATGGCACATGGATAGGTCAGCATAAGGGTTTGTACCAAGCCTATTTGCAAATCCAAAACAGTGACGAATTTGCTGAATTAGATGAAGCAAAACGTAAGGTCATTGACATCACAGTCCGTGATTTTGAATTGTCAGGTGTTGGCTTAGACGATGAGAAAAAACAGCGTTATGGCGAAATCAAAAGCCGTCTGTCTGATTTGTCATCCACCTTTAGCAATAATGTAATGGATGCCACTTTAGGTTGGCAAAAACATATTACTGATGAATCACAGCTCGCAGGTTTACCTGAGTCAGCCCTTGGTGCAGCTAAACAATTAGCTGAAAGTAAAGAATTAGAAGGCTGGTTATTTACCCTAGACATACCCAGCTACCTGCCTGTAATGATGCATGCTGATAATCATCTACTGCGTGAAGAAATGTATCGTGCATTCACCACCCGCGCCTCAGATCAAGGCCCAAATGCTGGTAAATGGGACAACGGTCCGCTTATTGATGAAACCATGGCTTTGCGCCAAGAACTGGCCCAGTTGTTAGACTTTGCTAACTATGCAGAGCGTTCACTGGCAACCAAAATGGCCGAATCGACTAGTCAAGTTAAGGGCTTTTTACATGACTTAGCAGCCCGGTCTAAACCGCAAGCTCAGCAAGACCTCGCTGAACTAGCCGACTTTGCAAAAAAACAATTTAACAAGCCTGAACTTCAAGCGTGGGACTTTGCCTATTATAGCGAAAAGCTCAAGGAGCAAAAATACGCGATTTCAGACGAGGCTTTACGTCCTTACTTCCCTGCTCATAAGGCGGTAGACGGATTATTTGAGGTAGTCTCTCGCTTATACGGGCTGCAAATCGCCGAACGTGATGGCGTTGACACTTGGCATGACGATGTTCGTTTTTTCGATATCAAAGATGCCAGTGGTGAACTTCGAGGCAGTTTTTATCTCGATTTATACGCTCGAGAGCATAAACGAGGCGGCGCATGGATGGACGAATGCCAAACCCGTCGAGCTAAGCCAGACGGGTCGGTGCAGTTACCGGTTGCTTACTTAACCTGTAATTTCAGCGGTCCAGTTGGTAACAAGCCAGCGTTGTTTACCCACGACGAAGTTATTACTTTATTCCACGAATTCGGCCACGGAATTCACCACATGTTGACCCAAATCGACGTTGCTGGCGTATCGGGTATTAACGGTGTGGCTTGGGACGCAGTTGAATTACCGAGTCAGTTCCTTGAAAACTGGTGTTGGCAGCCTGAAGCCTTAGCATTTATCTCTAGCCACTATGAGACCGGCGAATCTTTACCTCAAGATTTACTGGATAAAATGTTAGCGGCTCGTAACTTCCAGTCGGCCATGCAAATGGTTCGACAGCTGGAATTCAGTCTGTTCGATTTTACCTTGCACGAGAAATACAGCAGCGAGGAAAAAACGTCGGTTCAGGCCTTACTCGATGATGTGCGCAGTGAAGTTTCGGTGGTTATGCCTCCTGAATTTAACCGCTTCCAAAATAGCTTCGGGCATATTTTCGCCGGTGGTTATGCAGCAGGTTATTACAGCTATAAATGGGCAGAAGTGCTTTCTTCAGATGCGTTCAGTCGTTTTGAAGAGGAAGGGATCTTTAATCAACAAGTTGGTCAAGATTTCCTGAATAACATTCTTGAAAAAGGAGGCAGCAAAGAGCCCATGGAGCTATTTGTTGCTTTCAGAGGGCGAGAGCCAAAAGTAGATGCACTATTAAGACACAGCGGCATTGAAGAATAAGTAAAGTAAATCTAATTAAGCAGGAGTCAGGGTGAGCGAAAACGTTTTAGCCAATTTGGAAAATTATCAGGCCATTTATCAACGAGCCTGTGAACGAAAAGGCGGCCCTGACGCCGTCGAAAGCTTACTTAGTGATCCTTTATCAGCTCATGACGTCGCCCAACTGGGTGATGATCGTTTTTTGGCTGAATTTAGTAAAAAAGTTTTTCAATCCGGCTTTGTATGGCGTGTAGTACGTAATAAATGGCCGGAGTTTGAACGGTTGTTTTTTGCGTTTAATTTGGACAAAGTCTTACTTATGCCAGAAGAAATGTTGGAAAAACGCGCTCAAGATCCGGCGATTATACGCAACTATAAAAAAGTCAAAACAATTCAAGAAAACGCGATGATGATTGACTCGGTACGTCGAACCCACGGTAGCTTCGCGCAATTTGTAGCGAACTGGCCTGCCACCGATATCATTGGTTTATGGGCTTACCTTAAAAAACACGGCGCCCGATTGGGTGGTAATACCGGCCCTTATGCTTTGCGTGCCTTAGGCAAAGATACCTTTATACTCAGTCGCGATGTCAGCAGCTATTTTACTCAGCGCGGTATAATCTCCGGCGGGGTCAATTCAAAACGTAGCCTTAACGCTATTCAACAAGCATTTAATCAATTGCAACAGCAAAGTGGGCGTTCGATGCAGGCACTTAGTATTCTGATTGCTATAAGCGTTGGCGACAATCTCTAGGTGTAATGTTTTAGACATAGATTATTGATGATAGTGGCTGGTTCGTCGGGTCAATAATCTTTTGCGACAAACTGCACGTGTAACAATGTAATTTTTTTAGATTGGCACTGTTAATTTCGTTACACTAGCGCCAAGAGTTTATTAAGGAATTGACATGAGCGTCAGTGAGAACAATGCCACTACAGCGGCCAATCCAAGTGCTAGCCAAGAGCAAGCCTCGGAATCTTCAGAAAAAACCCATTTCGGTTTTCAGCAAGTAGATAAAAATGCCAAGGCTTCTATGGTTGCCGAGGTGTTCCAGTCAGTTGCAGCCAAATACGACATTATGAATGATGTGATGTCCATGGGTATTCATCGTTTATGGAAGCGTTTCACCATAGATTGCAGTGGTGCTAGAGCTGGCCACAAGGTGCTTGATTTAGCGGGCGGCACAGGCGACTTAACCGCAAAGTTCTCACGCATAGTGGGTGAAAGCGGCGAAGTCGTATTAGCTGATATTAATGATGCTATGTTGCGTGTGGGCCGTGACAAATTACGCGATAAAGGTATCGTTAGTAATGTGCAATACGTGCAAGCCAACGCTGAAGCCTTACCTTTTCCTGACAACAGTTTCGATATTATTACCATTGCCTTTGGGTTGCGTAACGTAACCGATAAAGACAAGGCTCTAGCGTCCATGTATCGTGTTCTTAAGCCCGGCGGACGTTTATTGGTATTGGAGTTTTCCAAACCAACGAGCGAAGTATTAAACAAAGTATACGATGCTTATTCTTTCCATTTGCTGCCTAAAATCGGTGAGTTAGTGGCAAAAGACGGCGATAGTTATAAATATCTTGCGGAGTCGATTCGCATGCATCCAGAACAAGACGTGCTTAAAGCCATGATGCAAGATGCTGGCTTTGAGCAAGTGACTTATCATAATTTAACTGGCGGTATTGTTGCGTTACATCGCGGGTTCAAATTTTAAATGTTAGTCGGGCAACTGCTAAGCGCAGGCATTGAGTTTACCCTTAACCAACTTATACAGCTCGACCCTGATTGCCAAGGACGACTGAAAAAGTTATCCAATAAGCAGTTGCAAGTCACAGTAAAAGAATTGCCCTGGTCACTGCTGTTTAGTTTTTCCCAGCAAATTGACGTTAGCACGCTTACGCCTAGCGACCAGGAGACTTCAACCGAATCGACAGCAGATTGCCATATCACGTTAGATATTAGTACGCTGGGCGAACTTAAAGATAGCAGTAAAATCAGTCAACTTATTCAACAAGGGAAGTTGGATTTAGCCGGTGATATAAATGTCGCGCAAGGCTTTAGCAACCTAATGAAAGAACTCGATATTGATTGGGAAGAACAGCTATCTAAATATACTGGCGATGTAGTCGCTCATCAAACATTTAGCAGCGTTACATCATTTTTTACCACTGCCCAACAAGAAATTGAGAAGTTAGCTGATCAGTTTAGTACACGGCTAACGCAGCCTGACGCAGTTGCCGTTACACCAGCAGAAGTGGAAAGCTTCTGTGAGCATGTGAACACTTTACGCAGTGGCTGCGACAGGCTTGAAGCCCGTATCGATAATTTAATAGCCTCACAACAGGACGACAAGTAACCCGTGCGGATCCTTCGTTTATACCAAATCAATAAAGTTTTTTTACAATACGGCTTAGATGAGCTTATTCCAGAAAAATGGCTACCTTGGTATGCCAAGCTCGGCCGCTTCGGTTTTTTTTGGCTGCGAAATAAACATAAAGATAAATCCCAGGGCGCTCGCATTAGGCTTGCTCTGCAGTCATTAGGTCCGGTATTTATCAAATTCGGCCAGATGCTGTCTACTCGTAAAGACTTATTAAGCCTTGATGTAGCCAACGAACTAGCCATATTGCAAGACCAAGTTGCCCCATTTGATAGCGAGGTGGCCCAGCAAACCATCCGTCACGCCCTTGGCCTAAAAGATTTAAGCGAGTTGTTCAGTGAATTCGATAGCACACCCTTGGCATCAGCGTCCATTGCCCAGGTGCACGCCGCTAAACTAATTGGTCACAGCGAAGAAGTTGTTGTGAAGGTTATTCGTCCAAATATTGGCTCGGCTATTCATGCTGACATCCAGTTAATGCGCACTTTTGCTAATGCTTTGCAAAAGTTATTACCCGATGGTAAGCGTCTTCGCCCAGTTGAAGTGGTAGCTGAGTACGAAAAGACCATCGTTGGCGAACTCGATTTACTCAATGAAGCTGCCAACGGTATTCAATTCAAACGTAATTTTGAAAATTCTACCGCCTTATATGTTCCACATATATACAGTGATTATTGTCATGCAAATGTGATGGTCATGGAACGAATTTACGGCACCCCCATATCAGATATAGCCACCTTGGAAGCACGCGGCACAAATATGAAAAAGCTCGCGGAGCGTGGTGTTGAAGTGTTTTTCACCCAAGTATTCAGAGACAGCTTTTTCCATGCAGACATGCATCCTGGAAATATTTTTGTCGCGTTGGACAACCCCGAAGATCCACAATATATCACCATTGATTATGGCATTGTAGGCACCTTAAACAGTGAAGATAAGCGCTATCTTGCTGAGAATTTTATTGCCTTCTTCAACCGTAACTATCGAAAAGTTGCTGAATTACATGTGGATTCCGGCTGGGTACCTAGCAACACCAGTATCGACGAGTTTGAAGCGTCTATTCGCCGTGTATGTGAACCTATTTTTCAAAAGCCGTTAGCGGAAATTGAGTTCAGTAATGTGCTATTGCAACTGTTTAATACTGCTCGGCGTTTTAACATGATTATTCAGCCACAATTGGTGTTATTACAGAAAACGTTGTTATATATCGAAGGCTTGGGCCGCCAATTGTATCCACAACTAGACCTGTGGAAGACCGCAAAACCTTTCCTTGAAAACTGGATGCGTGAGCAAATCGGCGTGAAGGCTATGTATAACAAGGTGTCGGCAAATCTGCCATTTTGGTCGGAAAAACTACCTGAAATTCCTGATTTGGTGTACGACTCGCTGCGCCAAATGAAGCGCTACCCTGAACAGCAAAAGTTGCAATTTGAAAAGCAACAATGGCAAGTTAAACAACAACAACGTCGCTTAGTGTTTACCATTATCGGTGCCACCTTATTGATCGTGTCTAGTGTTATGCCTATCTATAATCAACATTGGTGGTTACCCGCAGGTGTGGCAACAATAGGCCTAGTCAGTTGGTTGATCGCTTGGCGCTGTCGAGTCGCCGAATAATTTTATAACGAAACGTGCGTGCCATAGTGACCTGCTGCCTATTTAATGCACGCTGCATTTAGCTATGGCCGAAAAAGCCTTCAACTCTTAAAGCTAAACCATAAGATGGAGCAAAGCGCTCATCTCGTCGCCATAAAATAAAGGGTTCTACTTCATAAAACAGCCATTTTCTTAGGGCATTCTGACGCCAACGCACACTGACATAATGTTCATTTAGTTGGTAGTTTGGCCGACTCAAACCCTCTATATAATAACCGCTGATGATGGCTGTTTTCTCGTCAAACTGATGTAGACTTTGCCAACTATGCCGCCACAGCCAGTCTTCAGTTTTGTCGCGGTAGTAAAAATTATTGTCGAAGCGGTATAAGGTTGCTGCGGTTGCACTGTAATCGAATTTAGTTGAAAAATGACTGCCAAAACCATCATCACTGTAATAATAAATTGAGCCTTCGACACGCATTAAGGTATCAGTGGTCAGAGAATAATGATTACGATAGCGGCTTTTTACGAAAGTTTGGAATCCGCGGCCCACGCCAATTCGATGGGAAAACCCACTATTTGGCCGAGACCGCCAACGTAGTGCGAGATTTAATCTGTCTTTATCACCAAAATTATCGTCTTGACCTAAACGTTCATTACCTAACTCAGTTTCATCATCATAGTCTGACAACACCACATCTAAACGGTTTTTAAGATTAGGTAAACGCACCCGTACTCTGAAGCGATTTTGGAATTGATTAAGTGAACGTGTACGTGGCTCCCAGCCAAGCCGAATGCGGGCTTCAGCCTGAGCAGTTTCTTGATGCATTACCCCGTCGAGAAAAAAGAAATCATCAAACCATATCGCTGAATCTTGTACTGACTGAGCAATATTTTCATGCATATCATCGAGCCAAGGATAATCTGGCTGTGGCTCGTTTTCTTCCCCGTTGCAGTAAAATGCGCTAAACATAAATAGCAAAACAACGTGTTTTATTTTCAATACCGCACTCCCTGTTTTTTTAACTCTCACTGTGCATTGAAATGTTTGCTTAATCAAATCCAGTGACCTTTTTAATTTGCTACGTATAATGGGGCCAAATATTTAAGAGGAGTATGTTATGTTCGGTATTAGCCCAATGCAGTTGATCATCATTTTAGTGATTGTAGTTTTACTTTTTGGCACTAAAAAACTTCGTAATATGGGCGGAGACTTGGGGTCTGCAGTAAAAGGATTTAAGAAAGCAATTTCAGATGAAGACAAAGAAAAAGACGCTGATTTTAAAGCAGATGGAAAAGTCGAAGATACCACTACTGACAAAGAAAAAACGGTTCAAAATAATGTCAAAAGTGAATCAGATACAAAGGCTAAAAGTGAGTAACGCGAGCATTATCCATGTTTGATATCGGCTTTTTAGAATTATTAGTCATTGGTGTTGTTGCCTTGTTGGTGCTTGGACCTGAACGTTTGCCCGGTGCGATTCGTTCAACCATGCGCACTGTGCGCAGTGTCAAAAGTATGGCCACAGGTTTTCGTCAGGAAGTTGAGCAACAATTTAAAATCCATGAGTTGCATGAAAACCTGAAGAAAGCTGAGCAGCAAGGTCTTGAGAACCTATCGCCAGAGCTGCAAAAATCCGTTGATGAACTGCGTGATGCAGCGAAGTCTGTTCAAAAACCTTACGAAAAAAAGTAGTCACGGATGTCAGATCCAAATAGCTTAATTGCTCACTTAGTTGAATTACGGGGCAGAGTCTTAAAAGCGGTATTGAGTGTGTTTGTGGTATTTTTATGTCTGGTGTATTTTGCCCAAGACTTGTATCACTGGCTCGCTACCCCGTTATTAGAGACTCTGCCAGAACACGCAGAAATGATTGCCACAGATGTAGCATCACCATTTTTTGCCCCTTTCAAATTAACCCTCGTGCTATCATTTTTCATCGCCATACCTGTGGTGCTATATCAAATTTGGGCATTTATTGCGCCAGGCCTGTATCGCAATGAAAAACGTCTAGTCGCGCCGTTATTATTTTCCAGTACCCTGTTGTTCTACTCAGGTATGGCCTTTGCCTATTACGTGGTATTTCCTTTGGCTTTCGCGTTTTTTACTGGCGTTGCCCCCGAGGGTGTCACCATTAATACCGATATCAGTAGTTATCTCGATTTTGTGCTAAAAATCTTTTTTGCCTTTGGTTTATCTTTCGAAATACCGGTGGCTATTGTACTCATGTGTTGGACGGGAGTAAGTACGCCTGACGCCCTGCGGGCGAAGCGCCCTTATGTGATCGTAGGTGTGTTTACTTTGGGTATGTTGTTAACCCCTCCCGATATAATTTCGCAAACCTTGTTGGCCATTCCAATGTGGATACTGTTTGAAATCGGTATTTTGGTTGGGGGTTTTTATGCAAAACGCAAAGTAGAGCCTGAAGAAGAACAAAAAGAAAACGAACAGGAGCCATTATGAAAATTTTTGTTATCACACTAGGATTGCTTTTTAGTGCGGTATCCAGCGTCAACGCGCAAGATATCATTAGCGAATTAAACGTTTGTCGCGCTGAAAATAACAATACGCAGCGTTTGGCTTGTTATGACAAACTGTCATCGACAAATCCGAAAGATATCAAAAGTCATGGCCAAGCGGTTGTTATTAACAAAACGAACACAGTTGTTTCGACCTCCTTACCCGTTGTAAAGAAAGAAACCGCTAAACCTGAAGTATCACAAAGCTACGCTAGTCGAGACAATCAGGTCAAAAACTTCGGCCTTGCAAAAGTAATTGAACCAGAACAGAAAATCGAAAAAATTACTGCAGATGTTATTGGTACTAAAAAAGATCCTTACGGTAAACTGATTGTTAGCCTAGAAAATGGTCAAGTATGGCGGCAAACGGGTAACTCTACCTTAAGAATCAGAACTGGTGATCAGGTTTACGTTGAAGAAGGCATGCTAGGTTCCTATTTTTTAAGCAAGGAATCGAGCAATAAACGTATTCGAGTGAAGCGGTCTAAATAGCGTGCAATGGTTTGATGTTGGCGTAAATGTTCCTAGTGACGTAAGTACATTAGTCCCTATGCTTCAGCGTGCTGTTGATGTTGGTGTCACGCAAATCATGCTAACAGGTACTAACATCACTATCAGTCAGCAGGCTGCTGACTTGGCGCACCTGTATCCCGAGCAAGTTTTCAGTACTGCGGGCATTCATCCTCATTATGCTGAGCTTGCTCCCACTGACTTTATTCAAAAAATTAGAATATTAGCCAAGCAACCACAAGTGGTTGCTATTGGCGAGTGTGGTCTAGATTTCAATCGTGACTTTTCTCCTAGAGACGCTCAACTCGCGGTTTTCGAACAACAACTTATTCTCGCCTGTGAGTTGGGCTTGCCGGTATTTCTGCACGAGCGCGACGCATTTGATGCGCAATACGCGCTACTTGAAAAATATAGCAAGCAGTTGAGTGGTGCCGTAGTCCATTGTTTTACAGGCAATAAGGAACAGATGCAGGCTTATCTGGCATTAGGTTTTTATATTGGGATTACAGGGTGGGTAACCGATGAGAAGCGTGGTGCCGACCTTAGAGAGGCCATGGCGTATTTACCTATCGAGCGATTAATGTTAGAAACGGATGCCCCCTATCTCAAGCCGAAAAAATTATCCAGCGACAAAATTGTCGGCGTAAAGCAGAACGAACCTTGTTATTTGCCCGTTATCGCCAAAACATTGGCAGTGTTAATGGATACTTCAATCGAATCATTGGCTAAGCACAGCAAACACAATACTCAACAGCTATTGGCGTTGGGTTAATTACATTGGCTATCAACACGTTATTTCGCAACGTACTCTCCCAGCGCGCTGCGGTTAAGCTGTTGTCTGTTACCTGTATTTTGTTATTTTTGAGTACAGTTTTTTCGATAAAACTGCAGACACCAGCACAGTTGTCGCAAAGCACATTGCTATATTTACAAGACACTAAACAGCAATATCAAGTACACACCTTACCAGAACCCACAAGTAACGAGTGGCTTGTGGCCAAAGGTTTTCAGCTGGGTTTACCCATCTCAGACACGCCGTATTGGTTAAGCTTTACCGTTCCCGCGCTTGATCCTGCCGAGCATTGGTTGTTAGAGATAAACAACCCTCTAATCGATCAAATATCCGTGTGGCTTTTAGAAAACGACCAATTACTCAACTTATATCAAACCGGCGATGCCTTAAAGTTTTCAGCCAGGCCTATGCCATACGAAACTTTTTTATTTCCACTGCCTAAATACGATCAACAGTTACGAATTATTATGCGTATTAGCAGTGAAGGAACGCTGCAATTGCCTATAAATCTATGGCCTGAATCACGGTTTTTAGTTTTTAATGGTGAGCACAGCATTCTGATGGGGCTATTTTTTGGGGTGTTGGTCACTATGGGCCTAAGCAGCCTTTTCTTTTTTGTTATTAGTCGCCAGCCCGTATTTCTGTTCTACGCTGGTTATGTTTTTAGCTTCGCTTTACTCTTAGCCTCAATGCAAGGCTTGGGGTATAAATATGTATGGTCAGATAACCTATGGTTGCAGAAACATAGCGTGGCAATCTGGGCTAACGCCACGGTGTTTTGTACCATCATATTCACCAATATATTGCTCGATATAAAAAGCATCAGTCAACGATTACATAAAATACTCAATGGAATAGCTATATTTTTTGCTATTAGCTTAGTGCTTTCCTTACTAATACCTAAAGCCTGGTTTATGGCACCGTTTTTATTCGCTCTGGGCGCTATTTGTATGTTCATGTATGGCTTGGGTATTTGGTGTTGGTATAAACAAGTCCATTTAGCTCGCTTTTACACTTTGGCCTGGACGTCATTATTAATCAGTAGCCTGATTGCTTGTTTGGATCACCTAAACATTATCTCGCTCGCTATTTCATCAAATTATTTGTTGATGTTGGGCGTTATCATCGAAACGTTCTTACTCGCCTTAATGTTAGGCCTGAGTGTCAATCGCCAACGTAGGCAATTGTTCCGCGTACAAAAAGAAGCCCTGCGCAAAGAGCGAGATATGCGAGCGGTGCAAGAGGAAGTGTTGGAGCAACAAAATAACGCTCAAGAAGCACTTGAATACAGTGTACAAGAGCGCACTTTGGAGCTAGAGATTGCCCTGCGCGAATTATCCGAAATTAATCGTGAATTAGAAGAAAAGAATACCCTTGATGCTTTGACCGGTATTCGAAACAGACGCTATTTTGATAAAAAATATCTTGCAGAAGTGCGTCGTAGCCGCCGAGAACGTACCGAGCTGGTGGTAGCTATGATAGATATTGATCATTTTAAGCGTGTGAATGACGAGCATGGGCATTTAGTGGGCGACGACTGCATTAAGTTTGTGGCAGAGCGCTTGAAAAAGGCCTTAAAACGCCCCACTGATGACGTATGTCGTTACGGCGGCGAAGAGTTCGCTATTATTATGCCTAGCACCGATTTAGCGGGCGCTAAAGATTTATTAGAACAAGTACGAGCGGATATACACGATAGTCCCGTATACAGCGCAGGGGTGTCTGTTAGCTTGACCGTTAGCATCGGTTTAACAAGCGCTGTAATGGATCCTCAGCAAAGTGAAGACACATTGATTGGCTTTGCCGACCAATTACTTTATCAAGCCAAGAATAACGGACGAAACTGCATTATCACCACGCAGTACTCCAATACCGACCAATCTCAATAGGACAGCAACCATGGCCGAAACTTTCCCAAATATTCGTATGCGTCGCATGCGCCGTCATACCTTTACCCGAGATTTAATGGCGGAAAACCAGCTAAGTGTCAAAGATCTTATTTATCCTGTTTTCGTGTTAGAAGGTAAAAACCAACGTGAGAGCATTGCATCAATGCCCGGCGTTGAACGCTTATCGATTGATCTACTGATAGAAGAAGCGAAAGGGTTATATGCCCTTGGCATTCCAGCGCTGGCGTTATTTCCCGTTACTCCCCTGGAGCGGAAAACTGAATGCGCCAGTGAAGCTTTTAACCCTGACGGTTTGGCTCAACGAGCCGTAAGAGCTCTTAAAAGCGCACTACCAGATATGGGCGTTATCACTGACGTAGCACTTGACCCATTCACATCACACGGCCAAGACGGGCTACTGAATGATGATGGTTATGTGTTAAACGATGAAACCATTGAAGTATTGATTCAGCAAGCATTGTCTCATGCCCAAGCAGGTGCCGAAATTGTTGCGCCATCCGATATGATGGACGGCCGTATAGGTGCCATTCGTCAGGCACTTGAGAGTCATGGTTTTATCAATACATGCATTATGGCTTATTCCGCTAAGTATGCTTCCCACTATTACGGACCGTTTCGTGATGCAGTCGGCTCTGCGGGCAATATCAAAGGCGGTAATAAAAAAAGTTACCAAATGGATCCCGCTAATTCTAATGAAGCGATACGGGAAATTGCGCTAGACATAGCGGAAGGTGCCGATATGGTAATGGTTAAACCTGGTATGCCTTACTTGGATATAGTGCGTCGCTGCAAAGACGAATTTGCGATACCAACTTTTGCTTACCAAGTCAGTGGCGAATATGCCATGCACAAGGCGGCCTTTTTGCAAGGTTGGCTGGACGAAGAAGCAGTGATTATGGAATCATTATTGGCCTTTAAGCGCGCTGGCGCAGACGGCATTCTGACCTATTTCGCCAAACAGGCTGCGCAGATTTTAGCGCGAGATAAGTAACCTAGATTTAATATGAAGATTAGCTGAAAGATTAATGACAGACTGTACGGTGCGCTGGCAAATTTGCCGGCGTTCACCTTCTTAAGGTCTTAACCCTACTCTCATTACTCGCAGGTTAAATGCCAGCCCATTTTATGCTGTTGAAACTTTTCGTTGGCTAACTCAGCATCAATCAAAGGATGAGCTTTAAGCCATTTTTCGGGGAAGACAAGATGCCAATCATCGCCATCAACGTCTAACCGAAAGACGGGTAACAAGTTATCTTTGCGACGTATCGATAAAATACACGCTAGGCGTAAAACGCGCACAAGACTGCGCATTACGTCACGCACTTCACTGTGATTTTGCTTAAATAGGTTAGGACATATCTGCTGACGGTGATTCAACACTAAGGTTTTTATCCCGTCACGTTGTAAATTGGTAAACCCCACCATTGGCACATAACCTAAAATATACGCACCGTGTTTATGGTGTAACTTGTACTCTATATGCAAGCCTGTTTCATGTAGCATGGCGGCTGCCGTCAACATCGCTTCGCCATCAACGCCACTCACATCTAACTGCTCACTGAGTTGATGGAACAATAGCAACGCCACGTCTTTGACTCTTTCTGCTTGCTCACTATCAATGTGAAAATGCAGCATATGCTGATGAATAGTTTGCATACGTCGATCGTTTTGCTGCATGTTTTCAAGCATGCCGTAAATCAGACCTTCGCGCAGTGCACCGCCAGATATTTGCATATCTTTAATATTAAGAGATTCGAACAAGGCGATAAGAATAGCTAAGCCGCTAGGGAAAATAATCCGCCGGGACTCTTCGAGTCCCTCAATAATAAGATTATCTAAGGTTGCACAGTCGATGCATTGTTGGCGTAAATTATACAAATAATCGAGTCTAATAGCGTCACTTATACCTAGTGCGACTAATATTTCGGTAATCGCCTGAGGTGTGCCAGAAGCACCCAAACATTGCTGCCAGTCAAAGTTAATGAATTTGTCGGCTACGCCATCTACTAGTATTTTAGCGGCCTGAATCGCATTATCAAAATTGGCTTCACTGAGTATGTCATCCACAAAATAACGTTCTTTAAACGTTACACAACCCATGTTCAAACTAACTAGGTTAATGGGATCCATATCATTACCGATTATGATTTCAGTACTCGCCCCGCCTATATCAATAACAAGAGAATTACCTTGATTAGCAGAGGTGTAAGCCACTCCCAAATAAATTTGACGTGCTTCTTCTTCGCCACTAATTACCGTTAGTTTGTGCTTGAGGATTGTTTCAGCTTTGGTCGTGAAGACTTGCGCATTTTTTGCTAGGCGCAAAGTGGCTGTTGCCACCACACGAATATTATCGCTGGGGATATCTTGCAGACGCTCGGCGAAGGTTTCGAGACAGCTCCAGCCGCGCTCTAAACTTTCATCGTCAAGTATCATGTCATCGCCTAGCCCTGAGGCTAGGCGGACTTTTTGCTTAACTTTACCAATGATTTGTACATTACCCGCTACGACCCGAACGATTACCAAATGGAAGCTGTTTGAGCCTAAATCAACGGCTGCATATAACTCCTCAGGATGGCTCTGGGGCAAGCGAGTAGATGTAATCATGGCTTCCTACGGTTACGCGAACTCGATTGACGCTTCTGTGGGCTGCGACCATTTTGCATACGCTTTTTATGGCGCGGCTTAGGTGCCTCAACATCACGAAGAAGTGCATCCGGTTTGTATTCGGTTACTGGAATAGCATGTTCGATGTAGGTTTCAATCGCTGGTAAATTCAGTGCATAGCGCTCACACGCGAAGCTAATTGAACTTCCACTTTGACCCGCACGACCGGTACGGCCGATACGATGCACGTAATCTTCCGCATCATCAGGTAGGTCAAAGTTAAATACGTGGCTTACCATAGGAATGTGTAATCCACGGGCAGCAACGTCGGTAGCTACTAGCACGTCTAATTTGCCTGAGGTGAAATCCTCAAGAATTTTCAAACGCTTGTTCTGCGGAACATCACCGCTTAATAAACCCACGCGATGTCCGTCAGATTGTAACCAATCAGATACTTTCTCGCAGCTATGCTTGGTGTTGGCGAAAACAATGGCTTTATCAGGCCACTCTTCTTCCATCAAGCTTAGCAATAAGGCAATTTTATCTTCATCAGAAGGATAAAATAGCTCTTCTTTGATACGTGTACCGGTTTTGCGCTCAGGCTCGACTTGCACGTGTGTGGGATTATCCATGTGCTCGTAAGCTAGCTCTTGTACTCGATACGACAATGTCGCCGAGAACAACATGCTTAAACGCTCTGTTGGTTGAGGCATACGATTGAAAAGATAACGGATATCTTTAATAAAGCCTAAATCAAACATGCGATCAGCTTCATCAAGTACTGCTACTTGAATACCAGCCAAAGAAAAGATGTTCTGTTTGTAATAATCAATGATCCTGCCAGTAGTGCCGATAATAATATCTACACCTTCTTGCAGTTTTTCCCGTTGACTTTGATAACCTTCGCCCCCATAAATCAATCCGAGAGACAAACCAGTGTGTTGACTTAGCAATTCTGCATCGTTAAAGATCTGAACTGCCAACTCTCTGGTTGGCGCCATAATAATGGCTCTTGGTTGTTTTTTAGTGGGCTGCGGGTTACTTAGCAAGTAATGAAAAGTTGCCACCAAGAACGCGATAGTTTTACCGGTTCCGGTTTGCGCTTGACCTGCTATGTCATGCCCTTCTAATAAAGGGGGCAAGCTTAACGCTTGTATGGGCGTGCAGTGACTAAAGTTTGCGGCGGATAACGCCTTAACGACTTGCTCATTAATTGGCAAGTCCGCGAAATGTGTTTCGGTTAAATGAGTTGTTTGCATAGCTTATAGCTTATCAGTGCTTGCATTAAAAAACAGTTTCTATATAACAATCACGATCACGCTGAATTACATCGGCGCTAGAATAAATGACGGAGAAAAGAATGAGCGACAAAATTATCCAATTATCGGACGATAGTTTCGAGGCAGATGTTATCAATGCGACTGGTCCTGTACTGGTTGACTTCTGGGCGGAATGGTGCGGTCCGTGTAAGATGATTGCGCCAATTTTGCATGAAATTGCTGACGAATTCGAAGGCAAGTTAACAGTTGGCAAGCTAAATGTCGATGAAAATAACGAAACACCACCTAAGTACGGTATTCGTGGCATCCCGACTTTGCTTTTATTCAAAGGCGGTAATGTAGCTGCGACTAAAGTAGGCGCACTATCTAAGGGCCAATTAGAAGAATTTCTTAACGAAAATATCTAATAAAAGGTACTGAAATTAAGCCCGATTACGTCGGGCTTTTTTATACTTTGCGCAATCCATGTTCAATGTACGACGATTAAAAGCACTATTTTCACTAGACGTACTGTAATTTTGGTGCTAAATTTTCATTGTTCTCACCTGAACAGACCTGTATTTTCGTACCAATCAAAGATTTTAAAAGTAATTAACTTTGAACCATTCAATCAATTTTTGCTGTTACAGCGAATTTTTCAAGCATAAAAAGACCCACCAATATGAACCTAACGGAACTCAAGAATAAACCAATCAGCGAGCTGGTTGCACTGGCCGAGAAAATGGGCCTAGAAAATATGGCCCGCGCACGTAAGCAAGACATCATATTTTCGATATTAAAAACCCACGCTAAAGGCGGGGAAGATATTTTCGGCGACGGCGTATTAGAAATCCTTCAAGACGGCTTTGGATTCTTGCGTTCTAATGACGCATCGTATTTAGCGGGTCCTGATGA
>TARA_R110001632_G_scaffold14898_4_pt1 | contig 19635 bp, 24 predicted proteins | sample TARA_R110001632 | Tara Oceans TARA_R110001632 (sample SAMEA4398266) | marine metagenome | biome: Polar Biome; feature: [SRF] surface water layer (ENVO:00010504); material: water (ENVO:00002006), including particulate matter (ENVO:01000060) such as... | depth 5 m
CATAAAACTATACGTATCGTCATTAACTGGGTCATTAACGCTTCCTATGCACTTATTAAACTGTAGGACTCCAGGAACCCCGCCTATGGGTACTGTCGCTTTAATATTTTGATTTGAACCATTAGAACTAGGATTAACATCTCCTGATCTTAAGTTTAAAGCAGAAATATAATCACCTGGCTTAATATTTCTCGGGTCTGAATCAGTATCCATTCCACCAACAAAACGCTTATCTTCTTTGTTAATTGCCATTTTAGAATTTTATTGCTTTATCGTTTTTTCGTGAGTACTGTGAAATAACTTGAGTATTCTTTGCTAGTAATCTTATTCTTAGATTCATCTTTACCCTATAATATTCCTGCATTAAAGCAATTTTCTCTCCTCTTGGTACTGTAGTTTTTAATGCACTTCTTTTCCACTCTAAATAAGCAAATAACGGCTCTTCGGCAAACTCATGAACAATAAAATCTTTTCCTTCTTTTCCTATACTTGATAGATATTGAACTACTAAGTTATTAGTTGTAAGGTTTGCAGTTATAATTTGATTTGTATCTCTCTTTAAGCTGTACTGGCCGATTCCTACTCTTCCACCGGCTCCATAATATCGTCCAATAGACTCACCATGAGCATTAACATGATTTGTAGATAATGAACCTATTTCTCCGTCAAAGTATTGTGAGTTATTAACTGCTGAAGGAGTGGCTGTTGCTGGAAATCTCCCATCCGTTCCACAGTTATCTGGATTTGTAGGAGGAGCTAAGTTTGGTTGATGTCCTAGATTAATAATTTCACCCGCATTATTTACAACGCCAATGGAAACTAAATTTAAAAAATCTGAGGGTAGTTCAATTACTCCGTTTTTATTGGGAGACATAGAAACTGTAATTGGAGTTCCTGTTATATCATAATGTAAATCTTTTAACCCTCTGGTTGCAATTTGATACATTCTTTGATAATCACCACCTTCAGTGTTATATCCCTTTTCTAATAAATAACCACGTAAAACTTCATCTAGCTGTAACATCCTTAACCAATTTTAGCAAAGTTAACAATTCAATCGTTATCATCGCTTATCGAATCTTCTGGTACTTGACCAACACTAAGATAAAACTCAGACACTTGCTTAATAATATCTATTTCCATCGTTTGACTAATAGGAATCTCTTCTCTTGAATTTAACGATTTAGATGCTGGTACTATCTGCATAACTATACACATATCCTCAGTCATTGCTTGATGAAAGTAAATCTCATTCATCTCTCTATGATAAGTATCTCTTGGTATAGATGACCCATAAAGACCTCTAAACATATTATTAGAATTAGGCTCAACTCTAACCATAGACAGATTATCATTACCTCTAACTGAAACACCTCTTAATCCTGCGGAATAAGGTAGCTCAATAGGAATCGCTGGTAACTGTAGCTTCCATGAATTTCTAGTAGAATCCCATTCAGGATTTATAACTTCAGTGTATCCGTATGATTTTATTATTTCATCAACTTCAATAGGCTCTTCTGCATACCTTTGAGAATAAGCTTCATTTGCGATTAGCTTATCTCTAGCGGAACCTATGGTCTGCAACATTTCTTGCATAGTAACCTTAGAGTCTGTTGTCATCCTAGGAGACACAATCTTCATTGTACGTTCTGCTATTGAGTATAAAGAACTTATCATCTTAATTGTTTAGGTTTGCCAACTCTCCATCTCTAGTGGATATACTAGCTTCATTTAAAAATATTTGAATTAATTCATCAAATCCATCTTCAGGTATTTCAAAATTAATACTAGTAGCTGAATCATAAATCTCTCTGTTATTTTGAAGCGTAAATCCCCATAAAGGAAGAATAGGATACCTAAGATACTTAAAATTTATCATTTGAAGATTTTTAGGGGCTACTTCTATTTGAGACCCTGCTATAGTATAGATAGGAAATTCTTTATCAGGATAAAAAGCTTCACCTGCAATTCTAACATCAAACTGATTCTCATTAAGCCCTTCGATAGTTACATCTTTGCTTGTTTGTACACCTCTAAGCATAAAGAAATACTTAGAAGTAATTGAGTCTGTTATCCACCAGTCGATAGGAAGTACAACAAAACCATCTGAAGGGACCGATAACTGAGATACAGATTTAAGACTTTCTAGGTCAGCCGACACGGATTTATTTGCATCGTAAACATTTTTTCTTTTATTAAAATATTCTAATTGAGATTTTTCTGCTAGATTATTAAACATGGTTGTATCCATATAATTACCTATCTGATTCTTTCTCCAGAGGCCATTAACTGTAGTTCTTACTTTGTCTATATTTATCATATTACGGTCTTAGAATCCACCATGCTATTTTTGTTCCAGAATTAATTGTTGATGAACTAGTTAAGGTTCCTGATATGCTATCAAATGTAAGGGTCTCATTAGCTCCTGTACTGGTATTCAGTAAGATTCCTGATCTAAAAATACCATTCATAGAAATAGCAAAATCAGCATTAATAAAACTTAATCCTTTTAATGCATCATTCTGATAAATAAACCCACTTAAGGTAGTTGTATACGTTCCTGTTCTTTGAATATTAGGAGTAGTTCCTATAGGAATAACTTCTCCATCTGCATAACAGCTATCACAACTACAATTAGTTATTATTTTAAATTGAGTCATTAAATCATTTACATCAACATTCTTCTTACAATCATAAGCCTGAACTATAAGTTTTCCTAAAGCGTTAGCTCTATTAAACTCATCTAAAATATTATCATAGCTATCAGTTCCTATAGCTTTTAATAATTTAGAATACATTGAATATAAACATGAATATATTTCACACCCTTTAGAATCTGAATAAACATCAGCAGTAGTATTTATATAAAACAGCTCAAATAAATAAGCTGGAATAAAAATCAACGGATCTTCATCAGTATATTGTGAAGCTCCTGGTATTTTATAATATAAACTTGACTTAACTTTAATATCGTGAACTGCTGGGTTCCCTCCGTAAAATCCTGAAGTTATTATGTAGTCCTTAGTAGACTCAGATAAGAACCCATTATTATTAGGATAATATAAGGTTATATCTCTACTAAATTCTTGTAAAACATAATTAGATAATGTATACGATGTTTTATCCTGAGCAGCTAGAAAAATAGACGTTTCAGCATATATACCGCTTTTACTTGATGCTGTTCCTTGAAAAGCAGGGTAAGCATTAGTTCCTGCTACAGTAGAGTAATCTACTTCTAAAACTGGAATTGGAGATAAGTAAATTACGTTTACCTTTTGAGACCTTTTATATATAGGGGTGGTTGTTGTATTCTGAAATAAAGAAACAGAAACAGTATAAGTTCCTTGTTTTAAACTATTATGTTCAGTAACAGGAAGTCTAACTCTACCGCTTATAGTACTAAAATTCAATGTTCCGGCTGTTGATGATACTAAACTATGAATAATTCCATTTACAGCATTATCTCTAGTAGTAGCTAATTGAAATGATAGCCCATCAGCATTTGGTATAGCATAATAAGTTGTTCCGCTTACTATTCCAGTTATATTTGACCCTTCTGCTGTAGCTGGAGAGCCTAAAGCATATCCAGTTTGAGACAAAGACGTGATTGTATTTGTAGTAAAATTAACACTTGAAGGAGTTACTATAGCAGAAGATATATCTGGTAATAATGTATCTGTATTATCATACAAAACATTACCTAAATTATCACTAAGAGTAATAAGCCCTTTAGTTAGAGATGGTGCCCATGTTAATACTCCTAAAAAAAAATCACTAGTAATCTCTAGTCTTAATTCACTAGTAGTATCTAATATTACAGTGTCAAAAGTTACTTCAGTGCTTATTGCCATTATCTATACTTTTAAACGATACCAACTTAATGTAGTGCCAATTGCTTGAGTTGTTGTAAATGTAACAGTTCCTGTTAATGTGTTAAATGTAGCTGAATTAGTAAGGTCAGACGATACATCTTTTCCCGATACAGTAAGTAAAAAATCTCCATTATCCCAAGATAGTCCAATTAGATTATTTGATTGATAACTATTAGAAGCAATAGAAAAGGCGTAATCCTCCTTCCTGACAACACCAGGAAGAGTTCCTATAGCTATAACTGCTACTGGGTCTGGTGCATCGCACCCACAATCTCCATTACAGTTAGTTAACTTCTGAAATTGGTCCATTAACTTAGCAATATCAACAGACTTACCGCAATTAAATGCTAATGTGATCATTGATGCTACCCCTTCAGCTAAAATATAATCATTCCTTAATCCAGGATAAGCTCCAGTTCCTTCCGCTGCAACCATTCTAGAATTAGCTTCTTTTAAGCAACAATATAAATCACAAGAAGAGCTATCTTTATATACATTAATATGATCCTCACAAGAGACATAATCATCTATATAAAGAGCTAATGTTTGCACAGCTCCATCACCATAGGTTCCGCCAGAAAAATAATAAGATATTTCATTGTTAAATACAAGTCCGTGTATAGCAGGGCTTCCTGCGTAAAAACTAGAAGTAGTTAATGTTGAATAATTAGTTGTATAAGTTCCTAATCCTTGAGGGTAATTAAGTGTAAAAACTATAGATGAAGACAATGGATTTGTATTAGCTGAAAACGAAGAGTTTTTAGTATAATTAGTTTCATCAATACTAGTTAAATAAGCAGGATTAAAAAGGCTATATGAACTGCTTAATTTAACTTTAGGGGAATAATAGTTATATGAAAACTTAGATACCCTACTTGATTGTACTGTTGTAGCTGATGTGCTAAATAAAGTCACCTCTACATCATAATTTCCTTGTAAAATTTCTCCATCTGAATTTACAGGCATAGGAGCACTTCCTATTATAGAAACAGCTTTACATGATGGATTAGAAGTATATGATAATGATAATGGAACTCCAGACAATGCGTTTGCCACGGTTGATGCTAATTGAAATGATGTACTAGATACTACTATAGCATAAACAAGTGTCTTATTCGGTATAGCGAATATAGTACCAGTACCACCTACGGTTATAACAATAGGGTCACCAGTTTTTATATTAGATGGTAAGGTAGTGTTAGTTACTGTGTTTGTGCTTAAATTTATATCTGTTCCTATAAATCCAACTGAAACCGATGTTATATCTGGAGATGATGTTACTGTATTATTATAAGTAATTCCTAAAGGAGATGTTACTTTTATTAGTCCAGCAGTTAAATTCGCATCCCAAGTTAAGTCTGTTCCTAGAAAAGAAGAATAGGATTCCATTGAAAACGACTTAGAACTAAATGCGTTAGACGGCCCCGATACGTTTATTACCGTTGACTTAAAATTTATTTCTGTGCTTAAAGCCATAATTAATGAATTTTAACAAAAGTAATGTTTTTAATTAAGCACACGAATACTAATAACAAAGTAGCAATAGGTTTATTTCTATTCTTTAATATTTTGTTTTTGTTTTTGTTTTTGTTTTAACTACTTTTCTATTTCCACGATTAATAGTTCTGGTTTTTGATTTAAACTTAGTTTTTGGATTACCCTTAGATTCTAATATTTTTGACTTACCATTAGCTCCCTTATCTACTAATTTAGAAGTTTTAGTATTAATGGGTACTATTTTATCATTTACAACTTTTGTTTTTACATATCCTTTTTTTGGAGTAATATTTTTTACTTTATCTCTTCCTCTTCGTATTGTTGATATTTCTGGGAGGCTTGTGTCATACGCACCTACATATCCTTTTTTTGGAGTAAGCTTAGTAATATTTGGTACTTTATCTCTTCGTTTAGGTGTATTAGATGTTTTTGTAGGTGTTTTTGTAGTAATTCCATAAGATGCTCCTCTTAAATAGTCAGCCATACCAGTCCTAGGTGATGGAGAATTATAAGCACTAGCTCCTCTTCTGTCTAAAGCTCTAATTTGTCTTTCTTCTTTTCTCTCTTTAAGTGTAGTCTCTTGTTTTGGGTATCTACGTTCTAAACCAAAACCTTTCTTTTTACCTGTAGATTTAGTCTCATCTTTTGATGATTTAATCCTACTAGGGGCTTTAGTTGTTTTCCTTACTTTAGTTTTAGTTTTTAATGATGAATCAGAATTATATTTAGGAGTAACTGTTTTTTTCTTTATCTTAATTTTACTATCACCTGTTGATGACTTAAATTTAGATTTAGCTACTGTACTTTTTCTACGATTAATAGTTTTTGTTTTTGTTGGTCCATTACTAGACCTAACAACTCTTTTCCCTTTTCTGATCATAACGTATTTTTTTTTCAAAGATAATAATATAAAAACAAAAATAGCTACTCATAAAGAGTAGCTATAAATGCTTACGAAGAAGTAAAAAACACAATCTACGAGCAAATAGAAAGGTATCGAGAAGGCAAATATATAATTATTCCAGGAATAGACCTATATCATTTTCTATTATCATTCCATTTATGAATTGTTTCCATGGAAAAGTTTCCTCTCCACCAACAACTCTTCCTATAACTTGATAATACATATATCCTGAAGTTTCAATAAGTTCAATAGAATCCACAACAATTTCAACCCTCCTGCCATTAATAGCAATAACTTGCTTAGACTTTCCTACAGACATGCTATAAGTTCCAATTGTTATTTTTCTGGGCTTTATTTCAGACATTACTAGACTATTATTGAAGCAACTATTTTACTGTTATTCACAGCATAAAATTCCTTTCCGTTAACAAACACTTTATCGGCTCCATTTTTTTCAAAAATTACTTCTTCATTTCCATCTAACTCAGGATGAGTAGTACCTATAATGTAACCGCTTCCAGTTATAATAGTACCATCTTTAGGTAGCCATATCCCATGCTTAATTACATAACCACCATCTTCATCGTGTGGGTGAACAAATGTAATACCTGGAACTGGGTCAAAAAAATCATCATCATTAGGTAGTCCTATTACAAACTTATCTCTAACAAATTCTAATTTATCTCCTTTTATTTCTAAAGGATAATCCATATCTTTTTTCTTAAGAAGCTTCTGGCCTTTTTCGTAAGTAACAGATTCTATTACTTCAACTATATTAGGCTCATCTCGTTCCTTAAAATCTAAAGGATTCATCCTTTGTTTGGTAGCTATACAAATTGACTGGTCTCCATACGCATAAAGCTCGCCATCTTCATCTGTACACAGAATCCAATCACTCCATCCCATCGCATCGTTTTCAGCTTCTTTTGCTATAGTATATGTTATATTAGGCACCTCTTCGAGGTCCCAATTAAACTTAGCAACATCTTTTTCTTTCTTACCAACTAAATCATCTTTGGCCATGTGTTTAAAATAAACAACATCTCCAATATCTAATCCGCTTTCATGTGGAGCCGCAACTATAGTTCCACTTTGGGTAATATGATCAAATGCACTTCCAGCTTCAGCCGTAATGTAAAGGCCGCTATCTCTACGATAGGCAGCCTTTTCATCTACGGATAATATGATATTATTTACTGCTTTCATTTAAAGACATTGCGGATTCAACTTCTTCTCTAACTGATTGAGTAGTGGAAATAGCTTCAATAGCTGAATTTTTAGTACTAGCAACTCTTCCATCTAAGAATTTAATATCACTACCTTCTAACTGAAAAGCTCTAGATTCTTTATTCCAAGTAATTACTTTTATCTTTTTCGCAATTTCAAAAAGGTCTTGTGGAGTCATATCAGAATAAGCATTATCATTCTTTACTTTATTAAACTTTTCAGATACTTTATTTGCATTAGAATCTTTAGTTTCAACAACTTCAAAATCTTTTCCTAAATTTAATTTAGTAATTAATATGCTATAAAAATTAGCTCCTTCTTTAGTTCCTATAATCCAACGATAAGAATCTTCAAAAATATCTCCATTAGAAGTTGTTGAGAAGACCATAGAAGAACTATCGAACCCTAAAGCTCTTAATCCCGCATCGTATACCAATACATTGCTATTTAAGCCCGCAGCTACGTTAGATTTAACATCCATACTATCATCACTAATGTCAATTAAAAAATCTTCATGACCATCAGTATCATCAAGCTTATCCATTAACATATCTTGTAGGTTATCTAAAACAAGAATATCACCGTCAATATCTCTTACTGGTAGTTTATATATGGTACATAAATTAATTAACTCATCATCATTCATTTCAAATATAAGTCCTTCAGCTTTAGATTTATTTTTTCTAGTTATTCTGTTGTATTCAGCTTTATCTTCTGAAAGGATTTCATTAAACTGAACATTATTAGGGTCTGCATTTGGACCATTTCCACAGGCAATATGATTCCATAAGTATTCTGCGGTTAAAGCTTTGTTTGGCGTACAAACAAGTGCTCCGTTTTCAAATAAAGGATGAGTTAATATTGGAGACCGGGTTTCATCTAGTCCTACAGGCCAATCATCAACATTAATACTTTTTTGACTTAATGAATGGGCTAATACAGTTGGATAGCCATTTTCATCTCTAATAATACATCTTGGTGTTATGCTCCATGTTCTAGCAAATTCACTAGCTCCATTTGCTGCTGTTCGTGATCGTTTAGATTCATCAAGGGTGAACAGTCTTGTCTTAGCCTTTTCTGGCTTTATTTTCTTTTTCATTATATTGTATTTAATTATTTAAAGCAAAATTAATCTTTTTTAATAAATAAAAAGCCCTTGCTGAATTAACAACAAAGGCTTTTTATAATATTAAGTACTTAAGTATTAAGTAGCAGTCATTAAAAGGTGACGATTGCCAGCGAATCCTTCAAATCCACAAACAGATTGAAATTCGTAAACAACTTTATCTTCACCATTTGTAGGTACTGGAGCTCTACCACCATGGAACCATTCTCGGTGTCCATTTGTGTAATCTTGAGCATCTTGATATACAATTCTCATTGCTGGAACTGTAACACCACCTTGACCAGAATAAGCAGGTGTAGCTACATTACTCATTGGAATACACATAAGCATTTCTGCATACGAAGACCCAACTCCACCTAAATATTCAGGAAGATCCAATACTCCTAAACGCTTCATATGGAAAGTTACTCCTGAGCGATTGAAAGATTTGAAACCAAAATCTACATATCTATCTTTTACAGCAGTTGAGTAAGTAACACCACCGGCTGAAAGACCTGCTTCTCCTCTAAGGAAATCATCAGTTTGTTTAGCAGGATTAACTCCAGTCCAAACTTCATACTCCATAGCACCACGAAACTTAGCAAATAAAGATACGGCTGTATCAAAATCTCCCAAATCTAATGAACCAGCAGCACCATAGTTATGAACATGTCCAGCAGACTCTACCCAAGGAATATAACCTTCAGTTGTAAGAGTAGTTGCATTTATTCCTCCATTAGCAGCAGCAAGAGTTTCACTAGTATTCATCTTATTAGAAATAAGACCAATCTCTTTATCATTTTCGTGGTTAATATAACCATCCATGATTTGTTCAGAGAAATAATACTCAGAGTTTTGACCCTCACCTAAATTATCAAACCAATCTTTAGTAGCAAGAGAATCTCCTGTTACATCAACAGTTCTACGGAATCGTTGAACTTGATTTTGATATCCTGTAATTTCAGTAAATCTTGAAGCAACAGAACCAGAGGCTTCTTTTACTGCTGTATTCTTAATCTTGATTTTATCACCAGTAACAGTAGCAGGTAATCGTCCTGCTGCACCTGCAATAATAGGGTGTACAACGAAAGTTGAAGCGCCAGCATTAACTGAAGTTACTATACCTTGCTGTCTATTTGGATATTCAACAATATCTTGAACTGCAACAGGAATAGTTACGATAGTTCCAGCAGCACCAACAAAAGGAGACTGAGGAGTAATCTGAGTAGCCAAAGACGTAGCACCAAGTGAAACTGTTTGAGGCGCATCAGCTGCGGGTTGAGCAGTACCAGTACCAACAGTCGCAACCTCTCGGATAGACTCTTTTTCACCGTGAAAGTACTGTAAATTAGAAATACCTTCCATTTGACTTTTAGATTCCATCCATCCAGAGATGTTATCTAATCCATAAGATCGTACCAATTTGGTATAAACTTCAGGCTTCACTGCTGAAAGACCACTAACAATGTCACGTGCTTTCAGAATGGTGTAATTTGTTTGCGAGGCAGTGCTCGCAGGGTTTATTTTAAATCCCATATTTTTTTAAATTAATGTTATGTTATAATCCCAAACCACTTGCTACTTTGTCCCATGCGTCACTCTCCTTCTGTGTTACTGTTTCACTTGTACTTGGTTTCCCTTTAGTTGTAAAGTCGGTGTTCTTAACCGTACTAACCGCCTTACGAGAACCTTCTGCAACTTTATTTCCTGCTAACTTGCTTAGAATACGGCCCCTAATGCCACTATTTTTCCATGCTTCATCTGCAATCATTTTTTGTACATCCCATGTACGTGAACTCTCATCGAAATACTTTCCAGTGTAAGCCAAGTCGAATCCTTCAACTATTCTACTCTTTAGAGTGCTTTCAATACTTTTTTTATCTTCATCAGATAAATCATAGTTAGTTCCGTTAACATCTAACGAACTAGCTTTTGTAATTTCTTTCGGTATATTCTCCGACCAATTTTGTTTCCACTCATTTTGTTGAGCTTTTATTTCCTCACTTTTCTGATTCATTTTTGATGAACCAGGGCTAGGCATTCTGTCTTTATCTTGAGCTTCCTTCAAATATTTTTTAGAGTCTTGACTAGCAAATCCTAACGCTCTTAAAGAATCTTTATAGTCATCATCTTCAGGGTCTAAATCTCTAAGGTCTTTATATTCTCTTCCTACTTTAAACTCAGCTTGTTCTTGTGATATGCCATCTTTAATTACCATTTCTAATGCAACTAAATTTTTAGCTTGCTCTATATTATTAATATCAAAAACATCATAATCAATAGTCTGCCTTTTAAGAAAATCCATATCAATTTTCTCTCCAGCTCTATACTTATTTATAATTGCGTTTACAAAGTCATCTTCAATTGGATCCTGAGAATTAGACTCTAATTCTGAAATCTTATCTCTTAATGCCTGAGTTTCACTTTTACTTACAAATCCATTATCCTTGATATATTTATCATAGTCTGTTTTATCAGAAGATGATTCTATATCTTTAGATTCTGATTTAATAGAGTTTATTTGTCTTTCTGAAGAGCTATTAGAGTTTTCTTCAACTGAATCAGATTCTTGTCTAGACTCTGATTTAACTTCTGACTCTGATTTAACTTCTGACTCGGCATTATTTTCGCCTCTATCTTCATTGCTATCTCTGTTATCGTTTCCATCTCCACTTGGAGTAGGAGTAGGTTCTCTTTCTTCATTACTATTATTTTCACTTGTCAAAGAACTTTGTCCTGCGTTTGGGTCAACCATAGCACCACCTTTTGCGAGCTCACTGATCGCATCACCTAATAAATCATTACTCATTTTATTCTATTTTATTATATATAAGATTATTGAACAAAAATAACAAAAATTAGTTAACACTACCTCATACTCTGTTGAATCCCTTGTTGAGCATCATCGGCAGGCTTAACAGAAGCTCTGGGAGCCATTGCAGGTTTAGGAACTCCTAATCCTCCAGACCCTCCAGAAGGCTTATTGTTATTATTAGCCTGTTTATGTCTATTAGTAGATTCCAAATCTATCATTCTAGAGTCAGATTTACCTACACCTTCAATAACCTTTTTATCATTTTCATTTGGAGAATTTGATTCTTCAATTAATCTTTCTTTAATTTCTCCGTCTAAGATTTTAGTAATTCTATCTTCAACAGCTTCATCTCTCATTAACGCAGCTTCTAATTTCTTTTCAGTTATCATATACTGAGTCTTAAGATTCCATTCCATTTGGAGTGTTGCTTGCTTAGATTGCTCCGCAGACATAGCGGCATTCGCTTGAAGTTCAGCTTGTTGAGCCGAGTTTGCTTGAGCCCTTTCTTGACTTTTAGATTCTTTCTGTTTTATAGCCTTTTTTAAATATGATATAGCTTGTTTGATTGACATCTTAGCAAGCTCTTTTGCGTTCATAGCATCAGCAGGGTCGATTATTCCGTTTTGTTCGGCCTTCATTAAATCTTCTTTGAAGTCTATCATGTCCTCTGCAGTTGGAAGATACTTAACATAAACTGCTAATTGAGCTAGGCTCGCACTACGAGCTAACTTTAGATATGTTACATTATCATCTCCTATTTTTAAAGCGAGAGATTTAGCAAATTCAGGATCAGCAGAAACTCTATCTTTAGTTGACTCCGCTACTTTATTAGCAGTCATAGACATCACCTTATTGATAGAGTCTGTATAAGGCATCATATTAACATTAAATGCATTAGCTCTAATCTTTTCAATTCCAACTAAAGCGTCTTTTGATTGATTCGACCCATCAGCAGACTGATTAAATCCGGTAGTATTATATATCTCTTGTAATGCAGCGGCTCTTAATCCAAGAAGGACTTGAACACTCTGAGACACCCCGCCATCTAGTTCCTGAATAGGATTACTATTAGATATATACGAACCATCTGGACGCATACTAGAATAAGCGAATATTCCAGTCTGATTATACGCAGCATAGATTTCCATTGGGTCAGTAGTAGCCATATTTGGGTCTCCTAATCCTTGAGCCATTGATGCTAATCCTGTTATGTCAATTGCTGCCCCTGGAGGTCTAGCTTTCATAACTATATGCATTATCTTAAGATTATATATAATAATCTCTTCAGCGTATGGGCGTATTATTTCAGTTAATGATTTGTTAACCATATCAAAAGAGTTCTGCTTATAGATTGTAAAATCCATGTCAGTATCTCCATCTAACCCATCCTCAGTATTCTTTCTACGCATATTAACTTTCTTTCCATAAGAAAGAATATGTTCTGATTCAGCTATCCAAACACCTTCATAGACATCTACCATGTCTTTTTCGATTACTTTGGTATTTCTTTTTTCTGTAGCATCAAAGTCTTCTCCAACTTCTTCTACTATTTCAGATCCGTTTCTAGTTGTTTTATCTTTCCACTTATATTTATTAGCTGTCTTAAATTGGAAATCAACTACAAGAACTTTATATTGTTCTATATACTCCCATGTTGAAGCTGTATTAAAATAATCGCTAATACCAAAAGCACCATTACCATATCTTTTTGAAAAATTCTGAGCAACCTTAAGCCACTCATCATCAGTTAATTGGCCAGGATAAAGAGACCTCGCTTGAGATATTGTCATCTGCCTAACCTCAGCCATATAGTATGCATCTGAATAATCATCCCTATCACAGTATGATGTAGTAAAGTTTGCTAGTTTTACGTGACGGACTTTTTCCATTCCGTTTTCAAAATACTTTTTAGTTACAGTTGCATTATTAGCAAATACATCAAATGCCATTTTTCTTGTAAGCTCGTCTTTGTCGCAATTAGTAAACACATCCCTAACAGACATCTCTAATCCTCTTTCTAATGGAAGCTTCCAGTTAAGCTCCATATCAAGTTCTATGTCTTCATTAGTTTCATCTGGATTTTTATCGTCTACATTAATTCCTGATGCTCTTAGTCTTGCAGCCATTTTAGCAATAAACCGTCTTCTTTTTCTTTTCCTTACTTCTTTATCTTTTTCGGATAAACTTTCATTATCCATTGCTTCAACAACAAAATTATAAGTCTTGTTAGATACATTACCTATAAATGAGTTTAAGAATTTAGGTATAGGAGTTGATGTTTCTAAGTTTAAGGACTGCCAAGAAGTATCTCCGCCTAAATCCTTAAGGTCTTTAAAGTGGTCTACAGACTGCTTTCCTATTGCCCATAATTCATTCTCTATAATTCTTTGTCTCCTAGAATAGAATGAGAATCCATCTAAGTTAGCCTCACCAAAAATATATTTGGCATATTTCATGCCGTATTCCTTAGTGCCCTTTTTGGCTTTACTTGCATTTGGGTCTGGCAATCCTGAAATCATATACTTAAGTTTGCTACAAAATTAGTTAAAATTAACATACACTACCTCGGTAAGATTCCACTACTATTTGGAGATAGATTGTGTCCTTTAATTCCTCCTTGTCCTGGGATAAATTGAGACATATTCATTTGAGAAGCTGGTTTAATATCTACTGAACGTGAAGCGCATATAGCTATCATAAATGCAACTACTAAATCTGAAGGGGTCCAGTTACTTGCATCAAAGTATAAAAGTTGATTTAATAATTCTTTATATGGTAAAACCCCATAAGTATTAGTATCAGCCTGATACCCCACATAACTATTAATATATGTTTTAGAAAATCTAATAAGTGCATTTCTGTGGTCAGAGCCAGTAGTAGGTATACCTTTATTTTTATTTCTTTTCTTTGGGTCTAACTCTAATGGGTCAAACATACAATACGCTCCATACTTTTTATCTTCAAAAGCATTTATAATACCGTGCTTTTGGTTTTCAGCTAAAAATGGTGAGTTATAATAATAGCATTGCATTATAGCATCTTCGTAATACATATTTGGGTCCGCATGTCTATATGAATAAACACACGCAACGGAATCATGAAACACATCTCTCTCAGGGTCAGACTTAGCTATAGTAAGTAGAGTTGCCTGAGAACCCTTACCATGTCTAACCTTTCCGTGGTCAACAGGATCTGCTGCCGTATAAAAACCGTTTCCTGTAGGGGCCTTATGAAACCCTCTAATCATGTGTTTATTTCTATTTTCTAATGGGGAGTCTATACTTCTTGTCCATCTACCTTTAGGGTCATCTCTCCAAAGAACATCTCCCCATTTTATTCCATCTTTCCAATAAAAATTACCTATTCTTACTTCTTTTTCGTATGCGTTAGTATTTATATTAAATCTATCTTGACTTCTTAAAGCTTCTTGAGAAAAAACTTCTTCTGATGTATCAGTATAGAAAGCTTCAAACTCATCAAATGGATTTTTTCTTTTTTCGTTTATTAAATCCTCTCCTTCTAAACCTTTTCTTTCTTCTATTAAATACTCTTTAGATAAATCCTGATTAGAGTATCCCCATTCATCCATTAAAGGTTTTCCTTTATACTCTCCAGTTAAGCCATAGTATGCTGGAAAGAATAAAGAGTAAAGTCCTGATATTGTGCGGTTTGTATTAGGATTTGTAGTTTCTAATTTTGATTGATTCCAAAGAGACAAACCTATTTCTATACCATCTTTTTCCATTTCCTCAACTGTTGAGGTTAGAATTGCTTTACCTACAATTCTTTGACCAGATGCCATAGCTTTTTTATTTACATAATATCTTTTTTTAACATCAGCAACAGATTTTTTAGTCTTAAATATTTCATCATTTAAAGTTAGTGAAGCAAATAATCCATCTATACCAACTGTACCTGATGGCTTTGCAGTTATCTCAGACCTTAAAACTTTCTTGTACCGTCTTTTTGATTGTGCAACCTTAGCTGTACTTCTTTTTGGCTCTCTAAATCTTATTCCTTTACTTACATCAGTTTCTTGAGTATCTGTAGGTCTCCATATATAAGGTAATTGCTGCCAAGAGTTTACAATTTTAGCTAATACTTCTTTAGTGTCATCGTCAGTTTTTGACTGAATAAAAAACTTCTTAGACATCCCTGATGTTGCATGCCAATATCCTGCGCTAATAGCCATTTCTGTTTTAGCTGTACGTCTACGACCAAGGAATAGCAACCCAAAACAATCAGCATCATACTTAATTGATTCCCATGCATAGTGCCAATCCCTCTGCATATCCATCCAATCCGCCTGTCTAGGCTCTTTCATAAATGTAGTTCCGTCTTCCTGGAGCACATCTCCCTCTATAGTCCAATACTGAAGTAACATATAGTGGTCTCCAGTAACATACTCTAAGTTGTCTCCATTAAAAAACCAAAAGCCACCCTTTCTTTTAGGTAGCTCTACTCTCATTAACTTTTTTCCATTCTTAATAGAAAGCTCTCTAACTATTTTTAAGTCTAAATATGGAAACTTTCTATTCTTTTTCTTTTTTCCGTATCCAGATATTTTAAATATTTCTGGTTTTTGTGGCGTTACAAACTTAATTCCATTTATATCATGATTACGCTCAAATGAATCGTAAGCCCTTAAACAAACCTCTTTATCAGTTAGAGTCTCCTCTATGTGTTTTAGCTGTTTAGCCATTATTTAATATCATATCCTCATAATTAAACTCATCCTCTGATTCGTTTTTATCTTTTCCGTCAGACATATATATCATAGACTCAGCAATTTTCTTTCCCTTATCAGAAAACTTAATAACTAAATCTAAAAGTTTCTGATCCGAATCTTCAGTAATATCAATATCTAAAGAATTAACTTGAATTGCTATAGATTCTAATTGTTTATCTAAAGCTTTTCTCATAGTATGGATAGAACTACCTTGGTATTCTAGCAACATATCTACTAGTTCAGTTTTATCCTTTGCTTGGAGACTCTTTTTTGACTGTAACACGGTCTAATAATGCATTTTCTAATTGATGAAATTCTAACTGGTTCCATGTCCCAAGGAACTCACATATCTGCTTATACTTATCCATAAACATTGTCAAGTTTTCAAAAGGGAAACTATATTTCATTACATGATCCTTATTAAAAACCTGTATAAGAAATTTAGCCTCACTACCCTTTCCTAATGTAGCAGGTTGAAATACTGCGATTTGATTGGTGTTAATAGAAACACCGTTTATCATTATATAATTACAATCCACGATATACTCTTAAAGCCCATATTTTAAGTTCAAATTCATTCATTTTATCTGTTCGTTTATTACCTAACTTACATAAGTCACAGATAGCCAGCCAATCACGCCCAACCTTAAGAGCAACCCTCTCAATATTTTCAAGGGTTAACTCTTCATAGGGGTTAGACATCTTTCTTCTATATTCTATATATAATGGACCAGAAGGCTCTCTTCTTTTCATTCCTATTAAAAGAGCTATCTCATCTCTACTCAAATTTCTCTTGAATAGTTCATCTTCCAATATAGAATATGGCTTTAGATTATTAATTGCCACTAAGGTTTATAATGCTACTGTCAGTAGGCATTTCGGGCAAAACAAGTTTTACGTCCTCAAATCCTGAGCTTAAAAACTTATGGATTGCGTTTGAATCTTCTATCAAAGATTTAACATCTCCACTTCCACTAACATACTTAGGTAACCTTAAAGCAAGGGCAACTGTTTTTTCTTTTACCGTAGATTCGGCTATTTTGGTTTGAAGGTCTGTGTCGTATTGCATTCTTGCTAATCCGACAGACTTATTGAAATTCTCTTCTGTTTTTCTTTGAGACATATTGTATTTTATTAAATTTTATTAAAAACCAAAAATACAAAACTTTTATAGAATAAGTCTAATTCTTCTTTAGAGACTCTATTTCTTTTTCTTTAGACTTAATTAATCTTTCATATAAGTCATCAGCTTTCTTGTCTTTTTTAATTAATAGCTTTACTGAAAAATAAAGAATTACTACAGCTAAAGCCAAAGCTCCTAATGGCCCAACTATCATTTCAGATAATGATGAAGACTCTGATGCTCCATTAATTATTTCAGCGGAAGCTCCTCCGGCTGCGAAAATTGAACTAATTATCATACAATATAATATATTAACATGGTCTAGGTATTCTGATATTAGTCTTTCCATTGTGACTGTAGATTACTTGTTTAGTTTATCAAATATTTTTTCAAGTAAGACATCCATCTTGTCTAGGCGAGAAAGTACGCCATCCTGTTGGTTTGTCATGACGGCTATTTTAGTGTCTCTTGTTGCATCCGTTTTTTCGTTTTCCTGCATTTCCCTTTTTAGAACCTGAATTTCTTTATGGTTTTGAGCTGTTTGGAATTTAGTATAAAAAAATCCCGATGCTAATACTCCAGTCCCTCCCAAAATTTCTAATAATAATTCATCCATTATCTGTATAAAAAAATATACATGCAAAGTTATTAGTATTACTCAATAATTGAATTATTTTTATGTACTTTCGCTAAATGAATATAAATTTAAACGATACAATAACAGACAAACAAATGTCAGCGCAGTATAATGCCTCTGAGTACGGATCTAGATTCCAATCAGACGGAGTAGAGCACTACAAAATAGGCTTATACATATACAAAAGAAAAGATAATAATAAGTGGAAGGTTATTTCAACTACTGGAATTAAAAACATCTGCAATACAATAACCGTAAAACCTGGAGGAGTTATATAATGGCTAGTGAAGTAATATATAAAATTGCAACTAATCTAAATTCTGATTGGGAAGGGATACTTAAATTGTTATCAAGAGAGTCTGTAATTGAAATCATTTCATTTACAGTATCAACAGATGGACTTAGCAGTACAATGCTATACACTGCTACTGCTATAGAACCAAAGCCAGGAGAGTAATGAAAAACAAAGATGAAATACTAGAGGCATTAGAAAAGTCATACGAAAAAGGATTTGATTGTATGCCTATAAGAAACTTAAATAAAGAAACAGCAGATACTCTGAATCATAAGATTGAAAAAAGTGAAAGAATACACTTTATGGTTGGAATTATGATTGGTTTTGTATTAGCAATAATAATGTATTCAATTAAAAGATGAATAAAAAGAGTTATACTGAAGGATTAATAGAAGGTCTACTTATAGGATTAGCAGCCATGCTAATAATAACCTTCTCATGGGCAATATTATTTATATAAAAAAGTATTTTAAGCCGTGATTCGGTGACAAGACCGCTAATTCTTTGTGAATGGATTATGTCAAAAAAAAACCCCGATGAGTTTAGCCTATCGGGGTTTTTTTGTAATTTCTTGACGAGCCGTACTATCCGTCTACTAAGCGTGATTCAGAAATTACACGTTATAACAATGCAAATATAGTAAAGTTTTCTATAATAGCAAGTTAACTATTTTAATAAAATTATTGAAGTAGATAATATCGCTAATCCACCAAATGAAACAACACCTATCTTTAAAATCTTTTGGTTTCGATTCAGTTTATCAATAGTATTAGCCTGTTCCCTTATCCCGCCCTTTAAATACAAGTTGTGAGTCTTAATAAGACCTATCTCTTTCCTCTGCTTATCAATAGTCTCCTGAAATAACAACTCATTACTAAAAGATATAGAACTCTTATTTATCATCTGAGTGAGAACCGAATCACATACACTAAGTCTTATCTGCTGCTTACGTATCGACCTTAACTCATCAGTAGTGAAGTCCGCCTTTGATTGCGATAATAACGGAATCGCGATGCATAGCATCAACAAAACTAATACTAACCTTTTCATATTTCCTTATTTTAATAATAACAGTGTCAATCCTCACGCTAGCCAACTGATTAGAATCTAATATTATTCTTATCGAATCTATCTCATGTGCATATACCGCAATAGTAGAATCAACAACATACTCCATCTTATCGTCAAATAGATCAACCTGCTTACTATTCCAATAATAAAATACAATACAAGTAAGAGCAATTCCCAAAACAAAAGAACTCAATTGAGGAATAAAAGAATACCTCATTATTACTTCTTAAACTTTCTCTTTATAATTAAAAGCAAAGCATCAGGAGCCAATAATAAAAGAACACCAGCAGAATAAGTAGCACCCAAAACAATAACATTATAACTGTCCTTAGTCTCATACCAATAAAAACTAGCAGCAAC
>TARA_R110001632_G_scaffold67417_1_pt1 | contig 19593 bp, 14 predicted proteins | sample TARA_R110001632 | Tara Oceans TARA_R110001632 (sample SAMEA4398266) | marine metagenome | biome: Polar Biome; feature: [SRF] surface water layer (ENVO:00010504); material: water (ENVO:00002006), including particulate matter (ENVO:01000060) such as... | depth 5 m
CGCCACACCGACTAACGCAGACGCTTGTTTGTTGGTGATATATCCTAACTCTGGCAAGTTACTGATGATAGAAGCGGAGGCTATTTTTCCAATGCCTTTCATGCTCTGTAAGATGCAGTTCTTTGCTTGATAATCTGGACAGGATTCTATGAGCGCGACGATTTTATTCTCGATTTTGGTAATCTGGTTTTTAAAGACGGTGAGAATAGGTTTGATGGTCATAGCGAGTTCTGTTGGAAGAATTTGAAGACGGTTTTTTTCCATCGTTTGCATGACGAGTAATTGATTTTGCCTTCCGACTAAATCACTCATAGCCTGCATCGTATCTGGCTTTAGTTGAGATAACTTAGGCTTAATAGCCTCACCATAATGAGCAATAAGTTGAGCATCTAGTTTATCTGTTTTAGCGCGCTGACCTATCGCACCAGCAAAGCGTTTAATGTGAATAGGATTGGCGACAACGTAAGGTAAATTGGCATTTGCACATGCGATAATAAACGGCATTTCTAATCGGCCAGTCGCTTCAATAATAATGTGCCCAGGTGCGTGTTGTTTGATTATTTTTATGGCTTCTTTGATACCTTTTTCATCATTCGAAACGGTGAAATAAATATCGAGAGGGCGAATGTAAATATCTAATTGAAACTTGCCTGTATCGACACCCACGTTAACGCTTTGATTTGTTTTTGTAGTCATAATAAGCTAACTCTTACTTGCATAATGCGGGTTGAGACCCAGTAGACTATTCGAGTGTTTTGCTTGGAGTCCTTTGTGGCGTTCTTTCTTGTTATCGGTCTCTCAACTGAGGAGCCATCGCTCAATCGAACTACCACAAAAGAAGGCTTTAGTTGCTGCTAAAGCTTGGATCTCACTTTACCTCACCCCGATTTAAATCAGGATGATTTACATGCGTTATTATCCATACAAGTGTTCAAGACAGATTCGCAACGCTCGGCATTCTCGGTTTGACTCAGCTATAGTGTTTACGGCACATTAGTTTAGGCATGGTGGTGGCGTTGCTCATTACTTAACGCGGCGTTAGCCGTAAATTTGAAACGGCAAATGCATGTGATACTATAGTGATACATTTGCGCATTTTATAATTGGATTCATCATGAGAGTAGAGCTAGTAACAACATTAAAGCGACAAGCAACCAAGATATTGGCTGACCTACATTCGTCAAAAGAACCAGTGTTAATAACAGAGCATGGACAACCGTCTGCATATTTAGTTGATGTAGATGATTATGAGTTCATGCAACAACGAATGCAGATACTCGAAGGTGTTGCTCGAGGCGAGCAAGCAATTAGAAATGGCGATACATTCTCTAATGAAGATGCAAAAGAGAAAATGAGTAAATGGCTGAAGTAAAATGGACTGCTCCTGCTTTTAATGACTTAAACGAAATAGTTGAATATATTGCGTTAAGTAATTTACCTGCAGCCAAAAATTTAGCACAAAAGGTGTTTGATAAAGTTACTAGACTAGAGAGACATCCTGAATCGGGGAAAATCCCGCGTGAATTAAAAAACTTAAACTATAGAGAAGTTGTTGTTAATCCATGTCGTATTTTTTATAAAGTAGATAATGATCTAGTTTATATACTTCATGTTATGCGGCAAGAGCGTGATCTGAGAAAGTTTATTTTACGCAGCTAAATACGGCTAACAAAAACATCATGGTAGGAATTTTACTCACTGGTAAAGCGCTCCTAAAATCCCCATATGTGAAGCGTTAGTGTGAATAAATGAAGCTCATAATTATCTTGTTAGCCTGTTTAATGATCCAAGGATGTAATGAAGGGGATAGGAAATTTATACCGAATGGAAGTGATGTCAAAGAGGCTCTTCAAGAACTTAAATCGCAGAAAAAATTCATTGAAGATATGGCTTTGTTTTACCCTGGGACACCTGACGACCAAACACGAATTGCAGCTGAAAATATAATAAGTTCAGCTTTAGTTAAACTCATAGAGTCACCATCGGATAAATTGACTGAAAAAGAGTTTTGGTTAATCTTAAAAATTGCGGCAAAGCAACTCGCTAAAATGGATTCTGAAGAAATGGAGCGTGGTTTATCTTATATAGAAGAAATCATGGATATATATAAAATAGAATCTTCAGACGGTCGGTTAAATAAGTGGCACTATGGTTTCGATCCAAGTTCACATTAACAAGTTTATTTAATTTCGTTACGGCCAGAAACGGCCTTCAATGGGCGCGCAAAAAACTCGCGCCATTTATTTTATAGAAAGCGTTGTAGCTACCGGGAATTTCTATTTCAACAGCTACTCTTGGGGATTTGTAATGGAAACTTTAGAAACGTTAGCGAAATATGCTGGTATTGGAGGTATTGCTATTGGCTGTTCAACCTTGGTGTTCAGGGATTTCCTCAAATCTAAGTACTTTTCTAACGTTTCTGGTGAGCACACGTATAAGCTATTTAGGTTGCTCTTGTATATTGTGTGGTCGATTGCATTATTTGGCATCATATCCTATTCAATTATAAACTTTTCAAGGGAAAATAATACAGAGCCAAAAGATCATGCTTTAATTGATGAGATTGAATTTTATCCAATAATTTATTTTGGAACATATATGGATACTGATCTGGGACGTTCTTTCCCCGATTGCCGAAAGACAATCTTTAGCGAAAATCAGTTTAGAAAAGTGTTGAGTTGGTTACTGACGATTGATGGGCCAATTGAGTCTATAAGACTATTTGGTGGTACCGAAGGCTTTGGTTCTATGGAATATAATCAGGCTCTTGGCGAGCGTTGCGCTAATGTAGTTGCAGAATGGCTCCAAGAGGAAGGTATAGATCGTAGTGTGATTCACACGTTGTCGTATGGTGAAGAGCGTCCAAAAAGTTTAAAACAAGTTGATGGAAATACTGTTAAAAACTTGAATACTTATGTGGTAATAGAGGTTTATTAATCTACTGGTAAAAGAATCAGCTACATAAATGCGCCTGCTATGGGCGCTGGGGGATGCTCAGTGGTTAAAACTAACCTTCTTGGGTGGATAGCGCTTAATGGCACAAGTTTATAAGTTTCATTAAATCATGCAACCAACAAGTGCAAGATAGAAGCCTGCACGTTACAGGGTTAAGATCATTTTAAGGCGCAATTACGGAATCTGTCATTTCCTGTTTAACATACTGTAAAAATGTTGAACAAATTCGCGAAAGAGGACGGCTTTCAAGATACAGAGCTTTGATATCAAATTCGATAGGAGGTGATAACGAAGCGATACTGAAATTCTCAGTTTGGTTGCCATACGCAGTATAATAATCCACCGTACAACAACCAAGATTTTTGTCGACAAATTTAGTGGCGATATAATACGTATCTACCTGATAGGTGCTGTTAATTTGGATATCATTGGCGATAAGTCTTTCCCACACTAGTGCGCCTAAGGGGCCACTGTCCCATATGCCAATCAATTCTTGATTGGCCAAAGCCTCTAGCGTTAGAGTTTTAGGTTGCTCACTAAAAACAGCATTGGGGTAACAGACGACCATCTCACTTTTGCCGAGTCTGACTTCTTTGACGCTGGGTAAACTAGGAGAAGCGTAAAGGATTGCCGCATCACATTTATGTTCCAAGAGTGATTGCAACGCTTCATCGTTGTGCATGGTTTTGAATTTAATAGACACATTTGCATGCTTGGCTTTGAATTTGGCTAACGTATTGGGAATAATCTGAAAACCTAGCGCAGGCGTCACCGCAATTTCAATCAAACCATGTTCGCTTTGCTTAATGTTTGCAGACATTTTTTTAATTGAATTGAGCTGTTTATATATAATGTCTACTTCTTTAAACAATAAATTGGCTTCAGTTGTGGGGATTAATTTACCTTTGGTGCGGTTAAATAACATAAAGCCTAACTGCAGCTCAGCATGGGCTAAAACTTTACTGACCGAAGGCTGGGACACATACAATAAATTAGCCGCATTGGTAATAGAGCCGGTCGTATAAATAGCGTGGAATACTTCGATTTGTCTGAGTCGCATAACAATAAAATCTCTAGGCGAGGAAAAAGGCTGACAGGGTCCATAATATCCCTGCGCAGAGGGCGGCTATCGATGCAGGAACCAACTGAGACTTAACATGATCCATAAGATCGCAGCCTGTGGTCATCGCACTTAGTATCGTCGTATCAGAGATAGGTGAACACTGGTCTCCGTACACACTACCATTAAGTACCGCCGCGAAACATATAGCCATATAAATTTCGGGATGGGCAACACCCTGAGCTGAGCCAATTGCCCAAGCCAGTGGCATTGCCAACGGAAACGCAATGGCATACGTGCCCCAACTTGTGCCCGTGGAAAATGCAATAATCATGGTTAACAATTGTAAAATAACCGGCAGTGTCCAAAAAGGTAATTGTTGCCCTATTAATTCAATTAAATATAAGGCACCCCCGATTTCTTTGTTAATGCCCCCGACGGTAATAGCCAGAATAAGTAACACAGACGCCACTACGACAGATTTAAATCCATTGCCTATACCAGAAATTAACTCGTCTAAACTCATGCCTTTAACTAATGCTATGCCACATGAAAGACAAAGTGCGGTGGCAAAAGCCCAGTTTACTTTGGGTGAACCGGTGATGATAAACGTAGTAATCGCAATGCCAATAAGCGTGACTAATGGCAGTACAAATTCATAAACCTTGGGCGTGTAATGTGCTGGTACATCTGGTTTATGCAATTCTTTCCCATCTAGGGGTTTAGAGCCATCAGCATCTAATTTTCCTGTGCGCAGAGCGCGTAGTCTGGCTTGTTGAATTCGACGTCCACAATGCCAGGTAATGTTAAAACACAGCAATAGAGTGCCCAGTACCGCAATGATCCCATAAAAACTAAAAGGAATACTGCTAAAGAAAAAGCGGATTCTGTCTGGCTCGGTGGCTAAAAATGCCACGCCAGGAACAAATATTAGAGATTGGATGTAGGCAGGCCAAGCATTAAACGCCAATACCGATGCGATCGGTGAAGCGGTTGAATCGACGATATAACTCATCTCTTCATGACTGACCTTCGCCTTGTCGGCCATAGGTTTAACGGTCGTGCCAACCAATACGGTACTAATGGTGCCGCCTTGGAAAAAGATCACGCCAAGCAACCAGGTCACCAACTTTGCCGAGCGTGGGCCGCGCACAAAATGCGTTGTCATATAATCGGCAAATGCTTGCGCTGCGCCGGTTTTAGACCAAACGCCCATTAGTCCGCCGAGTAGCCATAGATACAGTAGTACGATGGTAGCTGCGCCGTCTGAGCTGATACTAGGCAATAATACTTTGTCAGTAATATCGTATCGTCCTAATACAATCGCACCCACAATCGTGCCGCCCAATAATGCTGTAATTGGCTCTTTGGTAAGCAAACACAGTGAAATGGCTATAAAAGCAGGTAACAAGGACCAGAAGCCATAATGAAAGTTAGGTTTGAGTAATACTAAACGTTCATCGGGCATTTTAACCCATTGTTGATCTAGGGTAGGTTTCCCCTTACTCGCCAAAGCACTTTGCCGCAGCGGTGAATCGCGATAGTCAACGACGGGCCCAACGGAAATCTCTTTTTTATTGAGTTTGTAAACCAATTCGTCGTTTTGATTAACATAGGTTTGGTAGATGTACTGCTGCTCTTGCCAGCGAGGATCGATTTCGACATTAATATAGAATGCAGCGAGCAAGGATAAAAAAAACAAATAAAGCGCGAGTTTATTGTAATGCATAATCAGATTAAGCTAATTTCGACTATAAGCAGGCTAGCACGGCACTAAAGTCGAGTAACTTAATAAAGCGCTAAACACCCATAACCTTAGGTTATGTATTGATAGTTAAATAGGTGCAATAAGCTCTAGATAAGGCGGCTTTACACACGGTTGTTGCTACGAACTTTATTTATTAAATCTTCATTAACGGCAAATTTACTGGTCCCTCTCGCTTTTACTGTTACGACCTCGTTAGGTTATAACGTTCCTTTGAGCAGCCAGTACCCACGATTTTCTTGTGTATTCAGCGGCAGCTTAGGCTGCACTATGAGACATTTGCGACCTGAAATGGGATTGGCGAAATTTCTGGTTTTGCCACATCCCGTGGCTTGTGCAGAATATTGACGGGAAACAAGGCCAAGGTAAAATTTTTAATCAATTTACGGACCCTCGATTTTAAGGCATATCGGTTTATAACCGTTTATTTCTAAAGATGACTGATTTGTTTATATATATTAGCGGTTTACGTTTAATTTATAGCTTATTGATGGCAGCGATTCCTTTTCTCCATAACCCAAGGTTATGGTTTATGGCTGTTTTGTTAATTGTGCTATGGGGTATTTTTTTGCGAGTGTAATACTGAATATAACAATAATTATCGGTGCACATAAGCGTACTGAAATCAGGAAGTCAGGAAACACAGGAGCGGCATGCCAATGTTACACACAAAACATCATCGTCTAAATAAGCTCAGCATGGCTATATTAGTCTCGTTTGGAGTCATATCTTTGTCAGCGCAAGCTGCTCAGGATATGCGAAGTTCAGTTGAAGAAGCGGATAGTAAAGCAGAACTTGAACGCGCAATTGAACGTAAAAAAATAGCCGCCGAAAAAGATCTCGAACAAATTGTCGTTGTTGGTTCTAGCATTAAAGGGTCTGATGTAACTGGCTCGTTACCTGTTACTTTAATCGATGCTAGCGATATTGATGCCATTGGCGCTACCTCTGGTATTGAACTATTCGCCTCTATTCCCAGCAATGGTAGTGTAAACTTTAACGGTAATGATGTTGTTAGTGGTGTTTACCAGTCACGGGGGGATGTGGCCTCTATTAACTTACGCAGCATAGGCACAGGCAATACTCTGACCTTATTAAATGGCCGCCGTCTAGTCCAGCATCCGGGTTCACAAACTGAAAACTCAGTGCCGGTGACCACCGTTAACATCAACTCAATTCCAGTACTTGGCATAGGCCGCGTTGAAATATTGCATGATGGCGCAGCTGCTATTTACGGTTCAGACGCTGTTGCAGGTGTTGTAAATACCGAAATGCGTCAAGACTTTTCAGGATTTCGCTTTGACGCGCAATACGGACAGGCTGAAAATACCAGCCGTGAAAAAGTTAATCTTAATGCTTTGGCAGGTTGGGATTTAAACGAAGGTATGACTAACGTCACCGTATCGGTAAATTACTACCATGGGTCAGAAGTGATGGCCTCAGAATTTGACCGTTCTTCGAACTCAGACCTAACACGGTTTTTAGAGGGTACTCGATGGGAAGGAGACACTAATTTCCAAAATACATCGACTACTACGCAATGGGGTCGTTTTGATGCCAGTCAGGCTGTTGATGGATTAACCTCTTCAGCAGGGCGTTTTCACGTCGAGCAGCTAGATGGTACAGACGCCAATCAACAGTGCGTACTTGAAAATGGTCTCTGTATCGACAGTGGCAGTATTACCAAGGCAACTCAGGGATACAATACCAACTCTGCACGCACATTCTTACCTGAAACAGAGCGTCTTAATTCGTTTATTTTCCTCAATCACGACTTGGGCAATGATACCGAGCTTTATGGTGAGTTAGGTTATTACCGTGCTGAATCTAATTCACAACGGGCAGAGACCGCCACTTTGACCTCTGCCCCCGTTACTATTGCAAATTCCGCTTACTGGAACCCTCTAGGAAGTGGTGTTAACCGCCTCGCGGGTTACGATATACCAGTTGAAGGATTGGATATTACTATCGATGCCTACCGCTCTTTAGACGCGGGGCCTCGTGCCATCAACGTAAAAAATACCTCTTACCGTCTGTTGGGCGGTGCGCGCGGGATCAAGGGAGACTGGGATTGGGATAGCGCGGCATTGTATTCTGCGGCGAAAACCGTTGATAGCACCGCTAATCGTATTAGCTTGAGCTTGTTTCAAGACGCAGTGAATCGCCAAGACGCCAGCGCCTATAACACTTTTTGTGCTGCTAGCTGTAATTCTCAGGACACCATTGATAGCTTTAAAATTGATGTTGAACGCACCGGTGAAACAGCTTTAGGGTTAGTTGATTTTAAAATGTCTAACGCAAAACTATTCGCATTACCTGCAGGTAACGTAGGTTTAGCAGTAGGGACAGAATGGCGTTATGAAAACTTTGAAAATGATTATGATGACCGCTTAAATGGTACGGTGATGTATACCGATAGCGTGACCGGTATTTCTTATGATTCCGATGTAATGGGTTCAAGCGCACAACCTAATTCAGATGGCTCTCGCAATATTTTATCTGCGTTTGTTGAGATGGCTGGGCCTTTAGTTAGTCCGGATATGGATATTCCGTTTGTTAACCAATTGAACTTCCAAATTGCTGGCCGTTATGAACGGTATAATGATGTAGGAGACGTGTTTAAACCTAAGGCAGTATTAAGCTGGTACCCCGTTGAAAGTCTACAAATTCGTGGGTCTTATGCGGAAGGGTTTAGAGCGCCAAACCTTGAACAGTTGCATACAGCTGTAACGTCACGGGTGAACTATCCAACCGATTTTTATCGTTGTCAGGCTGACATCAATAAGGGGAATGTCGATAGTTTTAGTGAATGCAGCAGCAGTGACAGTGTTTCAAATATACGTCTAGGCAACCCAAATTTAAAACCAGAAAAAGATTATAACTATGGTTTGGGTTTGGTATATACCCCTACGTTTGTTGAAAATCTGACCTTTACCGCTGATTACTGGCATATTAAGCAAGAAGATCTAGTGGGTATCCGCTCTTATCAGAACATCGCCGACTTAGATTACTATCAGCGTTTAAATGGCGGCAGCAATTCGAATGTCATTCGTGCTGAAGCAACGAGCGATGATATCGCCTTTTTTGAAGGCTCAGGTCTAGCCCCTGTAGGTGATATGGTTGAAGTGATAGGGCTGTTTGAAAACCTAGACTCACGTGAAACATCCGGACTAGATTTAGGTGCATATTATAAGTTGAGAGATACCGCCTTAGGTAACTTCAAGTTTAAAGTTAACGCCGCTAAAATCATTAAAGCCTTTCAAGCTGTTGATAGTGAATCTGCACAATTAGCTGCACTAGGTTTAACCCTAGATGATGTAGGTGATTTGGTTCAAATGGATGGCAGACCAGAATGGCAAGCCAGTGGAACCCTGACATGGGATTACCAAAACTGGGGAGCGGGACTGTACGGTAAATATGTTGGTGAGTTTTACGATACCGGCGCAGTACAAAATGACACCGGCGATTTCTGGTTAGTCGACAGTTGGACGACCTTTAGTATTTACGGTCAATATACGTTTGACCAAGGTACCTTCGAAAATACTCGGGTACGTTTAGGTGTGCGCAATATGTTAGATAAAACCCCGCCATTAGCCGATGAAACCTATGGTTACGAAGCAAGCTTGCATAATGCAGAAGGTCGTTATGTGTACCTGAGCTTAAGCATGAACTTTGATTAGTATCATGAGCGTAAAATAAAACAGGGCGACAATGTCGCCCTTCTTCTTTTCTAAATGGTAGCCCTAACATGCATAAAAATTATTCTAAAGCTGCCTCGGCAGTTTTATTCACGTTTGCATCAAGCCTTATTGGCTGCAGTCAGCCTCAGCAAACTATCGATACATTAATTACCGCTAAACACATCTACCAAGGGGGCGATAGCGCACCTATTGAAGGTGTGATCGGTATTGACCAAGGGACCATCGTATTTGTTGGGCCTAAACTACCCGAAAATATGACGGCCCAGCAGCACATTGATGCGGGAGATAACATCGTTGCCCCTGGTTTTATTGACACCCATACCCATGCCTGTAACGATTTTGGGCAAGATAAAAGTAATCTTAATCTTAACTACACCACTCAGGGTGTGACCACCGTTTTCTGCAGTGTTGATGGGGGCGGTCCGGTTGATGTGGCTGGCAAGTTTGCTGAATATGAAGCGCAGGGTATTGGCACTAATGTGGCCATGTATATTGGGCATGGCTCAGTGCGCAAAGCGGTCATGGGCAAGGAAAATCGCCCCGCTAGCGATAACGAACTGACGCAAATGAAAACCTTGGTTGAGCAAGCCATGCAGGCTGGCGCACTTGGGCTGTCAACAGGCTTATACTATGTACCCGGAAATTACGCGGATCTCAGTGAAGTGGTAGAGCTGGCGAAAGTGGCGGCTCGTTATCATGGTGTTTACGACAGCCATATTCGTGATGAAAGCAGCTACAGTATTGGTTTGCTCGCCGCCATTCAAGAGGTGATTACCATAGGTGAACAAGCCCATATTCCGGTTCATATAGCCCATATAAAAGCGCTAGGAGTGGATGTGTGGGGGCAAAGTGCTGAGGTTATTGCGATGATTAACGAAGCTCGCCAAAATGGCGTCGATGTTAGTGCCGACCAGTACCCTTGGAAAGCCTCAGGTACGAGTATTGCCGGTAGTTTGGTACCACGGGAAGTGATGGCGGGTAATGCTCAAACCTATTTAGCCAGAATGCAAGATGAAGCAACATGGCCAGATCTTAACGTGGCGATGCAAGAGAACTTACGCCGTCGTGGTGGTGCTGAATCCTTGTTAATTAGCGATCCTAAACGTCCGGATATCAGAGGTAAAAACTTACAACAAGTTGCTGACTTATGGCAGATGTCACCTATCGATGCGGCGCGTAAAATTGTTATCGAGGGTAATGCAAGAGTGGCAAGTTTCAACATGTCTGAACAAGATATCAACGCCTTTATGGTGCAACCTTGGGTTATGACTTCTTCAGACGGCAGTACTGGGCATCCACGCAAGTATGCAACTTTTCCGAAAAAATTTGCTACCTATGTTGAACAACAATCGTTGTTGAGTATTCAGCAATTTATTGCACAAAGCAGTACCGTGCCGGCGACGACTTTTGGCTTGCTTAATCGTGGCACGCTCAAGACTGGTAGTATTGCTGACATCGTCATTTTCGATAAAAATCGTTTTAAGCCCAAAGCCGATTATCTGCATCCAGAACTGCTCAGCGAAGGGGTTGAATGGTTGTTGATTGATGGGCAAGTAGTGATTGCTAGAAACGAGGCTTCTAAGATGCTTGCAGGGCAAGTTATTCGTCAGTCTCAAAACACTCAGTAAGGTATTTATGTGTAAATTATTGTCATCTTTGCAAACGCTAGCGCTAAGCATTGTGTTCGTGATCAGTTTCCAGGCACAATCTGCGCCGAAAATAGACTCGCTTTATGCGCCGTCAAGTATTTTCGACAGCGCAGTTACCCCTCCTGAGGTATTTTTAGGTCATGATTTAGGTCAGCATATGACCCGTAATGATATGATGATTGCTTATTTTCGGCAGCTTGCAAGCCAGTCAGATAGAGTCAAATATGACGTTATTGGCTACAGCAATGAAAATCGTCCAATTGTCACCTTAACGATTACCTCACCTGCTAATCAGCAAAAACTCGATCAGATCCGTCTACAACATCTTGCCCAACAAGATATCAGTGAACCGGCAATATCAACGGCTGAGATGCCGGTGGTTAGCTGGATTAACTTTGGTGTACACGGTGGTGAAGTTAGCTCAACTGACTCCGCCATGCCGATTGCCTATCACTTGGCTGCCGCTCAGGGCGACGCTATGGATACTCTACTTGATAACAGTATTATTCTGTTGACCGCTAGCTTTAATCCTGACGGTAATACACGAGAATCTGGCTGGAACTGGCAATATTCATCAGACGTTGCAGTGAGTGATCCTAATCATGTACTGCATCGGTCACCTTGGCCGGCTGGGCGTACTAATCATTATTGGTTCGATTTAAATCGTCAGTGGATGCTGCAACAGCAACCGGAGCCTGTTGCTTGGGTGAGTAAGTTCCATCAATGGCGTCCCAATATTGTGGCTGACTTTCATGAGATGCGCTCTTACAAGTCATTCTACTTTCATCCTGGTGCGCCAGATAGGGTGCATCCCTTGATCGACAAAAAAGCCATGACCTTGTTAAGTGAAGTTGTGCAGGGTCCTCGGGACTTTATGGATAGCGAAGCACGCTTATATTTCAACGAAGAGTCTTATGACAATTTTTATTTAGGCAAAGGTGCGACTTATCCTTTGATGTACGGCAGCTTGGGGATTTTATTTGAACAAGCTAGTTCTGGTGGTTTACTGGAGACACCAAGAGGTGTGTTGTCATTTCGTGACAATATCCGTACGTTCTATCGTGTAGGCTTAGCGCTGTTAAATAATGCCGTAGAAAAACGTCAGAGTTTATTAGCGTATCAACGTGGTTTTGCTAAAAACAGCAGTAAACATGCAGATAAAGACGATATTAAAGGTTATGTATTTGCTGCCCCAGAAGATCCCGCCCGACTGTTTCATTTTTTACAGTTACTTGAACGAAATCAGATTAAGGTTAAACCATTAACGAAAGATTTGACCATCAAAGACATGGCATTCAAAGCGCAGCAAGCCTATGTTGTAGAAACTGATCAGGCAAGTTATGCCATGGTTAAAGGCTTATTCGAAAAAATTACCAAATTTGAAAACAATACCTTTTATGACGTATCTGGATGGACAATGCCCTTAGCCTTTGGCATCGAATTTACATCTTTGACCCGCAGTAATTACAAAGTTGGCGACGCAATCAGCCCTGTGTTTCCAACGTTTTCTGCGCCGCCTAAAGCTAACGTCGCCTATGCGTTTGATTGGTCACATTATTATGCGCCCAAGGTGTTGTATCACTTACTAGACGCTGGATTTTTACCACGCATTGCCGGTGCTCCGTTTAAAGCACAAACCGCGCAAGGCGAACACACATTTGGTCGGGGCAGCGTAATGGTCTCGGTTGGATGGCAAGGAGGCATCGAAAATGAGGCTGATAGCGATAAATTAGCACACATTATGCAACAGGCCGCGACCGTTGACGGTGTGCCGGTATTTGCGCTTGATAGCTCGCACACCAGTAGTGTTGGCATGGACTTGGGCAGCAATTATATTGAAGCGGTTACCTTGCCTAAGGTGCTATTGGTCATCGGCCCTGGTATGTCGCAATACCAAGCGGGTGAGGTTTGGCATTTACTCGATAAACGTATGCAAATGCCTGTCGTTATGGTCACCAAGAACGACCTAAATAACATGGATTTGCAGTCATATAGCCATATTGTGATGGTCGACGGAAAGTATGCTGATATCAGTGCCGATTTGACATTAAATATCGAAAATTGGGTTGAAGGTGGTGGCTCGCTGGTGGGTATTGGCGACGGTGCCCAATGGGCAGCTAAAGCAATGCTGAACGTGGAAACGGTTAAGATTAAAGCGGGCGAAAAAGCGCTGCAAAAACGTATCGACTACGGCGAAAAAGATCACGTGAAGGCCCAAGATATTATTGGTGGTGCCATTATGTCCGGTGATTTAGATAACACGCATCCAATCGGTTATGGCTATGCACGCAGGGCTATTGCGACCCAGCGCAGCGGGCTTCTCGCATTTGAACCACCAACCAACCCTTATGCCACCGTGGTGAAAATTCCAGAAAATGCCTTACTCACTGGTTATGCTTCCAAGCAAAACCAACAACAATTAGCAGGTAAAGCGATGTTAGTCGCTCAACGCAAAGGTAAAGGCAGAGTGATTTTATTTAGCGACGATCCTAATTTTCGTGGATATTTTTACGGCACCGAAAAACTGTTCCTCAATAGTCTGTTTTTTTCTGGGTTGTTTTGATCTCAGTTAGCTCATAAAGCCAGTATTGTGTGGCAGCGTTTTGCTCTGTCACATTTAATCTATGGGTTTAAGGGTATGGGTATCTAGATTATAAGGGGTTTACAACGCTCTTCGCAGTGCGCAATATACGAAAAAGGGTCCTATGAAAACACAGGACCCTTTTTGGTATATAAAGAATAAGTTGATGATATGCGTGTCTGTTTATCAAGCTGAATATTGCGGATGGTATTGACGAACAACGATCGTTGATCAACGATCACGTCTATAATAGACGGTTATTTTTCAACAGACTCTTAGCGTTCAGCTGGGCATTTTTATTTACCCAGCGAACTAAGGTAATTCAAATGCAACGTTTAGTTGTGAAACCTTACGCTAAGTTCGGCTAAACGACCTGTCACCTCACCAAACTCGTTGAGTGTTTCATCGAATATTTGTTTTATTGATTTTGTTTCTTTAATGCGTCCTGCCACTTGACCGGTCAGTGCGATCCCTGCCTCTAGGTTGCCGCCAAAGTAAACTGCTTGTGTGTCTTGAAATTCGCTGAAAATATTCTCAGATCCTTCCTTTAAAATACGTGTTGAGCGCTCAGTGCGCAGTGCTCTTAATGCTGGGCCGGGGCCTGAGCGGTTAAGAAAAAGTGTATCCGTAGAATCAGCTGCAATTATTGCGTCTTTCCAGTTTTGATGAACAGGGCTTTCAATAGCACTTAAAATACGCGTGCCCATCAATACGCCGTCTGCTCCAAGTGCGAACGCCGCAGCCATGCTGCGCCCGTCCATAATACCTCCGGCTGCAACAATAGGCACATTTACAGCTTCACAAACTTGAGGAATTAACACCATGCTCGATACATCGTCAGCGTTTTTAAAACCGCCCCCTTCACCGCCTTCAACGATCAGTCCGTCAACCCCTGCTTCAACGGCTTTTAACGCACCTTTAAGGTTAGGCACCACATGAAATACAGTTAGGCCAGCTTCTTTGAGCTTGGTGGTATATTTTGTTGGGTCTCCCGCTGACGTAGTTACGAACTTAATGCCTTGATCAATAATGAAGTCGAGAATTTTAGGATCGCGTACAAACGCTTGGGCGATATTTACGCCAAAGGGTTTGTCGGTCAGATCACGCATTTTTAAAATTTCTTCACGGATTACATCAAGTTCGCCAGAACTTGTTTCAATAATGCCCATACCGCCTGCATTTGATACTGCTGATGAAAGTTGTGAGCGAGCAATCCAGCCCATGGCGGCTTGAATTATAGGTTTTTCGATACCAAGCATATCTGTAATGCGAGTTTTGACGATGGTGTCAGACATATTGATCCTTTGCGATCTATTACTATTAGGATACTAGTTTTATAGATTTGCTAATCATATTGGTACTTTTTTTCATGAATAGAGTCGCTAGTCATTGGTTTATCTTTAGCTTATAGCGAGCTCAGTCTGAACACTACCGTGTGGAGTACCTTTTTCAGGGTAAATGGCCGAGAGATCCCTATAAACAATTGTCGTTATATTTATATCTGCATGCATCTATAAACTAAGCTTAGGGCCCTAGTGCGCTTTTGTTTCCATTACGAAATATTATTCAGATAAAGATTTATAAGCTTTACTTAATGTTGCTGCACATTTTTTAATCTCAGAGGAGGGCGCTAGCACCGTCTCGGCGTAGCTTGCTACTGAGCGATCCAGTTACCGCGTTGGTTCTATGCTGTCTTCTCCTGTGCCATTTTAAAAGGAGTTCTGCTTATGAGTGCTTACGATCCTAATTTTTTGGATCACTATATTTTGCCTTTGCCGAGTTTTGCGCCCTATCTTGAGGTGGATATAGTGCGTGATGACGATCGTTCTGGTCATTATATCGCTGATTATGTTCATTACTCTTTAGTGATGAACGGCGCTGATGAAAGGCGTTCAGCTGCATACGTTGCACTGAATATTGACCAAACAAAATTTAAAATAACCAGCCGCAGCGACCGATGGCGTATTGACACGCGAATAAATAAAGCATGCCAGCTAGACAACGCCTATTACCGGAATAATGATTGGGATCGTGGTCACTTGGCAAGACGCGCGACAGCTGCGTGGGGCAATAATCCTATTGAAGCCCAGCGAGCCTCTAACGAAACCTTTTATTATACGAACGCTTGTCTACAACACGCCAATTTGAACCGTGATGAATGGTTAGGGTTGGAAGACTGGGTGTACGATTTAAATTTAGATAAGGATGGAAAAATCACATCCTTTTCAGGTCCTTTTTATGCTGACTACGATCGCAGTGTGCATCCCAGTGGTCACGCTTTAGCCGTTGTGCCGGCTGGTTTTTTTAAGATTGTTTGCTTTATTAACACGTCGGACGAATTGGAAGTAAGGGCTTTTGTTATGTTTCAAGATGAAAAAGCCTTAGCTGATAAGTCAGGTCGAAAGAAATACAATAACCAGACATACCAAACTACCGTTGCATTTATCGAAGAGTTGACGGGATTACAGTTTGAACCTGAAATTTATCATGCTAATCCTATGCTGCATTGTACGACGGCCACTAATATTCTAGGTCCTAAAGTCATCGATGGTGAGCCAATATTGATACCAGAATTGATAGAGGTGGCCAAGTCCGCTGATATTCAAAATACGACAGAAAAGCGTCAGACGGTGAAAGACGATGTAGTGGATATTTATATCAGTGCGGCTATGGTCAATCCCAAGGGACGTGATAAAGCCAAGGAGTGGATTGCGCTTATTAATTTAGGCGCTGTGGACGTTGACCTGACTGACTGGACCTTATCAGACAATCAGGATAAGCCCGTTACTATTGGAAAAGTTATACTCGCGCCTGGTGAATCTGTTGTGGTCAAGCAACTCGGCTCAATTAAACTGAACAACAAAGGGGACGTGATAAAACTGTTTGATAATCAAGAAAACCGTATTGATTGGGTGAATTACACCGAAAAAATGGTCATATCTGGCGCACCTGTGTTGTTTTTATCCCCAAGGGATACGCTTGATTTAAACGTTTAACAGGTAAAACCATAGAGGTTTTCTGAATATATGTGCCTACTGGTCTGTCTGCAGGATTCAAATCAGGCAAATATGGCTAGTTCTTTGCTTACAGTATTCTAGAGGACGTGTCATTGCGCTATCGCACAAAGTGACGGCCAAAGAGCGATGGCGCGGAATATCCTACTGGGAACGGTAGAAAATAGCATAGTGTAGGAGAATGACTACGGCAGAATATGTCGCACAATTCATACTAAATAATACTTTTTACCTCGCCATTTTCGCTTTATAGCCCAGTAAGGCCGGTACTTTTGTACTTAGCTCATAAATTTATCAATCTGATGTTAGTTTCATTTCCTGAAGCTGAGTCTATTTGCTAAAGTGGCGTCCAGATTTCGTCGCTTTCAGATGATTGTCCTCAACTGCACGCTAAATTGAGGCAGATGAGTTAGATAGTGAATTAGTTTTTTATTCGTAGGTTAAGGTTGCCCAATGGCAAATGTGTGTTTTCAGATGAAAGGCACCGCGTTTACTGCGGTGGTTATGGATCTTTACGATTATTCAGCGGAATTATTTCTTGCCCAGTTAAAGCAAAAAATTAATACCGCACCGCAGTTCTTTAATGCTTCTCCGCTTGTGCTTAACCTCGCTTCTTTTGAAGGTGAACTTAAAGATGAGCAATTAGAGAAAATTGTCGCTGATTGTCGCGATATGGGTTTACAACCCATTGCTTGTCGTGGCGCAGCGCTTGAATTGAAATATACCGTTATGGGCTTGGGTCTTGCTTCTCTGCCTTCTGCCAAAACCCGTAGCACCGACATTCAAGCTGAACCGGCCCAGAGCAAGTCAGCCAAAGTCGAGCCCGTTAAGCAATCTGTTGAAAAAGAACTGGGGTACCGTCCCAGTAAGGTGATTACGAAGCCCGTGCGCTCTGGACAACAGATTTATGCTGAAGGTTGTGACTTGATCGTTATGGCTGCGGTGAGCCAAGGGGCTGAAGTGTTAGCAGATGGCCATGTTCATGTTTATGGTCCATTGCGAGGACGAGCTTTAGCGGGTGTTAAAGGCGATACAAATGCACGCGTTTTTTGTCGCCAGATGGAAGCAGAGCTTGTTTCTATTGCTGGATATTTTATATTAAATGAAAAACTACGAGAGCTCTGCTGGAAAGAAGCGGCACAAGTATTTTTAGACGGTGAATCCATTCAGGTTGAAGCTATTTAGCGTTGTACGCATAGTTTAACAATGGGTTGATTAAAACAGTTATTGAGGGATTTAAGTGGCTAAAATTATTGTAGTAACGTCCGGTAAAGGTGGCGTAGGTAAAACAACGACGAGTGCGGCAATCGCAACTGGTTTGGCTCTGCGTGGTTTTAAAACAGTCGTGATCGACTTTGATGTAGGTTTACGTAACCTCGATCTAATCATGGGTTGTGAAAGACGGGTCGTGTATGACTTTGTTAATGTGATTAAAAAAGAAGCCACATTAAACCAGGCGCTGATCAAAGATAAGCGCACCCCGGGTTTATTTATTCTACCGGCCTCACAAACGCGTGATAAAGATGCGTTGTCTATGGAAGGCGTGCAAACTGTTTTAACCAACTTGGCAAAAGACTTTGAATATATCATTTGTGATTCACCGGCAGGTATTGAACAAGGTGCACAGATGGCGCTGTATTTTGCTGATGAAGCGATTGTTGTGACAAACCCTGAAGTTTCTTCGGTGCGTGACTCGGATCGTATTATTGGTATATTGCAGAGCAAATCGCTTAAAGCAGAGCAGGGCGGCACAGTCAAAGAGCATTTGCTATTAACCCGTTATAACCCTGAGCGTGTTGCAGCCGCTGAGATGTTAAGCGTTGCCGATGTTGAAGATATTTTGGCCGTACCTTTATTGGGCGTTATTCCAGAATCAGAAGCTGTACTAAAGGCATCTAACCAAGGCGCGCCGGTTATTTTAGACCAAGAATCAGAAGCGGGACAGGCGTATCTTGATGCAGTATCGCGTTTATTAGGCGAAGAAGTCGAACATCGTTTTCTTGAAGTACAGAAAAAAGGATTTCTGAAGCGGCTACTAGGAGGAAAATAGTGAGCATTTTTAATTACTTTCTAAAGAAAGAAAAAAAGAATACGGCGTCTGTTGCTAAAGAACGTTTGCAGATCATTGTTGCACACGAACGCAGTAAGCGACAGCAACCAGATTATCTGCCGCTAATGCAAAAAGAAATCATGGATGTGATCCGTAAATATGTGAATATCGATGAAGATCAGGTGACGGTTCAGTTAGAAAACAGTGATGACTGTTCTGTGCTGGAACTGAATATTACCTTGCCTGAATAAACGATGATGTGAAAAGAGGGAGTGGGTAGAAAATAAAACTCACGCCCTTCTTTACCTTTTTAACGTGATGAAACCTATTGCTATGATTCACCTAAGTCATAGATATTGAAACGCTATTTACCTGATTTGTGAGCTTATTTAAGGTCAAATTGTGTCTGCAAAATCTAACTATTTATATGGATAACCCTTGGCGCCGGGCATCGCGTACTTCCCCAGCCGTAAACTAACCAGCGATTTCTTTCGTGGGTAAGCTTGAACTATTAACGCGGTAAACGTTGCGTAACATAACCTGAGCAAACGTTAAATATTCTCTGGGTGAGACTGCCGTGAAAAGAGTGATTTTAACGACCTTAAATATCTTAATATCTCCATTTACAGCAGTGCTCTTAGCGGAAAATCTATTTTTGTTCATCTCCCTATTATCGAAGCGTAGACAATTTATTCGCCAGTGAGTATGAAAAATCGCTAACAAGGTTTACGTAATAAAATGCAGGCGAGTTACTAGCCTGTAAACCACTCGTTAGGGTCAAGTAAGTAACACTGTTTGAATTGTTCATACAACTTGGG
>TARA_R110001632_G_scaffold1063_5_pt1 | contig 19554 bp, 16 predicted proteins | sample TARA_R110001632 | Tara Oceans TARA_R110001632 (sample SAMEA4398266) | marine metagenome | biome: Polar Biome; feature: [SRF] surface water layer (ENVO:00010504); material: water (ENVO:00002006), including particulate matter (ENVO:01000060) such as... | depth 5 m
AGCTATTTTAGGTATCCCAACGAAGTACGAAAGTTGTGTCAGTTTCGTCTGACATTCTAACAGGTTGTCCTAATTTACCAACTACTAATAATTGGTTATTTTCATCATACAAACCTATTGTTGTAACATATGGTTTAAAAAAGGAACTTGTTGTAAAGTCTTCAATTTTATAAGGATCATTCCCCTTATGATCTAATGTTGATGTATTATAAGTATTGTTGAATTCATGTTCTTGAATAGTACATTGATATTCGTGTTCATAAATTAAATGAGATCCTTGGAATTGTAAAGAATGTATACCATTATCATGACTATTAGATTGATTAGTACTAAATGTACTCATATATTTTGGGTGAGTTATTACTCCTAAACCACTTTGATAAAATAAATTTCCTATATAGGGGGAAGCATTAATACTCTCTGATATATTATTTATTTGGGTTGAGTTAAAGGATTTAGACCAAATATTAATATTACTTAAAGATCCATTAAAGTGTTTGTTAATATTACTTGATGCATCTGTATATGTTGCTTTAGGGCCTTTTGAACCAATCCATAAATTTGCGTTATTACTTGTAGCATTTTTAAAATCAGTTGTTGTTTCTGCTATTTTATTACCATTAAAATAAAGTTGCATTACTGAAGAGGATACTTGACATAATATATGAGATGTCATTATTTCTCCACCACTAGCTGTTATTTCTCCCTTTATAGTGCTTATTGTTTTTCCATCAGATCTACTAAAATTTAATGATTGACTTACCATATAAATTTCAAATGGATATTGTGCTTTAGATTCTCTAAAGTGTTTACCCCCGGGAGTTACATTACTATTTATTCCTGTGTCGCTATCTTCAAAAACATTAATTAAATCTTGACCTGGATTTATAGGAATAATGTTATCTTTATTTATTTCTGTTCCACTCTTAGCTATAATGTGTCTTTTTTCTGTTGTTGAAGCATTTGGGATAAGGGGGTCAATATAAAAAGAAATAGAAAAATCTTGTAAGGTTTTAAAATTATATTTATTTTGGTGAGGAGCATTTACATAGGATCCTGTGGCCGCTTTAAACTCTATAGCTGGAAAACCTGTGTCTGCGAGTTCTTTAAATATTATATTATTATATATTAAAGGGGTACTAAAATAACTATCTTCATAGTCTTTTGTCCCTTCATAATTGTTTGGGTAAGGTACAAATACGGAGGAAGAACCTATAAAATATTGGTTTCTAAGTGTTGTATACATACCAGGTGCATCAGGGTTATTTAATCCTCTTCTATAAAATTGTTTGTAAGTATTTGTATGACCTAAGTGATGATGACCTTGAATTGTTACATTTGCATATCCTCCTTGTTGGTAAGTATTTAATGTATAATTTTTAAAACCATTTATGGGATCTAATCTAAAGACGTTTTCTACTACATTATTAGGATAATCATTAACATTAGTACCACTAATAATTAAATTACCAAAAGAATCGTCTGTAATTTCAAATGCACTAGATGATAAATAAAATGAATTTTTATTAATTTCATAACCATATAAACCTGAAGGTATAGATATTATATTTGCTTTATTATATAAATCCCTTCTTTGTTTTAATGGGTGGATAAAATCTTTTTTATTAGCTAATTTTTTTATATAATCTCTATAGAATAAATGATCTATTTGGTTATATTTAATATTATTAATACTATCAAAAACCCCTTGTGCATTTGAACTTGCACTACTATATGTAGATACTGATTCAGAAGTATAACTTGATGTGTAATATGTTATACTATTTAATGCAGCTGAAGCAGATGATAAATTATACTGCTTGTGGGCGTTAAAAGGTATTAGTGCTTTATCTTGAGCTGTAAATTTTTTATAGACGTATGCCATTTAATAAACATTTTAGTAGTCTAATTTTACTCGTATAAGTGCTTCTTTTGTAAAGTCTTTAGCTACTGGTTGAGAAAGTTTTGCTATTGCTAATAATTCAAAAGCATCATTATATAAACCTACTGTGGTTATAAATACTTTAGGATTTAATTTCATAGTTTCAAATCTAATATTTTTATTATTATCTACAAAAGATTCATTATTAGTATAATTAAATTGATCATTTCTACATCTAGTAAAATAAAATTGAGAATTAATTTCTTCAGTAGTATCAATAATAAATGATCCTGTATTACCCGTTCCTACCTCATTACCTACTTCTGAAATATGTCTAAGTAATTTTTCGTGGTTTTTATCGGTGTTTGTAGTAATTCCTGGGTTTGTTGCTGGGTTTATAGCTCCAACAAAAGAATCTCCATTTAAAATAATAATACCTGATTCTGGGAAAAATAAACCATAAGTTGATGCCTTTGCACTAATAGTTAATTGAGATGTAGAAGTTCCTAATAATACCCCACTTGAGCCTGATACTATATTATAATAAGGACCTAAACATTGGGATGTTCCTGCTTCACCATTTGTAACACTATCATCAGTAAGATGGATTTCTGTTTGGGTAGTACCCACACTTCCTATGGAAGATCCTGATATAGTTAAATTTAAAGATCCTAATGTTAATCTTTGTTTGTATCTTGATCTATTTACATTAATTACAAAAATATCATCTGGTGTATGACTACCAAAAGTAAAAAACTTAGTATCATCATTAAACATTAATTGTCTATATTGGTTATAAATAACCCTTGAAGCACCCAAACCAAAAGAACCTGTGTCATTAGTAAAATCAGGTGATCCTGATCCTGCACGGTGTCCATAAGATAAAGCATATTGAACTTCTGAAGTTGGATCTGATGTTACTTTATCTGATACCTCTATGTAAAAATGGCCTGAACTAGTTGAAGTAGAAAAATTTGCTTGTGCTGAAGATGTAAATCCTACTGTTAAATTATTTGTGTTATTTGACCATGTAGAAGTTACTAATTCTGCTGCTTGTCTAGTAACTATATCATTATCTTGAAATCTTGTATACATTTATTTGTGTTTATTTATTATGAGTAATTTACTGTTAGAGGAACTGTTACTATAGCTCCTGAAGTTACTCCTTCTATAATTATGCTTGTTGTTCTAGCAGTAACTGTTGAGCTAAATAATGCTGTACTGTCTGTTGCTACCATTGTAAGTATTTTTCCTCTAACAGATTCAGATGTAGCTATTGTTGAAAATTCTTCCACTGCAGCTGCTGAGATAACATTACTACCACCTGTAGCTGCAAAAGTTAATCTTAATCTACTATCTAATATAGTAAAAATATAATCTTCTGAACTTGCTGTTCCACCACTATTTAAGTTATGTGTTGTTGGGTCTATAATTACACTTTGTCCTCTTATTGCTGTTGCACCATTTGCATAACTAGTTTGTATGTAAGGGATTGAATTTGCACCTCTGTTTAAAGTAATAAGCTTAGAATTCATTGAATTAGCCCCATTAGGTATTGCTTCAATTAAAGGCATATTTTCAATAGCTTCTGCTGAATATTGAGTACCGTTTGGGTGACTTTCATTAAATAATGAATAATCGATTTCATCATCCCCCAAGGCAAATTGTGTTATTTTAAAACTTCCATCATTTCTGGAAAGAAGTTCACGTCCTCTCTTTGTTAAAATTGCATCTACTGTAATGCTGCTGTTGTCTAAGTATCCCATTGTTTTTGTTGTTTGTTATAAATATACAATTTTTTAAAAAATTGCGCTTTTAAAAATTATTTTTTATTAAAAAATATCTGTTCCTATATTTTGTTGTGGTTGATTAGTATTATTGCCTATTATTCCTGCTTTTTCTAAATAAAATTCTAGATTAAAACTTACTTGAGGATGACAATGATCAGGTATAATTACTAAACCATTATCCCCTATACCTGAATCTAATTCATAATCTTTATCTATATCCATAATTAATGTGTGATCTTTATCTAAAAATGAATATTGATAATTAAAGGATCCTGAGTAAAAATTATCTGTAGTCATAAAAGGTATATTGGAGACTTGAGGGACTGCTACATTTCCTATATTCATCACTCCAAGTGAACTTGTTTTTGCTCCTTGGTAACCTGTTTGTCCTGCTGCTCCCCCCTGTACTACTACCTCCATATCCTCATATCTGTCTATTGTTATTCCACTTTGTATTTGTGATCCTTCAAATGATGATGTTAGAGGTGCACATCCTACTCCTAAAGATGCAGATATAGCAACAGAAGAAGTTGATTGTAAATGTGCTTGTTGTACTGCATCCTCAAAGGTATGTAGTTTAGGTAAGAATCTATTGTCATTTTGTCCTTTAAAAATTAATTCAAAATTTGTAGGTAATCCCCCATTACACCCATCTCCTGCAGTTATATCTAATTGAGCACGATTTTGATCTATTTCAAATGTACCTATACTCCTTTCATCAAATGAACTTACACTTGAACTAACTCCTTTAGTAAAATCTTTAGTGCCTTCAAAAAATGTAATATGAATTTCTGTTTTTTCTTGTTCTGTTAAATTAGTATTAGTAATGTTATTAGAAAGAAAATTCAAGGAATCTATTGCTAAAAATCTACTTGCTGAAGATAACCCTGAAGTTAATAATAAATTGGCATTTGATATTGTAGTTAAGGGTGCGTGTTTTATGAGTCCATAACTTCCACTATAATATTGTTGTGTAAATTTATTTTCTATAATTGATGAAGATGCGAATGAAGGACCTATTCTATCCATACCAAATTTATGACCAAATTCCCCACTTGAAGTAACAGCAGGAAACATTTCATTTAAAGCAAATTTAAATTTAAATGCACTTGATAATGGAACATTTTCTGGTGCAGGTAATACAGCAGAACCTGTAAGATATGTGTTATCTTGTATGGAACCTGATGAATATAAATACATGCTATTATTTTCAGATAGTACTCCTAAAGAACCTGATTTCTCTCCCCCAAAATTAAAATCAAATGATTTTAATAACCACCCTTTATTCATTTTTACCCTATGATTTCCTTTTAAATTAGTAGGAGTAGAATCATCAATAATCTTAACTGTTACTTTTTTTCCTGTAGGGAGATCATTTGTTATAAATCTATGAAATTCTTCAAAAGGCTCTACTGCTTTATCTATAATTTGAACTGTTTCTGCTGTGTAGTTTACAAGTAATATTTTATTTATTCCTACATAAGAATGGTTTTTAATATCAGCATAATTTGCGTTTTCCTTATATCCTACAACTGTATTAGCTATATATAAGGCTGTTGTTTGGGATGATAAAGTAGGTAAATTACCCCAAGATTCATCCCCAATATAATTTGAAGAAGATGGGGTAAATTTATTGATTTCTTTTGCTGTGGTTTTAGATCCATCATATCTAGAATTTTTCCAAGCTGCTTGGTCTATTAATGCATCATCAAATTCAGCATTATATTCTGCTTCTTCATAACTATGAGTTACTCGATTAGTTGTTCCTGGGTAAAATTGTCCGTATGGCATGTTTTATGACTTTAATATAAACTAGATGTTGTTAAATAATAATCCTTGTATTTATAATACTTATTAGATTTTCTCCCCCCTATCATATTTCCTAATAATACTGATGATTTGTGGGCTATATAATCTATAGGTTTGGAACCCACATATGGTGTTATAGGTGATTGACAAGCTTGTGAATTTGGGTTATTTTTATCTTTAGTAAAAGGATCTAAATAATCATTATAAATTTCTATAGTTGTATTAGTTCCCTGTTCTAATTTAGCCCCCTTACTTCCTGTTGTTTTAGATAAGTTACTATGATAAGTTACATATGAACCGGGATCCCACTGTTGAGAAACATTATCAGCTACCCCAAAATCTTTTGCCCCTGTAGGGAAAAGATATAATTTATTATCACCATATTCTGAACTTATTTGAACTTCAAAGTTTTGATGAGTACCTTCTATCATTGTTTGTGCGTCACTTCTAATAGGTGTATTTCTTTTAAATTTATTTCTTTCTAAAAAATGTGGTTCAATTAATAAACCAGTTTTTGTATTTGCTTTAAAAGGAACAAATTGTTCTATCATTTTAAATAGAGTATGATCTATATATTGTATTTGTTTTATATAATCCCAATAGTTGTATCTTCTTTTTACTTTTTTAAAATATACATCTTTTATATCTTTTAAATCTTCATAAACAGAAGCTGTTTGTGCAGACGGTAAAGGATTACCTATATAATCATCCATTCTAAAAGCTCCTAAAGTATATACTATATCTTCGTTTATTTCATTTGTAGGTGAGAAAAATATACCCAAATCCTCATAATCAGGGGGTTGTCTATCTAAGGTAGATGTTTCTGTTTTTATTGTAGGATGTAATATATTTTCATCTATTGTTCCTTCATCTATTCTTACTTTATTACTTGTCATAGAAGCCCCAACAGTGTCTGGGGTAGGTAGATGGTGATCTTCTACTATTTCTTTCCATTTTTGAGACACCATATCACTTTCTGCATTAATAACTACTCCTGATCCCATAAAATTTAAATCTATATTAGGATGGAAACTTGAACTATTTTGTATTCCATTACTTCCTAAAGGAAATCTTGCAACCATATTATTATATGAAGAAGAAACATTATTACCCGCATACATAAAGGGTTCTAATGCGTGTTTTTTAAATGTATTATGAGATAATAATTCACCAAAATATATTTTAACTTCTTGTAATGAACCTGAATAGCCTAAAATATCTATATTATTGTAGTTGGAGTGGGGGTTTGCTGGTATTCCTCCAAAATATGCCTGTTTTGCTCCTTTAAAAGAAGAACCAAAATTAAATCTATAATTCTGAATAGTTGAAGATGTTACATGAGAAGATATATTTTTATTAAAATTAGCTTGATATGCTCCAAAAGTTGCTACTCCATTATTATTACCATCAGCTTTTTCAGCTTGTATAAAAACATTCCAAAAATCTTTATTATATATAGGAAAGTATGATGAAGAAGCTATAAGAGTAGTTGATTGGTCAAGTTTTAATCTTCCATATTGTGTTGAGTCTCCTGAAGAAGATATATCAGTACCTATGTAAGGTTCTATATATAAATGAATATCATATTGAGAATTATTACTTGTACCATTAATAGATGAACCTGATAAACTAAATAAATGTTGTTTTACGTTTGATCTATTTGGTTTTATTCTAAATTCTACTGTTTTTCCTTTTTCCTCTTCAGCTTGAGTAAAATGAGTATTAGTTATAGAAGAAGACCAACTTGTCTTTAAAAAATACCCGGTTGTTCCTGAATTACCATCTAATACTAATGATGATTTTTGATAAGTAAATGTTTTATAAGTATCTGATGTATCTAGATTTTTTAGAGGTCCTGTTGTTGGGGTTGATCCGCCATACTCTTTTATATTTAATATTGAAGAAGGGATGCCATAACAACTCATTAAAGCTTTTATTCCTCTTTCTGTTCCTTTTGTTTTAAGTAAGTAACTTGCATTATGGTATAAACGTTTCCATATTTCTTTTGCAATATCTCCTTTAGGTATTGATGGATCATTAGATGCTGTTACAAGTGTTTCAGAATTTATACTAGATCCAGAGACACTATTTTTTCCAAAAGTAAAACCAACATCATATTTATTATTTCCTGATTCTACACCTAACATATATTCAGTTAGTTTTGCATTTTCAAACTGATCAAATGATTCTATTCCTAATCCTTTTAATTGATAAAAAACTAAATCTTTAGAAATTCCTTTTGTATTACTTGAGTTTTGTATATCTTTAATTGATTTTATATAAGTCCAAATATTATCAAAATGCTGACCTATCATATTTACAAAATTAACATATAAAAGGTTATCATCATTATCTACAATGTGGGAAGGAATTAACTTATTTAAGTTATGTTCATTTTGTCTGTCATATAAAGATGCTGATAATATTTGTCCACCATAATTTCCAAAAGCTGATTGATCTGTTCCTATCCAATTTTTTGCTAATGATGATGTAATTGAATATAAAGCGTAAGGTTTTGAGCTGTTTTGTTTTGGCCATGTATAGTGACTACCTGAGGTAAAGTATAAAAATTGTTCATATCCATCAAGTCCCTTTATTATTTTTTCTTTTTTCTTATTTATATCTTCTTTAGCATCTAAAACAAGATTAGAAGTAGCTGTGGGTCCACTAATAGAGGTTATAGTATTTATTTTACTATCATATAGTTCTATTAATTTTAATTTATATTTAAAGTTTTTTAATCTTTCTACAGCACTACTAAAATGAGTAAAATTTTCAAAGTGGTATGTTTCATCTGTGCTGCTTTCAGATACAGGTCTAATATAATCATAATTTATATTTATTTCAGCTGAGTCGTCTTCTAATTTACTTAATAAATGTTGATATGAAGAAGTTATATCATAACTTAATATATCATCATAGGTTTTAAAGCCTGAGGGTACTGATTGGTTTTGTCTTATATCTATAGTAAAGTTAGGACCTAATAGTTCTATATCATTAGATTCTAATATAGGATCTCCTAAGTTTATATTTATAAAAAATGGATCTATTATTTCTTCTACTACCTTAAATGTACTCCCAAGTTTTATTTTAGGAAGTAAGGTATCAAGAGATTTTAAAATCAATTCATGTTTAAAAGGACCTTTATTTAACATTAAATTAATGGCAGGAACTAAAACATCATCCCCAAAATTTAAAGAAAATTCTTTAAAATATACTGCACTTTCCATTTCGGATATAAAAGATTGTATTGCTGGATCAAATATTAAATTTGTAACTTGATCTGATATTGATCTTATTTCTCTTCTATTACTTGATATTTCTTTTATTAAAAATGGTTGGTTAGGTGAATTAAAAATTTTATTTTTTAATATATTTATTTTTAATTTAAATTTTCCTGTAATGTATCCTTTATCTAATAGTACTTTATTAGGATCTATTTGGATGTGTTTTGATAAGGGAAAACATGGTTGGTCAGTGGGGATATCATAATCAGTAAAATTTAAATCTGAAAAAATTATTTGATCATTGGAATTATATATATGTAATTCTATGTAATCATCTTTTCTACCAAAAGTTTTATCAATAGTTTTAAAAGGTAAATCTGTAATTATAAGAGTATCATTAGGTACTACTGAATTTTGTTGTTGTAATTGTGGTATTGTATTACCTCCTCCTGTAGTATTTCCCTTAATATCTTGAACCATCATTTCGGGGGTATAAAGACTATTATTAGTCATTAAGTCGTAACTTGCTTGTGGTGAAGAATTTATAGGTGAAGTACGTGGTTTTTGGGATAAGGAGGAATTATTTCTTTGTATAGAATTATTCCCATCTGAAGTAGTTTTTTCTGATGTCTTATTAGGTTTGTTATTATTATAATTATATGCCATTATCCCATTGTTGGTTGTTGTGTTTCACTTTGAAATTCAGGATCATTCGATCCTGGTGTTTTGGGATACATATTAATTGTACTAATAGGTATGAATATATCATCTAAGGTATGAATATCAGGACCGGTTGGCATTCCTGATAATGTGGGGGTAGATAAAAAAGTTATAAAATCCTTATTATTAATATCTCCTAATCCTTTTCTTTTTCTCATTTTTAAATTTACATATGTTTGATAATCTCGAATACTTCTTTTTCTACCTGACTGAACATAAAATATATTACCTGTTCCTGCTATTAATTCTGGGTCGGGGTCTGACGCATATTGTTGATCCATCATGATTATTCCATTTTTAAAATAAAAGTGATGTAATTCTACATTTAATATATCAAATTTAGTGTCAGTTATTTGTTTATTTAGGTCTTGTACATCTATAGATCGTGGGTTTACATATCCCCCAGGATACACATATTCTGTGCTTTTTGTTATAAAATAATCATGAATATTTTTTTTCATATTATAAAAAAATCTATTATAAAGTACAAAAAATTCTTTTGGGTTTAGATTTTTTAAAGCAAACTCTTCAAATTCTTCATCTAGTTTTTCTAAGGCTCCTTTAACCCCATAAATTTTTTTAGTTAATTTTAAGTTACCTTTCATATTATGGTGTGTTTGTTGAATTTAATTCATAATTACTACCACCAGTCTTAGGATTCCAAGGATTATCATTACCTTGTCCTTCACCTGAATTACCTGCTCCTACTACTTTTACACCTTTAAGACCTATAAACGATATTTTATTTGCAGCAAACCTACTCCAATCTATTCCTTGTATCTTTCCACTACTCATTCTTAAATATACACCGTAATTATCAGCTTTTCCTTTGTTTCTTGCAAATAACTCCTTAGTACCTAAATTATAAAAAACAACAAACTCAACAGCCCATCTATAATCTTTTCCAAAAACAGAAAAACTAATTCCGGATGATTTTAAACCACAAACTACATAATGATTACTATTGTGTTTAATAATTGGTTGACCATAAATAGGTAATTCTTTAGATCTAAAAATCCACATGTCGGGGATAAATTTTGATGCCCAACCTGGTAATGCGTCTTTTATAAACTGAGTTATGTTTATTCCATTATTTTCTCTAATTGTAGATCTATAATACCCATAATCTCTATTATCAAAATTACTTTGAAAAGAGTTTGTTTGGTTTAAACTTCCATAATATCCTATACCCGGTGCATATATTCTTTTTAAACTACCAAAATATTCATTTCCTAAATCATTAGGTTGATCAACTACTTGAAAATAATTTGATCCTTCAGTTGGTAAACCATTAAAAATTCTTTCAGTTGTATCTTGTTGAAAAAATTGATTTGATATTTGAATAGAATAAGTTTCTTTACTTTTAATTCTACCAGAAGCAAAAACAACAGAGGCATATCGGTTTCCTTCCCCCCATAGTTTTTGATAATTAGAAATATTATTTCCATTATAAAAAATTTCTGACTCTGAATTCCAGTTATCATTATAAAATGTACCTATATTATTAGGTAAATTATTTATTCCAAATCCTTCCTCATCTTCTAAATATATTTCTCTAAGTAATCTTAATTCAACTTCCTCACCCTTTTCTAAAATAACCTCTTCTACACGTGGACCCGTTTCATCATTAGAATAATCATCAACTAAATATCTAATTATACATGGTTGGTTATCTAAGTAATATTGAGCTATTGCTGCAGTATCATCTCCTAAAACTAAATTTAAACTATCTTGTATTTCATTACCATTACACCAAAATCTAACGTCATAATAAGCGGCTATACCAAAGGGCTCAGTAATACTATCATCTATTAAATCATCACCACTTATATGTAAATCTGCAGTTGTATTAATTGCTTTACCAGAAGGTATTTTTACTAATTCATCAATAGTTACAAAATACTTACCTAAAAAATTTTCTGGTAAACCTAAACATCTTCTTATAGTAAAATATAATGTATTGTTTTCAGAACTTCCTATTACTCTTTTTCTACCTTCTTGCATGATATATACTGTGTGCATATCTTGGTATTTTTCTCCATTTTGTCCTGCTATTAAAAAGGATCCATCTTCATATATTGGGTGTTCTTTAGATCCTGGATTTAATAAATCTGATAGTATTTTCTGAAAACCAGCTAAACTTTCTAATAGTTTATCTATTCTACTTTGCCATAATTTATTAATATGATCATATATGTAATTATAGGACTCTTCTATTATAGATTTATGGGATTCTTTTCCTTCTTTTTTTATCTCATAAAATAATTCATCATACTTTTCTACAATTTTTTCATCATCTACAGGATCTGTAGATTTACCTAGTTTTGAGAAATTTTTTTGATAGATTTGATTAGATCTTCCTTGACTAATTATAGATTTTTCTAATTTAATATTTTGGTTAGCCATTATCTTACAACTTTAAAATAATAATCGTCATCATATATAAATGTACCATCATTATTTATATGTTTAAATAATATACGATAATATCTTTCAGGTTGTAATCCCTTCATATATAGATTAAAATACATTCCTTCTGAGTTTGCACTTATTTTAGTAAAATCATCATCAAATGGGATAACTTCTTGTTCTGTGTGAGCATCTCTTATACTATAGTATGAGGATGTTGTAAAATATCCTACATCTAGATAATTAGAAGTAGTTGAAAATGTTCTAGTAGGATATTTCTCTCTTACGTGTATTTTTATTTTAGATACATCATTTTGGTTGTATTCATTTTTTAAATTATGAATTGAAACATTTAATTCTCCACTTTTTTTAGATGAATTTTGATAAATATGTTGACTATCATCCCATTTAAAAATTAATTTAGGAGGATATATTGTATTTGTGTTTGTTGAAAAATAATTTAAATCTCCAAAACTATGTGATACATTAGTTTCTATTACTTCTGGTTTTTTTATTAAAAAACCATGATTTGTTATTCCTGTAGGGTATGTATTAAAATTAAATAAACTAGCGCTATATTTTTGTACTATTTCTGTAACATTAAAATTAGTATCTAAAACATCTCCTACTAAAAATTGTTGAGTTGTTTCAAAACCACTACCTGTATGCCATACTCCCCCTCCCTGAGTTATAAGTGAAGAACTTATAGATCCTGTTGAAGTATTACCAAAACTAGATGTTATCCATTCTTGGGCGGATGTTGAATTATTTTTAAATTTCCAACTTGCACCATTTGTAGTTTTAGGTGTATCTCCATATTTCCCCGTTCCTTCATCCCATGAGTGAGATATAGCATATGCATTTAAATTTAATGTCTGTATTATGTTTTTAGGTTCAGCTGAGGTTAGTGATAAGTTTGTAATAGCAGATGGGTATTTATTATGACCAATTACATTTTCTATGACATCTTTAATTTCATCATTTTTAAATTTTAGTAATATTCTTGTAGGATATAAAATATTATCTGATGATCCTATTTCTTTTGTAATTTCTAATATTGCGTCACCCCCCATATTAGATGTTGATCTATCAGGGTGACTATATAATGTTGTGTCGCTTTCGGGAAATAAAAAATAATATGCCATTTTAGTATGTTGTTACGCGGCCTTTAATATCTTGATTTGGGTATTTTAATTCAAAAATACTTGGATCTAATGAGGGATAGATTACTTCATTTCTTGTTGCCCCATTAAAACCATAACTATATTTTGAATACCCAATAGATTCTCCGCTTTTGTTTTTAAATAATATGTTTTCTACTGTTTGTACTCCATTTACTGATCCTATTAGATTTTTAACATCTGATATAATAATAGGTTGATTTATTTGCCATCTATTTATATTAAAATAACTTTTTAATTCATTAATACATTGAAGTAATACTCTTTGGTTATTTGAATTTTTAAATACTGTAATATCAAAATCTATTTGAAAATTAATAATAAATGCATCTTTAATATTAATAGCATCTGTTAGCATTCTATATTGTTCTAAATAAGTTGCTAAATTTGTTTTTGTTGCTGTATTTAAAAGTGTTAAATTTTTCTTTGAATCAAAACCCAATGTATATAAATTTAAAGCTAATGGATTTGGTATTCTATTTGGTTCGTTTGTTAAAGGTGATATTTGATCATCTTGTGTTATATAAGCTTTAGCTACACTACCAAATTGAGGAGGCATAGATAAAGTCCTTACAATATAATCTTCTCTAGTTACTGTTCTTTGTTGGGTTGAATAACTAGCCATTGTATTTAGTCTTACATCCTCAATTGTATCTCCTGCTCCTCCTCCTCTAGCTGGTTCTATATTATTACTAGTTACTGAAGAAACTATAAAATTTAACATTCCTTGGTTTAAATTAGGTTTATTTTCTCTAAAAAGAGTTCCTACCTGAGTAATAGTATTACTATTTACATTTGATTTTAACCCCCCGCCTGTTATATATGATACTGTAATTGTTGTATTTGCTGGGGCTTCTCCATATGCTTTTGTATATAAAAAATTAGAAGGATCAAATGCTACGTCTAACTTACTTCTTCCATCTTTAATTCCTAATCCTATATTACTTGGGGATGGGATAATTTCTTCATCTGATTTATCACTAATTCCTGCTCCAAATTGAATTTCCATTTGGTTATTTGGTTTTACTCTTGTTATAAATCTTTTTGAAGTTTTAAGAAGTTTTAATAAATAAGGAGTAGCATTACTATATTGGTGTAATTCAGGATCATTAGCTGCTATATTTGTTACTTCCTGCCATTTAGTATCTTGAGCTAAGTAAGGAACTTCGTGCCATTCATTTCCTTCTGAGTCTTTTATAGATTCTATTGATATAACATTTTTATCAAATAATGTTATTGTTTTAAATTTTTCAATTGAGCCTATAGAAAATGATTGTGTTTTTAATTCTCCAGATACTGCAGGTACTCTTTTATTAAGTAAAAAATATTCTGGATTTCCACTACCATCATATTGATATATACTTGATGTAGTTTGGGCAAATGAAGATGAAAATGAAAAATCTGCATCTTGTGTTGTATAAAAAGTAGCTCCTTCTGTTGATATAAATGTTGAGTTTGCCTTTACATTTAATGCATAATCATGATCTGCTTTATAAGTATTATTAATTACTTTAGCAGGTATTAATTGAGATATTGTTAAATTAGTAGCTGCAGCTGATGTTGTTTTAGGTTTATAACCCATAGCATAAGCCATGTTATATAAATTTTCTTTATCTTGTGCTAAGGCTAAAAATGATTCTTGAAGTTGTGTATCTGTGTAAAAAGATAAAACATCTCCTACATAAGCCGCCATTTCTAAAAACATCATACCAGGATTACCTTCTGAAAAATCATTGAAATTTTCTGGAAAATAATTTTCTGCAAATTCTATAAGTTGTCTTTTAAAAGAATTATAATCCTTATTTAGATATTTAACATCTTTATCTTGTGTTTTATTTGATACTTTATTATAAGCCATTTTTATTTAAAGTTTAATTGTATACTATCTGATGAACCATCTAAATTGAATCTATAAACTATAGATACTCCTAAAGTTGATTTATCATCTGAAATAGCTGTTAATACATTTGCTATTGTGATATTTTGGATATATCTTGATACTTGTGATATAATTATATCTTTTAATATTTCCATATCTACTTGTTGTTCAAATAATAACTGTTTTAAACCTACACCATAATCGGGGACATTTATTCTTTCTCCTTTTGTAGTTAATAATAGATTTAATAAATTTGCTTTTATTTGATCTTGTACAGTTTCTGTACCTTTAAATAGATTAGTTTCATCTAAAGGAAAAGCTACCCCTATCGTAACATTTTTGTTAAGATTTAAAGGGCTTATTCTTCTTATTCCTTTTACTAATGCCATTTTATTTCTTTTTCTTTAATATTGCTCCCATTAAACCACTATAATCTCTTGTTACTGCTTCTGCTACTTCTTTAGGCATTCCACTCGTTTCCATTGGTAATGGATCTCCTGTGGCAAATGGTTGGGATAAATCCACGGGTGCTTGAGCTGTTTGTGTGTTTGTATCCCCTTGTGCTGTTTCATTTAATAAATCATTAAGAGTGGTATCATCTGAAAAATTTATTCTTTTTTTATTTTTTATAGGTCCATTACCCATAATTTTTTCTCTTAAAGATTGTTTTGTAGCTTCAGGAACTTCAACCATTTTTTCAGTATGTTCTATTATTGTTGGTTTTATTTCATCACGTAAATCTTCTTTAAGTGTTTTAATTTCTCTGCGTAATGCATAATCGATTTCTTCTCTAACTACTTTTCGAATTAGATTTTCAAAAGTTTTTGCTTTCATGTTTGTTTGTATTTGTTAATAAATATAAAATTTTTTTAAAAGTTTATTACTCTATGACTAGTATAATAATCTTTTTCTAAGTTTTCTTTTATGGTAAATATTCTTTCTATTGCTTTATCATTTCCGTTATCTAATAAATATTGATATACATCATCATATTGTGAAGATAATACAGATAGATAGTCTTCTAAAGGGGTAGTAGCTACAGGAGGTTCAATAGTGACAATACCTGTTCCATTATTTGCAATTTCAAATGCTGCACACTGTCCCTCAAATTCTAATAATAAACTATGTAAAAACATCTGTAGTTTAGATAATTCTTCTGCCATAAATGATAATTTTGATTTTGCTATTCTTAAAGGTATGAATACCTTTTCTGCTTGATTTACATAATATAAAATTATTAAGGGAATACATGCTATTAAAGCTACATATTCTTTTACTTTAGAAAATGCTTTATTTCTTTTATCTACTACTTGATCTGTTACTGCACCACTAGAAGTAGGGCCTGAATTTGCTGATAATAATATAGGAGCTGCTAATATAATTATTTGCAATGTTTGGGTAATTGGTTGTAAGAATGTTGCTACTCCTTTTATTTGACCAATGGGACCTTTTTCTTCCATAATTGGTTTTATTTGACTCTCTATACCTTCAATTTTTTCTAAGGCACCCCCTATAACTTCAGATATTTGAGTTAATGCATCATTTAACCCATTATAAATTTTCATAAATTTTTCATGACCCCCTTCACTACAAGAATCTACATTAATTTCTGCTTTTAGTTTTTCTTTTAATGTTTGGGGTGTGGGTATTTTTGCTTTTAATTCAGCTATTTTCTTTTTACCCTCATTTTTAATTTCAGTTTTTGCCCTAGTTATTAAGTTATCTATTTGGGTATTTACTATATTTCTTGCTTGTTGTGTAGACATATTATACTAATTTTGTATTTTGACTTTTTATATCTTGGAGATCTTCTCTAATTTTATCAATTTGTCTAATTCTTTTATTCATTATACCTCCATTTTTATCATTCATACCTGTGAGTGTTCCTTCAGATGTAGACATATAAGACATTGAAAATGCCATATCATAAGAAAGAGCTTGTAGCATGTCTAATATCTCCTCTAAAGATACTATTAAATCATCTCCCAATACTGCTGGTTGGATAGGTAAAGTATTATCGTATTCTAAACCTAAATATATATTAGGTGAATTTATTACAAATTTACTTTTATCTTCATCACCACTAGTATCAAAGTGAAAACTACCATTTGTACTAAAACCAATAACTTCATTTGAAAATAATAAAATACTATCAGTTTTAGCATTAAAAACTAATCTATCTGAGTTAATTATTACTTGATTTCCTTGATATGTGCCTGGGGCTTGTGGTAAATATGCCATTATATTATTGAGGGTTCTGCTATTGCAATGTTATGTGTATAATCTCCTTTTCTTAAAGTTTTTTCTCCTTCATACATTTCATGAATATCGGGTCTTTTAGATGAAAGTGATGATGTTCTAGGGTAATTACCATCTATATAAGATATATGAACCCAAGATGTGTCTTCAACTGTACCTGTTGTGTCTCCTTTTTCAGGATATTCCCATATTAATTGATGGTAATTAGGTAGATTTTGATAACACCAGTTCCATAATAGGGCTGAACCATAATTCAAACTAACTATATCAATAGAATATCCTCTAATATGTCCTGATTGTGGATTTCCCCCTAATATATTATTTAATCCTATAGATCTATATGCTGATTTTATATATATTTCATTTTGACCAAAAACTTCTAATATGGGATTAATACAATGATAATGTAAATTATTTAAATTATCTATTATATATTTATAAGTTAAACATGGATCTTTATCTACATCAACCCCCGGAAAATTATTTATTCCCCTTTCTCTTGATGTTATACTATCTATATTTTGTAAAATTGTAAATGCCATAATTTATTTTTTAACCTCCACTATAATCTGAATTATTTGGAGAAGGGGGTGGTGCTGAGTGTCCTAACTGTTGATTTAATTCTGTTGAGTCAATATTGTTTGGAACTATATAATCAGGTGTTAATGTAATATTCTCATCTTCTCCTATCGTTTGTGGTTCTGTTGGTGAATTATCAAACTGTGCTGTTTCTCCCCCTTCAAAATCAGATAATTCATCCGTTTTTTGTAATTCTTCTGGTGGTAAATTATTTGCCCCACTTAAAGTTATATCTTCCTCTATTATAGATTCTTCTGTAAATGTAGTATTTACTTGATTTATTTCCTCATTTTGTGATTCTTTATATATATCATCCCCGTAGGAAGCATCATTAAATGATGCAGGGGTAAAACTAGTTAATTGTTGTAAAGAACATAAATAAATACTTGATTGATCTTCATTAATATTCTCAATAATATGATCAAAAGAATTAGCTAATATATCATTTTCTTGCCCATTTCTTAATATAGTAATAGGGTTTCCTATTTCTCCTTCATTACTCCAATTATTAGGGTGTGGGGTTTTTTCATTATTAATTGTGGAACCTAATCTAATTGAATTTCCAAATCTTCCTTCTATTGTAATATCTCCCTCATAAGGCCTTAAAGGTCTTATTTTTGATTGTTCTATAAAATATTGGCCTTGATAAAATTCTTTACTTACATTTCTTCTTTGATCTGGTAATGCATTACTTGAGGGGGCTTTATGGACAGATAATGGTTGTAAATAATATTTATCGTAAGTTTTATTTTCATTATAATGGGAACTTGGAGATGTTACTATATACAATAATTCATTAGCAACTGGGTAATGGGATATATTTTTATTATACGGTTTTGCTATCCTAGCTGATGTTAAAGCACCGTGTGGGGGTGTTAATTCATTTATTTTAGTCCATAATATATTTCCTATAGATGATTGACCACTATATCTTGGGTGGTTTTCATCTAAAATAACATCCTGTACTCTTACTACTATTGGGTTATTCATTATCTATGGTATTACCTATTTGTTTTGGTTTTTCTACTGTTTTTGAAATTTCTTCTGCAACATCCATTAACTGACTCATTTCTTCTTCTGATAATAAACCCCCATCTCCTCCACCTGATGTACTAGCGGATAAACGTTGTACAATAGCTGCCATTTTTATTAATTGATCATCATTTTTTACACTGATTTCCATATATTCTTTAATTAATGGTACCACAACAGTAGCATCTCCTAAAGATTGGACTAGGGGTCTTAATTCTGATATTAAAGAAGCTAATTGTGTTGCTTTTTTCTTTTGATTACCATGAATTTCTTTTAATAAATCTCCAAAAGATTTATCGTCAAATAATATTTGGTTTAATGAATCCATATTGTTTTGTTATAAATATGGAAAGGATTAAATTCTTACGTATCCCGTTTCAATATATTCTTGATATAGTTTTTTGTATATTTTTTTAAGGTTTTTTGTAACCTTAGTAATGATAGGAGTATCAACACCTGTCATTTCCCTAATATAGATATAAAGGGCCTTTTTATTAAATATTTCTAAATTTTCTCTACGTTTAAATAAAATATTAATAGCATCACACACTTTTCTATCATGTTCTTTTTTAAATATAGTAAACATATGTTTATCTATATAATCCGTAAAATAATCAATAAAATCTTTTAATTCTTTTTTTCTATCATCTCTACCTAACTGACGTATTACTCCATCATCCTCATCTGCCGCTAATACAGGAGCTGTTGCTTTTTTCTTTTTATAATTAGTATTATTATATAATATAAGATAATTTTTACCTACAATTGAAAAATAACTAAAAGCTTT
>TARA_R110001632_G_scaffold90844_4_pt1 | contig 19531 bp, 11 predicted proteins | sample TARA_R110001632 | Tara Oceans TARA_R110001632 (sample SAMEA4398266) | marine metagenome | biome: Polar Biome; feature: [SRF] surface water layer (ENVO:00010504); material: water (ENVO:00002006), including particulate matter (ENVO:01000060) such as... | depth 5 m
TGCTTTTTCAATCGACTGGATAAGGAATGAAATTGTTGTTTTAGAAGATTGTTCTAAGTATTTTTTCTTGGCATTATCACCAACTTCAAGTAAGTCAACAGTTACTTTATCTTTTGCAACTAATAAATCTCTAAAATGAGAGGCTAGTCCATTTATGAAATGATGTCCTTCAAACCCTTTTGATAAGATGGTATTGAAGTGATTTAAAACATCAGGAATTTTATTCTCGACTAATAAATCTGTCATTTCAAAATACGTGTCATAATCTAAGACATTTAAATTTTGAGTAACAGCTTCACGAGTCAGGTTTTTTCCTGAAAAACTAATCACTCTATCAAATATAGAAAGTGCATCACGCATTGCGCCATCAGCTTTTTGAGCAATAATATGTAAGGCATCATCGTCTGCAGTAATTCCTTCCTTTTCAGCAATCACTTTTAGATAATTTTTTGCATCTAAAACAGTAATACGCTTGAAGTCAAAAATCTGACAACGAGATAGAATCGTTGGAATAATTTTATGCTTTTCTGTTGTAGCTAAAATAAAGATAGCATGTGCAGGTGGTTCTTCTAATGTCTTTAAAAAAGCATTAAAGGCCGCTTGAGACAGCATATGTACTTCATCAATAATATAGACTTTATAGTTTCCTGTTTGAGGTGGAATTCTAACCTGATCGGTTAAACTTCTTATATCGTCAACGGAGTTATTGGATGCAGCATCTAATTCGAAAATATTAAAAGCAAAATCTTCATCACCTGTTGTATTATTCTCTTGATTTATTCTCTTGGCAAGTATTCTAGCACAAGATGTTTTTCCAACCCCTCTAGGACCTGTAAATAATAAAGCTTGAGCTAAATGATTACTTTTTATCGCATTTTCTAAGGTATTAGTGATCGCCTGTTGACCCACAACATCCTCAAAATTTTGAGGTCTGTATTTACGTGCAGAAACGATAAAATGCTCCATGTTCTATTCTTATCTTTGTCTAACAAATGTAAGTATCTACATGAGTATTTACAATATGGTTTCTTAACAAAACACTAAAGTTGTAAACAATTGTAGGGAATGGTTTAATTTTGAGACTACAAATACAAATGAAAAAATACATGAAAACTAAATACAGTATTGGAATCTTATTTATTGCTAGTTTATTAGCAATTTCTTTTGGCTTTAATGAAGTGAAGCCTGAAAAGAGTATAAAAATGAATCAGATAGATGAAAATGATAAAGTCGCTTATTTTGCTAGTGGCTGTTTCTGGTGTGTTGAAGCAATTTTTGAAAGTGTGGAAGGAGTTAGTGAAGCCGTTTCCGGATATGCTGGAGGGCATACTAAAAATCCAAGCTATCAAACGATAGGAACTGGTAGAACAGGACATGCAGAAGCTGTTGCTGTTTATTATAATCCAAAAAAAGTACCTTTTAAAACCTTGGTTGATGTATTTTTTGGTTCTCATGATCCAACAACAAAAAATGGTCAGCATCCAGATTATGGAAGTCAATATAGATCCATCGCTTTTTATAATACAAATGAAGAAAAAGGAATCATAGATGCGGCGGTTAATAGGTTGAATAAAGAAGTTTACAATAATAAAATTGTTACTGAAGTAACGAAGCTTTCAAAATTTTATGAAGCTGAAGAATATCATCAAGACTACGAAAAAAGAAATCCTTATAATAGTTATGTGCGAAACGTTTCGGTTCCCAGATTAAAAAAGTTTCAGAAGAAGTTTCCTCAGCTCTTAAAAAAGGAGCATTAACAAAAAAAAAGCGTTACAGAAGTAACGCTTTTTTTTTCCTTAATTATTAGCTATTCAATAGTTATTGAATAGTCTTTTATATACATAAAAGTATATTTATATACTAGTTTTATTGATCTTCTAATAAAACGTATTGTACATTCATAGTATAGACACCAGGTTCAGCATATGCTTTTTCGCCCAATTGCGCAGCACCACCAACAAGCACAGAACTTGCTTTAGCAGAGGAAACAATATTTTCTGCAACAGTTGCATCAGCATTAAAAGCATTAGGGAAAACAGCTGGAAAACCAGGTAAAATTCTATAATCCATTACATACATAAAGTCGTTTCCTTGTCCATTTTTTGAAATATAGCTTCCAGAATTCATATATCCATTATTAATATCATCAGAAACACCAGCATGACCTGCAATATACTTTCCATTTTTATTAGGAGGAGAAGGAGTTCCGTTTTTACTAACATATAAACTATTTCCACCATTGGATCTAAATCCATCTGAAAAATCTTGACTATAATCAGTATATCTACCCAGTTGATGGTTCGCTCCAGAATTTGAAGTATTTTGCTTAATTTCTAATAAACTTAAAGGGATATCTGCAACAGAATTTACAGTAGAACTATAACTTTCCTCTTGATCCCAAAATGTTTTTCCATTAGGATTGGTTCCTTTAGATCTACCAACGGCATATAAATCCCATTTTACGGTAGATGTCACTTTAATAATAGTAGCAGCATTTTTAACAATTCCGCTATAATACTTGCTTTTTTCATCAAAGACAAAATTTATTTGTTCTGGTGACGTTATTTCCATTTGAAGAATTGGCTTCATGTCTAAGGCTATTGAAACGCCTTCTTGTTGAGCTTTTTGAGCATTTGTCATGACAATAAAACCAAATAAAGCAATTGTTAAAACGATTTTTGAAAAATTTTTCATAATAAATAATAATTAAGGATTAATAATATTTTCACATTCTTTGTTTAGTGCTAACTAGCACAATTAATAATGTTAAGCAGACTGTAACGCATACCGCTACAGCCTACTCAACTACTTACAAATCTTGGGGACAATGTTGATTTTACTAGAAGTCTATTAATTATAGACCTATAGTATCTTCACATATTTTAGGAGGTATGTGACTTTTAATGAACTTTTATAAACTACTTTAGGAGGTAGGTTTCTAGATTTTTTCTATCCAGTTCATAATTGCTTCAGAAGCACTTTTATCTATATCATATAGATTAGATTGAAGTGTTCCTGAGGTTAGATAATGATTTAAATTTGTCATTACCTTAATTGTAATTTGGGGATTTTTGATTTTTCTTAGACGATTAACTTCCGAAATAGGGTTTACATATTTATCTATAGAACCGATGAGATAAATAGTCGGAATCTGAAGAAACTTATAGGCTTCTTCATAATCATGTTTATATAAATCGATGTGTGTGTAGCTCCAGAATTTAATATCTTTTAACTCAAATCCTTTTCTTTTAATAGCTAGAATACCTTTCTCTCTTAGAGCAGTATCGCTAATATTTGAGTTTTTATTAAAATCTGTAATGTACACTAGGGTATCAAGTAATTGAACTAGTTCTTTCTTTGATTTGTTCTTTATTTGATAATTAGGGAGGGTTTGTATTTGATATCTAGAAGCATCTGAAAAACTTTTTACAGGTGATGCAATCTGTATTAAAAAATCTATTTGTTCTTTAGGGTTCCTAATAATTTGATGCGTAACAATGGAAGCCATACCACCTAAGCTATGACCAACAACACCAATCTTTTTATCTTTCAGACGAACTATAGATTTTAAGTGTTTTATGGCAAAAGCTAAATCATAGGATAAGCCATTGATCGCTGTTGTAAATTTCCCTTGAGATTTGCCAACACCTCTTTCATCAAATCGATAAACAGCAATATTGCTTTTTAAGAACTCTTCAGTTAATTTATAGTGTGAATTTCTAGTGTCTTTACCAGAGCCAGGAAGTATGATAACTATCTTTGTGTACTTAGATTTTGGAGAAATCAAAGTACCAGATAATTTTAAGTTATCATTCGTATTGAAGAAGTCTATATCTTCCGAGATATAATCTTCTGCATTTTTTATCTCTCTTTCGTGAGAAAAAATTGTTTGAGCATGACTTTGAGATACTATTGTAAATAGTAGCACAAGTACTATGTTCTTCATTTTTAAATATAATTTAAGCGTTAACTATAGTTATATCTAATTTCAGGGTAGTCTTTCTTTGGGAGTAAAACTTTAATAAATGCTCAACAAACTAGGGACGTCTGTCTAAATTTCACGGGGAAAAGAAAATTATTTCTAATTCTCTTATGAGAAATCTTATGCAAATGTACATAAATTTATAAGTTAGAGAATAGGTGTTTATACTTAATTTTGTTGAATTAAAGATTTCTTAACATTAGAATTTAAAATAGATTTACTCCAATCAGTAATTAATAGATCTTTTATAAAACAATAAACGCTGCTAATAGCAGCGTTTATTATCTATCCTCTATATATTTTCTCGTATAAGTCTTCGTATAATTTTTTAATGATAACTCTTTTCATTTTCATAGTAGGAGTGAGGTGTCCTCCGTCTATAGACCATTCTTCAGGAGTTAGTTCAAATCTTTTAATTTGTTCCCATTTTCCGAAGTTTTTATTGCATTTGTCAACTTCTTTTTGAATTCTATCGATGATAATTTGTGAGCTAGAGATTTCTTCACAAGTTGTTCCAATAGTATGTCCTTTTTTCTCTATCCAATCTCTTATAAAAATAAAGTTAGGTTGAATTAATGCTGCTGGCATTTTTTCATTTTCACCAATGATCATAACCTGTTCTATAAATAAAGATTGTTTTAATTCTCCTTCTAATAATGGTGGTACAATATATTTACCACCAGATGTTTTAAACATTTCTTTGGTTCTACCAGTAATTTTCAAGAAACCATCTTTACAAATTTCTCCTTTATCGCCAGTATGAAAATAACCGTCTTTAATCACTTCTGCAGTTTTTTCAGGGTCTTTATAATACCCTTGCATTACATTGGGACCTTTGACTAAAATTTCTCCGTTTTCAGCAATTTTTACTTCTACATTATTAATAACTTTACCTACTGTACCAATTCTAAAACCTCTTTTTCCCTTTTGTTCTACAAAATTAACAGAAGTAACAGGAGATGTCTCTGTTAAACCATAACCTTCCATAATTGGCATTCCTGCTGCAGCAAAAACTCTTGTTAATCGTTGTTGTAGGGCAGAAGCTCCAGAAACCATTATTTTAAGTTCTCCTCCTAAGGCTGCTTGCCATTTAGAGAAAATAAGTTTACGTGCTAATCCTAATTGCTTTTCGTACCACCAACCATTAGCGCCATAAGGTTCATATTTTAAACCTAAACTTACAGCCCAGAAAAATAATTTCTTTTTTATACCAGTTAAATCTTGACCTTTCAAAACAATTTTATCGAATATTTTCTCATACAAACGAGGAACTGCAGTCATTACATTAGGCTTAATTTCTTGTGCATTTTCGACTAGTTTCTCAATTCCTTCTGCAAAATAGATTTCTACTCCACAATATTGATATAAATAGAGAATCATGCGTTCAAAAACATGGCAAACAGGAAGAAAGCTTAAGGCTTTATCTTTTCCTTTAGTTAAAGGAACACTTTCCTCACTAGTTAAAACATTAGAAACAATATTTCCGTGCGATAACATCACTCCCTTTGGCCTTCCTGTGGTTCCAGAAGTGTAAATGATTGTCGCTAGATCTTCACTTTTTACGGCGTCTTTTCTTGCTTCAACATCATCTTGGTTACTGGTGTCATTTCCTAATTCTAAAACTTCTTTCCAGTTTTTTTCTCCCTTAATATCATCAAAAGTGAATACCTCTTTTAGTTTTGTATTTCCTTTAATTTTATTTAGTTTTTCAATAATAGTAATATCTGAAGCAAAACAATAAATAGCTTCTGAGTGATTTAAAACATATTCATAGTCTTCTTTCGAGATGGTTGGATAAATAGGTACATTTTGAGCACCCGTTTGCAATATTCCTATATCAACAATATTCCACTCAGTTCTATTAGTAGTTGAAATTACAGCAATTTTATCATTAGGTTTTACCCCTAAACGAAGTAAAGCTCTACTAATGGTATTTGCTTTGTTAATATATTCTTCATTTGAAGTGGCAATCCAATCTTGTCCATATTTTGTGACAAAAGCTTTACTTAAATTGAATTTTTTTTGTGTGTAATATGGGATATCAAATAATCGAGTTATTTCTGTAGACATAAAATGTATTTCTTTGTGAAAAATTATTCACGCCAAATTACAAAAAACCATTAGATTTCACAATATGATATTTTTGAATGCTTTTTTCTATAGATTGTATATTTTATCGTACAGATTTTTATGTTTTTCTAAGATTATTTTCCTTTTCATTTTTAGTGTAGGTGTTAGGTGTCCAGATTCTGCAGTCCACTCTTCTTTGGTGATTTGAAAGTCTTTAATCTGTTCCCATTTTCCAAAATGTTTATTACATATGTCTATTTCTTTCTGAAGTCTTTCCCTTAGTTTTTTACTTTCATCTAGCTTTTCTATGGTATACCCTTTTATTTTTGCCCATTCTTCAACAAATTCAAAATTTATTTGAATTAGTGCGGCTGGCATTTTTTGACCTTCACCAATAATCATTACTTGCTCTATAAAACGTGATTTTTTAAGCTCACTTTCTAAAACAGTTGGAGCAATATATTTCCCTCCTGATGTTTTAAATATTTCTTTTTTACGGTCAGTGATTTTTAAGAATCCATCTGAATCCAATTCCCCAATATCTCCTGAGTGCAAATAACCATTGATAATTGTTTCTTTAGTTAAGTCCTCTCTTTTATAATAGCCTTGCATTACGCAATGTCCTTTCATTAATATTTCTCCATCCTCAGCAATTTTAATTTCAACACCTTGTAAAGGTTTACCAACAGTTCCTATTTTTAAACCATTGTTTCGTAAATCATTTAGCGTTGCACCGGGTGAAGATTCTGTCATTCCATATCCTTCATAGACAGGAATCCCTGCTGCGGTAAAAATTCTAATTAATCTTGGTTGAAGAGGAGCACTTCCTGAAAGCATAAATTCTAAATTGTTTCCTAAAGCTTCTTTCCATTTGCTAAAAATTAGCTTTCTAACGATGTTTAGTTGCAAATGATACCAAGCTCCGTTTTTATGATATGGTTCATAGCGCTCTCCCAATGCTATAGCCCAAAAGAAAAGTTTCTTTTTGAGTCCACTTAGTTGACTTCCTTTGTCTACAATTTTATCAAATATTTTTTCTAAAAGCCTAGGGACAACCGCCAACATACTAGGTTTTATTTCTCTAATATTATCTCCTAACAGTTCAATACTTTCTGCAAAATGTATACTGAAACCCATCATCTGACAATAATATCCTGCAGCTCTTTCAAAAACATGACTAACTGGTAAGTAACTAATGACTTTTTTTCCAGGGCCTTCTAAGTTTAGTCGATCTTTAGTAACTTTAATATTCTGAACTATATTATCATGAGACAACATGACTCCTTTCGGGGTTCCTGTTGTTCCGGAGGTATAAATTATGGTAGCAATATCTTTTGGTTTGATCGATTTTTTTAATGTTTCTACTTTTATTTGAGAAGAGTCATCATTCCCTAATTGTAGAAAAGAATTCCAACCTATGTCTGAATCATCATCAAGCCGAAAAATACCTTTAAGCTGTGTGTTTTTTTGAATCTTTTTTACTTTTTCATAAATCTCATCACCAGCAATAAAGCAATATTTTGAATCGGAATGATTTAAAACATATTCATAATCTTTTTCAGATAATGTAGCGTATAGAGGCACATTCTGAGCACCAATTTGTAAAGCACCAATATCTATAAAATGCCATTTAGGTTGATTTACAGGAACAATTACAGCAATCTTATCATTAGGTTTAATTCCTAACGAGAGTAGCGCTCTACTAACTTGATTTGAAATATTGAGTACATCTTGAGTAGTATAACTTTCCCATTCTTTATTTTCTTTATAGACGAATGATTTTTGTTGTGGAAAGTTGTTGTTTTGGTAGTCTATACAATCAAAAAGGCGAGATATTTGTTCTGTCATGGTAGTTGTTTCTGACAGCAATATAAAAAAAATAGGTTTCATTTCTGAAACCTATTTTTGATTTGTTAATAAAAGAGTCCCCTAAAAACTTTTATCTAGCAAATTTTCGAGTTCAAAGTTACAAAAGGAAACTTTTATTTATATAGGTATTTATACCTGTTTGTTATTAATTATTTAAAAGATGTTTACTGAAGCTCTTTCCATTAATTTTTGTGTATTTAGAATCGATATCATAATCAACCTTCATCCCTGAAACATCAAACTTCCCTTTAACTTCAGTATACTTTAAATTTAAGTCTTCCTTAAAATGTGCTTTCTTAAATGATACACCATCCTTAAATTTCGTGTATTTAAATGTAGCACTTTCATCAAATATTGAATTTTCGAAACTAATGAATGTTCTAAACTCAGTATATTTAAAGGTAGCTTCATTTTCAAAACTTGTATTTGCAAAACTTATTGAATTTTTAAACTTTGCATATTTAAAAGTTGAATCATCTAGAAATTTAGCATTTTCAAATGAAGCATTTTTTTCGAAATTAGAATATTTAAACATTGCTTTCCTTTCAAAAGTACAGCCTTTAAAGATTGCTATATCATCAAAGTTAGCTACAAAAGTATATCCACTGTCTTCACTGTCTGGGTAATAGGCCAAAACATCATCTTTAAATGTACAATTGGTAAATGATATATTTACATCAATTCGATTTTTAACCATATTGTCACCACCATTATTATTCCACCAACTTTTTTTTCTTTTTGGAAGCTTGCCTAGCTTTTCTTCCATATAAGTAAAATCTAAGGTTCCTTCAATTGTAGCATTTGAAATTGAAATGTCTTTACCATTTTTAATATCTCTGATGATATCCTCTGCATTTATTGTTTTTTGAGAATAACCAACAAAGCTTATTAAAGTGAAAACAAGTGTTAAAAGCGTAATTTTATTTTTCATGATTATAAGTTTTAATACACTCTAAAGACAATCCCTCTTTTTTATTTGTGACAGTTTCCTAAGAAATATTTTTTTCAATCCAAGTTCTAGCATTCACAAAAGCTTCTAACCAAGGTGATACTTCATCTTTTCTTTCGGGTGGATAATTAGCCCAGTTCCATTGGAATGTAGAGCGTTCTATATGTGGCATAGTCGCTAAATGACGACCAGTCTTATCACACATCATGGCTGTATTAAAATCTGAACCGTTAGGGTTGTGAGGATATCCTTCATAACTATATTTTGCAACAATGTCGTATTTGTCTTCAGCATATGGTAAATCAAATTTACCTTCACCATGAGAAATCCAAACCCCTAAAGTTGTTCCTGCCAAACTAGACAACATTACAGAATTGTTTTCTTGAATTTTTACTGAAGTAAAAGCACTTTCGTGTTTTTTAGAATCGTTATGAACCAATTTACCATGAACTTCATGATCTGGATTCATTAAATCTAACTCCATCCACAATTGCGCTCCATTACAGATTCCAACACTTAGTGTGTCTTCTCTATCAAAAAATGATTTCAATGCTTTATTCGCTTTCTCATTGTATTTAAATGCTCCAGCCCAACCTTTAGCAGAACCTAATACGTCAGAATTTGAAAACCCTCCAACAGCACCAATAAACTGAATGTCTTCTAAAGTTTCACGACCAGAGATTAAATCGGTCATATGAACATCTTTAACGTCAAATCCAGCTAAGTACATAGCATTTGCCATTTCACGCTCAGAATTGCTTCCTTTCTCACGTAAAACCGCAGCTTTAGGTTTTGGTTTAGAAGGATCTATCACGGGTAGTTTACCCGTAAAATGAGTTGGAAAATCGTAGTGTAGTGGTTGATTCTTATAATTGTCGTATCGATCTTTCGCTAAACCATTTGATGTTTGTTTGTGATCGAGTAGGAAAGAGGTCTTATACCATGTATCTCTTACTTTAGAAACGTCAAAAGTAAAATCGTCTTCATGATTTTTAATTGTTACTGTTCCTTCATTAACAACAGTTCCAATCGTATAAAACTCAATATTTTTTTCTGAGAAAACTTTTTCAACCGAAGCATCCGCTTGAAAAACAATTCCTGTGTTTTCTGAAAATAATAATTTTATAGAATCACTTTCAGCTAAGGATGTTAGATCAATGTTTGCACCCAAATTGTTCTCTGCAAAACACATTTCTAATAGCGTTGTAATGAATCCACCAGAAGCAATGTCATGTCCTGCAACAATTTTATCCTCTTTAATTAATGTTTGTATGGTATTAAAAACATTTTTTACAAAGTCAGCACTTTCTACAGTAGGAGTTTCACTTCCAATAGTATTTAACACTTGATTGAAAGTACTACCTCCTAATTTATAGGCATCTTGAGAGACATTGATATAGTAAATATGACCACCATTTTGTTGTAAAACTGGCTCAACGACTTTACTTATTTCATTACAGTTTCCTGCAGCTGTAATAATTACAGTTCCAGGAGAAATTACATCTTCATTTGCATATTTCTGTTTCATAGACAAAGAATCTTTTCCAGTTGGAACATTGATTCCTAAGTTAATAGAAAATTCTGAAATCGCTTTAACTGCTTCATATAAACGAGCATCTTCACCTTCATTCTTACACGGCCACATCCAGTTTGCTGAAAGTGATACACTTTTTAAGTTGTCTTTTAATGGAGCCCAAATAATATTGGTCAAAGATTCCGTAATTGCATTTCTACTTCCTGCAGTTGGATTGATTAAACCTGAAATAGGAGCGTGTCCAAGAGAAGTCGCTATTCCTTCTTTTCCGTTATAATCTAATGCCATCACTCCAACATTATTTAAAGGGATTTGTAGCGAACCAACACATTGTTGTTTGGCAACTTTACCACCAACACAACGATCTACTTTATTTGTTAACCAATCTTTACAAGCAACAGCTTCTAATTGTAAAACTTGCTCTAAATAGATGTGTAAATTCTTGATTTTATATCTTGGGTTTTTATAGTTTCTTACAACAGTTTTATCTGTCATAATAGTTTTTGGAGAAGAACCAAACATATCTTCCAATGCTAAATCCATTGGTTTGTTTCCGTTGGTTTTAGATTCAAAAGTAAATCGGTCATTGCCCGTAACATCACCAACAGTATACATTGGAGAACGTTCTCTTTCTGCTATTTTTTGCAGGGTATCTAAATGTTCTTCAGCTATGATTAAGCCCATTCTTTCTTGAGATTCATTCCCGATAATTTCTTTGTTTGACAAGGTTGGATCGCCAACAGGAAGTTGATCCAAGTCGATTTTTCCTCCGGTATCTTCTACCAATTCAGACAAACAATTTAAATGTCCGCCAGCTCCGTGATCGTGAATAGATACAATGAAATTTTCTTCACTTTCTACCATTCCACGGACAGCATTAGCAGCACGTTTTTGCATTTCTGGATTAGAACGTTGAACTGCGTTTAATTCGATTCCTGAAGAGAATTCTCCAGTGTCTGCAGAGGATACAGCGGCACCACCCATTCCAATTCTATAATTATCTCCTCCTAAAATAACAATTTTGTCACCTACTTTCGGAGTATCTTTTAATGCTTGATCTTTCTTTCCATATCCAATTCCACCAGCTTGCATGATCACTTTATCGAAACCTAGTTTTCTAGCTTTTGATGTGCTAGAAGAAGAGTTTTCTTCATGTTCAAAAGTCAATACAGAACCAACAATTAATGGTTGCCCAAATTTATTTCCAAAATCAGAAGCTCCATTAGATGCTTTTATTAAAATATCCATTGGTGTTTGATATAACCATGGACGTTCTTTCATTTTTTCTTCCCAATGCCTCTTGCTCTGTGAAGAATCTAATGGGTCTACTAAACGAGAATACGAAGTCATGTAAACGGCAGTTCCTGCTAACGGGAGCGACCCTTTCCCTCCAGCTAATCGATCTCTTATTTCACCTCCAGCTCCAGTTGCAGCACCATTAAATGGTTCTACAGTAGTAGGGAAGTTGTGTGTTTCTGCTTTTATAGAGATAACTGAATCAAAATCTTCAGTCTGATAGTAATCTGGTACATCTGCTCTTTTGGGAGCGAATTGCTCCACTTTAGGGCCTTTAATAAAAGCGACATTGTCTTTGTATGCTGAAACAATATCATTCTTATTTTGCTTCGATGTTTCTTTAATCATTTTGAACAAAGAACTAGGTTTCTCTTCACCGTCTATTACAAAAGTTCCATTGAAAATTTTATGTCTACAGTGTTCAGAATTTACTTGAGAAAATCCAAACACTTCAGAATCTGTCAACTTACGACCAATTTTCTTTGCTAACTTATCTAAGTAGTCAATTTCTTCATCGTTTAAAGCAAGACCTTCTTGTTCATTATAAGAGGCAATATCTTCAATTTCTAAAATTGGTTCTGGCTGAACATCAATGGTAAATGTATCTTGATTTAATCCCTTAAATTTTTCATGAATCATTGGATCAAAATCTAAAAAATCTTCAGAAACTGTTTCAAATTCTTCAATTCTGATAATTCCAGAAATCCCCATATTCTGAGTAATTTCAACGGCATTAGTACTCCAAGGAGTTATCATTGCAGCTCTAGGTCCAATAAAAAAAGCGTCAAGAGACGCCAATGGTTTATGAGTAGCTTCTGAAACAAGTTCAGAACAAGCAAAAAGCCATGTTAATTTTGAGTTATTTTCTGGACTTAATTCTTCTGATGTTTGAACAGCAAATACTTTACTGTTTTGATTCCCAAAGAAATTGATCATTCTTTATATGATTTGTATAGTTGTGATTAAATGACAAATTTAAAATTTTAGCGGTGAATTTTAAGGCTCAAATCTTCTTTTTTTTCTAGTTTATAAATCATTTATCAACAAAAAAATATAAATTACCGCAAGTTTATAGATTCAATTGTATCTAAAGACTAAACTATCAATCAAACTAATTTTTATATGAATAAAAAATTACCTCAAATTGTTACTGTTCTAGGCCTTGGATTTATCCTCATTAGCGGTACAATTGACTTGGATACTCTATTCAATTATGCCAATCAATCAGTGCCAACTTATATTACAAAAGATAATACTCCGGCGGCAAATCCCATAGATGATAAAATAGCAACCCTAGGAAGAGTACTGTTTTATGATAAAAATTTATCCGATAATAATACTGTCTCATGTGCAAGTTGTCATCAACAAGCTTTTGCTTTTGGAGATCCATTAGTAACTAGTCTTGGTTTAGACGGAGGAAACACAGGAAGACATTCGATGCGATTGATTAATAGTCGATTTTCTAATGAGGGAAAGTTTTTTTGGGATGAAAGAGCTGCTTCTTTAGAAGACCAAGTTACTAAACCAATTCAGGATCATGTTGAAATGGGTTTCAGTGGTACAAACGGAGATCCAGATTTTGATGATTTAATTGTGAAACTTTCTGCTATTGATTATTATCAAACATTGTTTGAATTTGCTTTTGGTGATACTACTATAGACGAAAACAGAGTGCAAAGTGCATTAGCTCAGTTTGTTAGAAGTATACAGTCTTTTGATTCAAAATTTGATGCAGGACTTTCACAAGTAGCAAATGTAGGAACACCTTTTCCAAATTATACAACTCAAGAAAATGAAGGGAAACTATTGTTTTTGCAGCCTCCAAATATGGGAGGAGCAGGTTGTACTGGATGTCATGGTGCGCCAGAATTTGATATTGATCCAAACTCTTTAAATAACGGTATCATTGGTGTGGCAGGGAGCGGTACTGAAATTGATTTAACAAATACAAGAGCGCCAACTTTAAGAGATCTTGTAAATCCAGACGGAAGTTTAAATGGACCTTTAATGCATGATGGAAGTTTAACGACACTTTTAGAAGTGATTAATCATTATAATGCAATACCAGATGATGCGGCAAATACAAATATAGATCCTAGATTAAACCCACCAGGAGCACCGCCAGCTCAAATGTTAAACTTAACTACTGATGAAAAAGCGGCTTTAGAAGCTTTTTTAAGGACGTTAACAGGAACTGATGTCTACACCAATCAAATTTGGTCTAACCCTTTTGATTCAGGCGGAAATATTACGTTAACAGGAAGTGTTCTTTCTACCAATGAAGAAGTGTTTGGTAAAAGTGTTGCTGTTTTTCCTAATCCGGTTATTTCTGATTTAAATATTCGGTTAGAATCTGGTATTTATAAAACAACTATTTATAATATGAGAGGTCAGTTAGTTTATCAAAAAGATATTGATGGAGATGATCAAATGAATCTACAATCTTTAGCAAAAGGGATTTATATGTTAAAAATCAGGGATGTTGAATCAAGTAAAACATTTAATAAGAAGTTTATAAAACAATAATAAAAAAGGCGGCTATTAGGCCGCTTTTTTTATTATCTATAAGATCATTGATCTTATGAATCGGATGCTTTTATTGTTTTCTCTAACAAAGCCATATAAAATCCATCGTAACCAGAAGTGTGAGAAAAGACTTTGTTGTCTTTAACAAGTATAAACTCATTTCCTGCTTCTGATGTTAAGAATTTTTCAACTTGTAATTGATTTTCTGATGGTAATATTGAACAAGTAGCATATACTAATTTTCCGCCTGGTTTTACCATTTTAGAATATTGCTGTAATATATCTTGTTGAATTACTTTTATGTTCTCTAAAAATTCTGGTTGTAGTTTCCATTTAGAATCAGGGTTTCTTCGTAAAACTCCCAATCCAGAACACGGAGCATCAATTAATACTCTGTCTGCTTTTCCATGTAATTTTTTAATCGGTTTTGTTGAGTCGATCACTCTCATATCTATATTATGTGCTTTATTTCTTTTAGCTCTTACTTTTAGTTTTCGTAACTTACTTTCGTAAATATCCATGGCAATGATTTGCCCTTTATTTTGCATTAAAGAAGCTAAGTGCAATGTTTTTCCTCCGGCACCAGCACAAGTATCTATCACTTTCATCCCAGGTTCTACATCTAAGTATTCTGCGACTAATTGTGAAGATGCATCTTGTACTTCAAAGTATCCCTTTTGAAATACTTCTGTTCTAAATACATTTGCACGTTCTACCAATCTTAATGCATCAGGATGATTAGGAATAGGTTCTGCAAAAATACTTTCTGATAGAAGTTCCTTTTGAAGGTTTTCTCTTGTAGTATTTAATGTATTTGTTCTTAGGATAACTTCCGCTTGTTTATTTAAAGCAGCTAATTCTTTTGTCCATAACTCTTCTCCGATTTCAGACACAGCAAGTTCATCGATCCAATCTGGAATAGACTCTCTATATTTTCTAATTTTTGATAATTCATCAAATTTACCTTTGATACGTCTAGTAGGTGTGAGTTCTATTTGATTCCAGTCTGGTAAGGCGATTCCTTTTAAAACACACCAAACTGTGAATATTCTCCACAGATTGTTTCTGTCAAAAGGTTCTTTCACATCAGCAATTTCTGCATATAAACGTTTCCATCGTACAATTTCGTAAATTGTTTCTGCAACAAATTTTCGATCACGACTTCCCCAGCGTTTGTCTCTTTTTAACGCTTTTTCTACAGCTTTATCAGCGTAAACTCCTTCGTTAAAAACATCACGAATGCTATCTATAACAGTATATACTAAGTTTCTATGTAATCTCACTTTAAAAAATTTAAGGGTACAAAGATAAGAATAGCCTTTGAGTAAAAAACTTTAATCGTTTTTCTTTTTGGAGAAGTCTTTAAAGATTACTTTTCTTCTTTTTTCAACGATGTAGAATGAAACATAAACTCCGTCTTGATTGTTTCTAAGTCTAACAGGTAAGTTATTTCTAGTGACTCTAAAACGTTCATTTAAAATTCCTTCATCCATAGTAATGGTATAGGTTCCAAATGGAAGATAGAATTCGAAACGACCACTATTGTCGGTTAATGTATTGTAAATTTTATTGTCTTTTACGGCACTAACTTTAATTCTAGATAAATCTAGGGGCTTTTCATTGGTGATCGCAATTTTTTGTCGGTCTACAATTACGTCTCCATAGACTTTAATACCCCGAACAAAAGGAATGTAGTTTATACCATCTTCATTAATTACAATAGAGTCTTTTACATTGGCAAACCAACCTCTCAAATCTTCTAATGAAATTGTTTCTAATTTGTATTTATCTAGTTTTAAGTTTTTGATGGTTGCTTCCCCATCAAAATTGGTAATCACTTCACTTTTATTAACTTTGATAACTACATTTTGAACACTAGTTTCATCTTTATCTTTAATTCCATTTCCATTGATATCTAAAAATGAAACAAATTTGGTGGTCGCTGCTGATGCTTTTGAAAAAGGAATTGGAATACCAAATTCTTTACGTAAGCTAAAGTTTAGATTTAAGTTACTGTTTGTTGTTGGTCCAATTGCTTGTTGATTTGTATTCTGATTGATATCACTTGCGTCAAAAACTGAGCTAAAATCACTGGTTGTAAATATATAATTAGCACTCAAACCAAATCTCCAACCTGAATTAGAGAAATAAAATGCTTGTGGAAATAATCCTACAGAGTGATTTTTAAATACATTATTGAAACTATAAATTAAACTAGATTCTAATGCAAAATGTCTGTTGGTGAATAAATGCTGATTTTGAATAGATAATCGTAATGATTGTGGAGTTATTGCGTTATTCTGGTTTTGTTGCGATGTAATAGAGGAGAAGGTTCCTAAGTTATATCTTGCTGTTAAATTCCATGTTTGGTATCGAAACAGACCATTTACTTCTAAACTAAAATATTCTTTTTTGTCAATGCCATCTTTTGGTTTTGCATATCCAGCCCTTGTGAAAATTGAGGATAAGAAATTTTCTTCTAAACTAAAAAGTGAGTATCTAAAGTTAACACCTCTTAATACAAAAGAATTGTTTGGGAAATTTCTAGATTCATAAAAAACACCTGGTTGATACGAGCCTATTGCTGTTCTTTTAGAAAAAATTAAGTTGGCAAATAGTGTTTCTTGATTGTAAAGAAATTGATCTGTATTCCTATTAAATATGCTAACTTTTTGATAATTCCCAGTAAAAATACTTAACCAATCTTTAGATAAGTCATACGTAAATCGTTGATTTATAAAGGCTCTTTCAGTTGTTCCATTACTAAAAAATCGATCGTTATATCTAACACTAATATTAGATTTCAATTTCTTTTTAAATAGGCTAGAAGAGTAGTTACTACCTATGATATATCCATTAGTGGTAATAGGTGTGTTGTTTAGTTCTAATTGTACGTTGTTAAAACCTCCTAATAAAGAAACAGTATGCGAATTTAAAAAACGAACACTTGGTTGTATACTTGCTACAGTACTTATTCTATTTAAAAAAGTATTATTACTTCTTCCAGCACTAGCATTTACACGAATGTTTTCATTGTATTTTAATTTATACCAACCTCCATAAGTAACTATACTATTGGTAGAATTAAAAAACCCAGCTGAGTTTGTATAAAATGCTCCAGCTGAATGTTGTTCATTAAAACGATACCCCACTTTAATTCCTTTTCCGGCTGCTGAAGTACCAATTAAATCACCATTCACTTGTCCGATTTCTATTGATTTTTTATCATCAAAATAACCAACATACCAAGGTGCGTTTTTAAAAACATTATTAGTAAAAAAACTATTACTATAGTTAAATTGTGTAAAATATAATAAACTAGCTCTTGGATTTAGTTGTTTAAATCCTTGAAGATTTAATGATAGAAAACTACGTTCATCTAATATGTTTTGAGCAGTTAAATCTACAACCAATGGTAAATATGAATAACCATAAGGATTTGCCTCAATTTCGTTGGGTAATTTTATAAAATTTATTTTTGTTTTTTTCTGTAATGCAGTTTTACTGATTTTTGGTTCGCTACTGTTTATGACCAAAGTTCTTGTAACTCTTTCATTATTACTAACAGGAGAAAAGTTGTTTAAGGATATCCTTTTCCTGTTCCTTTCATTAAATGAGGTTGCTATAGCGGTGTAATTAAATTCCTTGGAAGTACTTGGTTCTAACGTAAACGTACTGCTAGCATCTTTAATAGGGTTTAAAAGCGTGTCCGTTAGAATTAAATCTTTTCTAGGTATTGTATAACTAATAAATACATCTTGCTTGTAATTACCGTCATTGTTTATTGAAAAGCTAAAATCTTTTTCATTGTCATCATTCTTAAAATAGTAATTCGTATTATTCTTTAAGTCGATGCTCCAAGAAACTTTCTTTTTCGTTGTTAGTGTAAAAAAATTATTACCAATTTGCTGTCCATCTTTAGCTATGATGAACACGTTAATAATAATTTCGGTACTACCATTCACCAACTTAGTTGGTGCAATAATTATGGGTACATATACTGTATCATTTGAACTGACAGTATATAATTTATCTTTATTATCAATTCTAGTCCATCCTCCGGGAAAGAGAGCATCTACGGTAAAATTGATGACTCTTCTATCATGATTCACAACTTTTAAAACATTAGAAACAATATTTCCTTTTTTTAATTCAAAAGACGATTTTGTGAATTTTGTAGAAATATTACCAAACCGAATAAAAGGAACGGTGTCAATAACTTGTACAATATTTGATTTATTTTGTGAATAGATGGCGTGACTACTTAATAAAGTAGTAATTAAAGTAATGAAAAGAAAGTATTTTAAAGAGGACAAAAAACTTTTCAATGTTTATATGTTTTCTTCTAAACGAAAACGAATATTAAGGTTAAATATACCAGGATTGTATTGGAAACCTGGGTTTATTCTAATGTCGATGTCAAAATTAAACTCATCAAAGTTAGTTTGATAGCTGCCAGGACCATTTACACCCGGAGAACAACTACTTGCAGGGGTAATAGGTAACATCTGCTCAATGATATCTAAAATATCACTAGTATCATTAAAGCTCCTGAAAATATTGTCTGATGTTGATGTAGCACAAGCATTTCTTACGCGTATTTGCAATGCACTAATCTTAGGGTTTTCTCCATTTCCATTTCCATACCTAGTTAATTCTTCCCATTCATCTAAAGGAGTTCCGGCACCAGAATTGTTTTCTATAAATATTCGTAAACTCCAAGAACATAGAGGGTCTACAACAGTTTTATCTTCAACTGTGACTCTGAGTCTAGTAACACTATTGATAGTAACGCCTCCATTATATCTTGTAAAATCATCAAATATAACTATTTGATTGACAGAACTATTTGGAACAATAGAAACTAATCCACAATGAACCTGTGCTGCTACTTTCGTGCAACACAAAACTAAAAGAAGTAAGCTTATTTTGAAAACTCTATTCACTATGTGACTTAATTAAAAAGGATGTAACTCAAAAAGAGTTACATCCCCAAATATAAAAATTAAATTGTAAAGACTATTGATCTTCTAATAAAACATATTGTACATACATAGTATATACTCCTGGTTCTGCATAAGAACCAGCACCATTATCAGTTACGATATCTTGAGCTACAGTACCATCAGCTATACCAGCGTTTGGAAAAACAGCAGGTAAACCAGGTAAAATTCTGTAATCTATAGCATAGTAATAATCAGAAGTAATTCCAGTTTGAGTTAAGTAAGATCCACCAGCGATAAAATCTTGACCAGCAGTACCAGAAGTACCAGCATGACCAGCGATATATTTATCAAGTGTAGAT
>TARA_R110001632_G_scaffold66891_3_pt1 | contig 19529 bp, 21 predicted proteins | sample TARA_R110001632 | Tara Oceans TARA_R110001632 (sample SAMEA4398266) | marine metagenome | biome: Polar Biome; feature: [SRF] surface water layer (ENVO:00010504); material: water (ENVO:00002006), including particulate matter (ENVO:01000060) such as... | depth 5 m
ATGCATTTTACTCAAGGAAAAGAGTACTTAATCTTTCTTTGTTACTAAGCTTGTAACAAAATTAATTAAGTGAATAAGTGTTGCGAGAATAAAAACAACAAAAGCAAGTAAGAGAATACTATTCATGATGGTAATTTCTTCATAGGTTTTTGATGAATTTGAAGTAATAGTGAAATAAATTAATGGAACAATTGCTATAATTTGAATAAGTATATGGGTAATAGTTAGGCCCTTTTTAGCTTGTTTTTGTGTAATTGACAAAGAAGCATAATTTATTGCTATCAAGATAAAAAATAACGCAGAAAATAAATTAAGAATCCAAATATCTAAATCAATGATACCACCATAGAATGCGAGTTCAATAGAATTTTCTTTATAGATGAACCCAATAATAAACATAATCAATGCTAGTAAGCTAAAGAAATATTGAGGTTTTGTAATAATTTTTTTCATACTAATAATTTTTCTTCAGGATGTCTAAATGATGATCTGTATGGTACGCAGACCACATAATAATTTCTCTTACGGTCATTTTTCCCATTAAAGGATGTGGTAGTAATAAAGTGTCTAAATCTTTGTCTTTTAATTTATTTGTTTTGTACTGTAATTTTTTATTTAAAATTTGCAGCTTAGAGATGAGTTGATATTTTTTTTCAATATCAGGAGTCTTTAAATCTTGATTAAATTTTTTCGCTCTTTCTTGATTTTCAGCCAATCGTTCGTTGTATCTCTTTGCAACCTCTTCATAAGTCCTAGAAGTTCTATTTGAAGTACCAAATTTATATTTTAAAAGAAACTTGGGCATACTCAAAGCTTTATTAAGCAATTTGGCACTGTTTTCTAGATGTAATATATGTTGCCCAGTAGTCCATTTTTGATCTGGTCCATCCATCCATTTTTGATCTGGATGGTTTTCTAACCAAAGAAATAAATCTTTATGTTTCTCTTCTAGAACTTCAATTATCTGTTGTTTTTTCATATTATCTTTAAAAATCTAATGAACAAGATACAAAAGTAACAGGATAATACAATTCAATACACTTTTAAAACAGTTCAATACATCTAGTTTTTTTAAAGACGATTACACTCATACATTTGTTTCATTTTTTTTAAAAATGCTTTAAGGGTTATTAAATTCTCTTCATTAAGTTTGATATTTACCTAGCTTGTTGTATTTTTCAGAATTATATAGGTTTATATGAAGAAAAACATCACAATTAAAGAATTATCTAAGATCTTAGAAGTATCTATATCTACTGTTTCCAAAGCTTTAAACGATAGTTATGAAATAAGTGAGAGCACTAAACAGCGAATTAAAGAAGCTGCTAAATTATACAATTATAAACCCAATAAACTAGCAGTTAACTTAAAGTCTGGTAAAACAAACACCATTGGTGTTGTATTACCAAGTCTTAAAAACTTCTTCTTAGCTAGAGTTTTAAGAGGCATAGAAAATGTTATTGCAACCACACAATACAACATCATTATTAGCATTACCAATGAATCTTTTGAAAAAGAAGTACAATCTGTGCAAACTTTATCAAATGGTTTAGTTGATGCAATTATTATTGCTGTCTCTGAAGAAACCCAAATAAAACAAGATTTTTCTCATTTAATTGGATTAGAAGATGAAATTCCCTTATTAATGTTTGATAGAGAAGTAAACTCTATAGATTGCGATCGAGTTCTAGTTGATGATTATGACGCTGTTTTTAATGCTGTAAATGGTTTGATATCCGATGGAAGAAAAAGCATTGCTTTAGTGTCCTGTATTAATAACTCTTCAGTTGGGAAATTGAGAACAAAAGGATATATAGTTGCAGTTGAAAACACGCATGACCCTATAATTATTGAAGGTTCTGAAGAACATATTGAAAATGAATTATCATCGTTAATATCACAAAAAAAGATAGATGCCATCATGGCTTTAGATCAAGAATCTTCTCTTGCTGCCTTCAGAATAGGTAAAAAGAAAGAAGTTTTGCTTGATAAAACCATTGCATTAATCGGTTATTCCAGTACAGTAATTTCTGAACATTTAACACCTAGTTTAACTACTATAGATCAACATGGAAAAAATGTTGGAGTAACTTCAGCAAAGTTGATGTTAAAAAGATTAGAGAAGCCTCAAGAAAAACGAGAATCAATTATTATTAATTCAACGGTTCAAAAAAGATTGACGAGCTAATTTTTTAAAAATTATTTTTTCTTTAGAGCACCTTTTATAGCCTTAAATTTCAATGCAGCGCCATTAATACAGTGTCTTTCTCCAGTAGTTTCCCTGGGTCCATCATTAAATGAATGTCCCAAATGGCCACCACATGTTGAACATTTTAATTCTGTTCTAGCATATCCAATCTTATAATCGACATCAAGTTCAACATTATTTATAATAGCTCTATCAAACGATGGCCATCCTGTTCCAGAATCAAATTTATGGTCAGATTTGTATAAAGGAGTCTCACAAGCAGCACAAACATATAAACCTTTTTCTTTGATATTATTTAATGGGCTTGTAAAAGCTCTTTCAGTACCAGCCTCTCTTAATACATAATATTGTATGCTAGTTAATTCTTTCTTCCATTGTTCTTCTGTCTTTACAATGTCATATTTTTTTTCTTTTTTCTTTTCAGGTTTTTGAGCAACTCCAGAACAACTAACTAGTAATGCGATCGTAAGGATTGATATTATTTTTCTCATGTGTTTTGTATTATAAATTCTATACTTTGATTAATGACGATTTTATCTCTTAAAATTTTAGTATGACCAAGCCCATTTGTAATTAGCAAAGAACCATTATTAAGGTTTTGACGAATTTGATAAGCACAACTTACAGGAACATCTCCATCATCTGTGTCATGGACAACTAAAACAGGAATTTTTATTTTTTTTGAAACACTACTACTTGCAAAATCATCAACTTTGATGTGCCATTTTTTCTCTAATCCTGATTGTGTTTTTCTAGCTGATTTTTCACTCAAAGATAAATTATCAGTAAAATTTCTAATAATATCAGAAACTTTATCACCAGAACCTATGGCTACAAAAGTTTTAATCTTTAAAAAATGGGAGGTAGCATTATACAAACTCATAGCTCCAAAAGAATGCCCAATTCCTGCAACAAAGGGTCCATATGCTGTATCAATCTTCTTTATAGTCGATAAAAATTCAGGCATCATCGTAGTTTTTCCAGAAGATTTTCCATGTGACGGTCCATCAAATGAAATCACCATATATCCTTTTTCTAATAACTTATCAGCAAAGGCAAATAATTGAGTGCTTCTTCCAGACCATCCATGGACTAGCAATACTTTCTTTTTAGAATATCCGTAAGAAATAATTTCAATCTCTTTGTTAATTTCTTCAATAGCTAATCTTTTTATTTGAGCGCTTTTCAACATATATAATTCTCTTTTCGGTGTAGAGAATTTAAAGGGTGTTGTAAATATTCTTCTGGCTAATGTTGCTGCTAAAGAGCTAGAGAGTAATTCTATAGTTTTTGTAAAATAAATGACAAACTTTGGGATAGAAAGACTGGGCTGTAAAGTTTTATTTTTTTCTAAAAGATGCAAGAAATTATTTTTATACTGATTAAGAATGTGTAATTTTAAACTACTCTAAAGTTATGTTGATTCTACTTACAAAAATAAGGAATCATCTTTGTTAACTTCGTTAATATCATAAAAATGAAAAAAATAATTTCACTTATTGTTATAGTCCTTTTTTTTGTTCAGTGTACTACAGTTCCTATTACAGGAAGAAAACAATTCAATATTGTTAAAGATGAAAATGTTTTGCCTGCTAGTTTTGCTCAGTATAGGGGTTTTCTAGAAAAAAACACTTTATCTAACAATCAATCAGCAACCATTATGATAAAAGATATTGGAAAGAATATTTCTGCTGCAGTTGATCGTTTTATGAGAAATAATAATATGCTCAAAGAAGCTGATTCTTATCAATGGGAATTTAATTTGGTAGAAGATAAAACTATTAACGCTTGGTGTTTGCCAGGTGGTAAAGTGGTTTTTTATTCAGGAATCTTACCTATTTGTAAAAATGAAGATGGAGTAGCGGCTGTAATGGGACATGAAGTAGCTCATGCTTTTGCAAAGCATGGACAAGAAAGAATGTCTCAAGGACAACTACAAGCAATTGGGGGTGTTGCAGTTGCTTTAGGGACTATGGGTAAAGAAGAGGATACTCAGTTGATTTGGAATTTAGCATATGGTGTTGGGTCTAATGTTGGAATGTTAGCATTTAGTAGAAAGCATGAAACAGAAGCAGATAAACTAGGATTAGTTTTTATGATCATGGCAGGATATGATGGAAAGGAAGCAGCAGAAGTTTGGGTAAGAATGAGTGAGAAAACTGCCGGAGGAGGAGGACCAAAAATTTTAAGAACTCATCCAACAAATGAAGATAGAATTAAAACTCTAAGAGCTTATTTACCAGAAGCAAATAGATTAGCTGCTAAATATAATGCTCAGAGTAAATAAAGAAAACATTATCTAAACTAATTTTAAGTATCTTGTAAACCGATCTTATGTTTAAGAAAACATTGGGTCGGTTTTTAATTTTAAAAAAGAAATAAATGTTAAAAATAGGGGACAAGAAGTTAATCAATGCATGGGCATTTTATGATTGGGCAAATTCTGTATATTCTTTAGTAATAAGTACAGCTGTTTTTCCAATTTACTATTCTAGTATGACTGAGTCATTTCAGAATATGGATAAAAAAGTTACTTTTTTAGGCACCCAATGGGATCCAACCACTTTGTATGATTATACGATGGCTTTTTCTTTTTTAATTGTAGCGCTTCTTTCTCCAATTTTATCAGGTATAGCAGATTATAAAGGAAATAAATTAGGCTTCTTAAAAGGCTTTTGTTTGCTGGGGTCAATTTCTGTAATGAGTTTATTTTTCTTTGATGGAGAATCAACCTTATGGGTTGCTATCGTATTTACAATCTTAGCAAGTATAGGTTTTTGGGGGAGTATTGTGTTTTATAATGCATATTTACCAGAAGTTGCTCACCCTGAAGATCAGGATAGAGTTAGTGCAAAAGGATTTATAAATGGTTATATAGGCTCTATTTTATTATTGATTTTATGTTTGGTTTTTGTAGAAATGCATGAAACTTTTGGAATGGAAAAAGGTTTTGCTACTCGACTTACTTTTGTTTTAGTTGGAATCTGGTGGTTAGGTTTCGCTCAAATTACTTATAGAAAATTACCAAACCACAAAAAAGAAAATAAAAGCGAAGACAAAGTACTTTGGAAAGGAATTAGTGAGCTGAAATTAGTCTTAAAAGAATTAAAACACCAACCATCGTTAAAAACATTTTTAGTGAGTTTTTTCTTATTTAGTATTGGTGTTCAAACGATTATTTTAATGGCTGGAATCTTTGGAAGTCTAGAATTAGGTTTGGAAACTACTAATTTAATTGGAGCGATTTTATTGGTTCAGTTTGTAGCGATTGCTGGAGCTTCTATTTTTTCTAGAGTATCAAAAAAATTCGGAAACATAACGGCTTTAAAAACGACTATTATTATTTGGGCATTGGTTTGCTTAATCTGTTTCTTTTTAGATAAAGATCAAACTAATGTAGAATATTATTTTTATGGTTTAGGTGGATTGATTGGTTTAGTATTAGGAGCGATTCAGTCTTTGGCACGTTCTACTTATTCGAAATTATTACCAGAAACAGACGATCATGCAACGTATTTTAGTTTTTATGATGTGACAGAAAAAATAGCTATAGTAATTGGGATGTTAACATTTGGAATTTTAAATTCAGTAACTGGTTCTATGCAAGCTAGCGTGCTATTTTTAGCAATTTTCTTTGTAGCTTCTTTTGTAGCTTTAAGTTTCTTAAAGGAGACTAAGTATGTAAAGTAATAGTTTTTTATACTCTAGATGCTTTGTAAGCTTCCCAATCAAATTTATTTAAAAACTCTACAGCTTTTTTGGCTCCCAAATTGAAAAGATTAATTTGACTTTCCTCTGTCATATTAAAATCTAACCAGTTAAAAGTTTTGTCAGCATCAATTCTACAGATAAGTTGTTTGTAGTCTGGGTTCTTTAATAGGAAATCATAATCATGAATTTGACGCATGGTATTTATCATTGCTCCATTCATTGCTAAAAAACTACTGGTATCCGTGAAATTTTCTCTATAAGTACTTAGTCGTACTCCAAATGTTGGCATTCTTGGGATTCCTCCATCAGATCTGTGAAAAACATTGATTGGGAAATTAGATAACATCCCACCATCTACAAACCGAACTGAAGAAGGAACAGGACCTGAATACCTAGCATGCTTATCCCAATTTGGATCATTTTTAGTGCCTGAATTAGGTAAATCATCAACTTTAAAAGGTTCAAAAAAGAATGGAACAGACATGGAAGCTCTTACCATTTTTGCAGGAGCAACATCATCCGGATTTGACCAATATAGTTCTGTCATTTTTGGAAATTCAACTTTTGTATGTGTAGTAATATCTGATGTAATGATTGCTAGTTTTGCTTCTATAGTATCTATAGCAGTGTTTGTTTGAACGTTTCTTAAATCTATAGGTAGTATTTTTCTTAAGGATTTAAGATCTCTTAGGGTATGAATCCCATTTAATTTCAATTCTTTAGTAATCCAAGATTCAAAATAGGAACCAGGATTTAATCCTAATTTATTTTTAAGTGTTCTAAATATTAATAAAGCAGACCACACTAACGACCATATCAATCCTTTTTCCTTTTTAACTGCTTTATTGATGAGTTTTTTTATTTTTTTATGACCATCTACCAAATCAAATAAATTTTGATTACTCAATATTGTCAATATTTTTTCTGACTTTTCCTCATCAATTCTTCCTAAACCAGCCATCATCATTGTATTTATAGCTCCAGCAGATGTTCCTGCTAAACTCATAAAACGTATTCCTGCCTTTTCCAAGATATAAGTATATCCTACCAATGCTATTCCAAGTACACCACCTCCTTCTTGAACTAAATCTACATATTGATTTCCATGAGTATCTTCTATATCTGAATACCTCTTGTTTATAGGTATTTGATCAATAAGTTTTAAAATAATATCGTTTTGTGTGAAAAGTGTATCCATATATTATTTTTTTATTCGAAATGAATCCATTAATAGTCCAACAACTATGTATTCATTTTTTTCAAATGTAACTCCATTTACACCTTTGGTATATTTAAAAATAGTTTTCATTTTTGTTTTTGGAACTTCTAAGCCAAAAGTAATAGAATAGTTAGATTTTAAATTCCCTTCAACATTGAGTGATTTGTTAAAATCATAAAAAGCTCTTCCTTCTATAATGAGGCTGTAAACATTATGTATAGGGATATAATAATAAATTTCTCCAAATGCTTGATTAGAAAATTCTTTACTATTGATTTGAACAGGTCTGTTGTTTGCTACTTCTTTGTAAAATTTCGCACCTAATTTAACAACCGGTTTTAGTCTAAGTCTGTTTTCTCCAAAGGTTAAATCCACTAAATTTGGAATTATTCCGTTCCAAAAGAAGTTTGCTGTAACTCTGTAATTAGAGAATGTTTGGTTTCCTTCAAACCCTAACTGACCAATAAATTGGTTTGTACCTTTTGAGAAATTATAGTTAACAGGATATACAGATAAAAAGTTTAAAGAATCTTTTGCATTTGTACTAATCAATCCTTCCGCTGTAAAAAATACTGGAATTTTAGATGATAAGAAAGAGTATCTTTTTCTATAACTGAAACTTGCATTTACTTCTACATTAGTGCTTGATGAATTTTCAACTGGAATAACACCAAAGTCAAGTTTGTTTTGTGTCATTACGATTTCTCCACCTTTTGAATTAATATATTCTTGAATCATTGTATCAGTTAGAGTTAACGAGTCTTGCTTCGTTTTTTCTTCGATTTGAATTTTATTTATTTCTATATCTTGAACAGTTGTTAGCGTATCTTTTTTCCAAATTTTCAGCTTAATATTATTATTAGCTGTTATATAAAAATCTGATTCAGAGGATTTAAATTTTTGTATTAGCTCATTGCTAATATTTGATAAGTCTATTTGTATGAAATTTTTCCGTGTAAAAACCTTATCAAATTTAACATCCTTAATGAGTGCATTAAATTTTTTTGATTTTAACACAACCTTGAATTCTGAATTTAAATCTTTAAAAGTACCCGGGATAATTTCGTAGTCATTAAAGATTCCTTTAAATCCAATGTTTAATTGAATTACAATTGTATTGATTTTATTTGGACTGTAAGTATTTATTTTTATGTCTGAATTTTCTATAAATACATCATTTTCTTGGCTAACTTGTTGAGCGTAAATTATTGAACAAATAAATAGTAAGCATATTGTTAAACGTGATTTCATTTGATAAAATTTTGATTATTCTCTTGGTCCTACAGCTATATTTTCTTCTATATAATTAATGCAATCTTCTAATGTTACCCATGAGTTTACGATTGAATTGGAGAGAACTACTCTATAGCATTGTGTAGAATCTAAAACTCCTAGATAATTATAAAATGGAGCTGCATTAATTAGCTCTACCAATTTGTTAGTGAAAACTTGTTTGCTATATTCTTGAAAATGTTCGAATGTGAAATTTTCAATATCGCCATTAAAATCTGCGACTGATCTGAGTGCTTCAGTTACGATTGATTTGATTTGTTCTCTATTTAGAGTAGACATAATGAATAATTATTGTTAGTTGATTTTATAAAATTAGCTTATAAACAAGGAAGCGCATCAGGTATAAATGCCTGTATTTAAAATCACTAAAAATTACTGCATAAAAAAAGCGGAGCAATTGCTCCGCTTTTGTACTAAATTTATTTGATTTTTATTGAACTCCGATAGCAAAAGTTGCTTCTGCATCTGTTTCTCCACCAGCATTAGTAACATCACCCGAACTTACTCCTGCTGCATTTTTATTAGGTTCGTGAATTAACGTAACCGTTAGATTTCCAGAACTAGCATTTGTAGTTGTTAGTGTAAACTCAATTCCAATAGGATCTCCATTTATATCCATATCAGCATAAGCGACAGTAACTACATTATTGGTTGGTGTAAAAAAGAATTGATGTTCATCACCTTCTTCTTCTACTTCTTCTGTTATATTTTCTGCAGGCGTAACAGTCTCATTCAATACTTCAATTGCTCCAGAGTATGTTGTGTTTGGAGCTAAGTTTCCTGAAATAGTAAATACAGGAACATTTGGGCCATCTCCATCTAAATCTCTACTTTGTAAAGTAATTACAGTTCCTCCTCCAACTGGAGTCAAGGTAGCTGTTACTGTTGTAATTACTTCTTCTTCATTAATAATAATAGGATCATCACTATCATTACATGATAGAACTGCAGCAAATGCTATAAACGATACGTGAATTAATTTTAATCTCATAATTTTTGTTTTTTTTATTAATAATTGAACTTTAATTGAATCATAAAATTCCTTCCAAGTTCATCAGCAAAATATCTTAATCTGTTTAAGTACTCTCTATACGATGTATTGAGTACATTGTTTACTGTAAAAGCAACATTTACAGTGTTTTCTTTAAAAATCTTCAAGTCAAAATCACTTCTAAAGTTAAGGATGTGATAGGCTGGAGGAGGTGTACTGATATCAACTAATACAAAAGAATCTGTTCTAGGAATGTAAGCTTCAAAGTTATTATTAGGGAATTCATTTTGTCTAAAAACCCATTCGCTTTGAAGTTCAGCATTAAAATTTGACCATTTTTCATTCTTGTATCGAATGATATTAACCGTTTTAAATGCTGGAATATCAATTAAAGCTCTATTTGAACTTACATCTTTTCCTTTGATAAAAGAAGATTTGTTTTGAATTGTAAATTGATTGTTGATATAATGACTCATATTTAAGTCGACACCAAATAATGTTGCGTTAATTTGTTTGTGTTCCCAAACAGGGAAAGAACCTCTAATTGTAGTTTCTACTCCTGAAGGTTCTAAATAAATAAAATCTTGTATATGGTTAAAAAATCCTTCTATATTGATGCTCGCTTTTTCCCCTTTATAACTGTAGGTTCCTGAAATTCTGTTGGAGGTTTCTTTTTGAATACGTAAGTCACCTAGTTCTATTCTCGCTGCCGAATGATGTAATCCATCACTAAATAATTCTGAAGCATTTGGAGCTCTGTTTGATAATCCATAGTTTAAAATCAAAGAACTATTATCATTCATAGTATATGCGATTCCTGCAGAAATAGAAATATTATGAAAATCAAAAACAGGATTTACAAGCAATTGTGTTCCAAAATCTTGAATAATAATGTCAGCAAAATCGACATCATATCCACGTTCATTCCAACGAGAAGTTTGATAGAATTTTTTTGCATCAATCCTATTAAAATCATATCGAATTCCAGCATCTAAACTAAAATCATCATAGATTTTAAAATTACCCAAGGTAAAAAAACCAAAATCAAACTTTTCATAATCAGGAATCAAACGACGAACGCCAGTAGAAGGATTTGCAAAATTATCCTGCAAACCAGCCATGATCCCTACTTTATAAGTATTCTCTGAATTAGAGTCTAATTTTAAAGTAGATTTAAATGTATGACTTTGCAATCGAAGGTCAATAGCCGGAGTATTGCGATCATCACCCACACGAATATCAAATTCAAATCGATGATTATTTTGATAGTCATATTGTATATCTAACTTTCCAAAGTTCTTAAAGCGTTGGTAGAAAGTTCCTTTAAAAATCTGATGTGTAACTTCTTGCTTAGGTGCATTAATAACATAACTAAAAGGATCAATTACAATAGGTTGTTGAGAATTTATTCCATCAACCAAATCCTCAACATTTCCAATATGAGAAGAACGTAAAATAGCTATTTCATTTTTTAAATAACTATAATATAGTTCATAACCATATTCTAGTTTTTTACGTCCAGTGAATAAAGAAAAAGCTGTTGATTCGTTTCCTGTATTAGTTAATATGTAATCTGGCGAATTAAAATCTCCTGAGCGTTTATAGGAAGCCTGTCCACTAATATACCAACCTTCATCATAAGTTTTAGTCAGTGAAGAATTAATACCATAACCTCTTCCATTACTCTGTCCATTAACTGTAGTTTGTCCAAAAAGAGAATCTTTTGCGAAAATTCTAATAGGATTCACAACAATGACACCTCCTATAGCATCGCCACCGTATTCTAAAGCATTGGCTCCTTTAATCAAAGAAACACTTCCAGCAGAATTGATATCAATATTTGGAGCATGTTCTATTCCCCATTCTTGATCTTGTAATCTGACATTGTTTGTCATCACAAGAACTCTACTACTATGTAAACCATTAATAACTGGTTTAACAATAGAATTACCTGTGTTGATTGAAGAAACACCCGGAATCTCTTTAATAGCATCACCTAAACTTAATGCGCTATAACGAGTTAAGATGTTACCTTTGAGAACAGTTTCTTGAGAAGTTTTTGTTTTCTTATCTACTTCAGATCTTAAGGTTACTTCATTTAATTCTTCTATATGATGTTCTAATCGAATTTCATATAAAGACTTTTTCTTAAGATCTATAGGTATGATTCTTTCTTCGCAAGATACATGAGCAACTTTAACAGTAAAAATAGAGTTACAAATATTCTTTATTGTAAAATTTCCTTTACTGTCAGTAACAGCATAGGTTTTTAAGCCTTCTATTTGAACAGTCGCTCCTATAATTGGAGTACCGTCATGAAAGTCTTTGACTGTTCCTGTAAATTTTAGATTACAATTTTGGCCTATGAGTAAGTATGTAAAACACACAAATACATAAGTCAAATAATACTTTTTTGACATTTAGTTGATTTTTTAACTTGTATAAGATTTTATAGTGAGTTAAAAAGTTGGGGGGCCTCTTAAAGAGAAAGATAATTGCTGATGATTAAAAAGAAATTGATAGTTTTTATTCTGTAGTAATTTTGTTTGTTTAGATCCTAGATAAAGTGTTTCCTTTGGAATAATAGCAAGAGTTTCTGCTAGTAAATGACATAATTCACATTCTAGATCATCTATGTGTATATGATTTTCTATTTCAGAAGTACAAATAGTTTGTTCATGTTGTTCAAACGCATGAACAATTTGAATACTAGCTGGTAAGAGTAGTAAAAAAGCTAGTAATAAGATGCTATGTTTTCTAAGATTCTCTATGATTTTTTTCTTTTACGAATTTTCATATTTAATACTTCAACACCTAATGAAAAAGCGATTGCAAAGTACAAATAACCCTTTGGAATAACCCCTACAGTTTTGTTAAAGATTTCTAAATGAGATAAATGTGCTCCTTCGGCAATTAGCATAAATCCAATTAGGATTAAAAATGATAAAGCCAACATTTGTATCGTTGGATTGTTATTCACAAATGTGCTAACCGTATTGGCAAAAATCATCATAATAATCATTGAAATGATAACAGCTACAACCATAATTATTAAAGCACCATCAACACCATTTGTCATTCCAACAGCCGTTAGAATAGAATCAAAAGAAAAAACAATATCAATTAAAATGATTTGAACAATTACTTTAGAAAAAGTGCTTGTTTTTTTTGGTTCAGTATCAATTTGTTTATTTTCTGATTGTTCCATCTTATGATGAATTTCTCTTGTGCTCTTATACAGAAGAAACAAACCTCCAAGAAATAGAATTAAACTTTGTCCTGTAAATCCAACACTAAACCATGAAGAATGAATTGACCAAAATGGATCTTTTAAAGCGATTAAATAAGAGACACTAAGCAACAATAAAATTCGAGTGATCATTGCCAAAGCTAGACCTACAAAAGTTGCTTTTTTTCGCTCTCCCTCTGGTAATTTATTTGCAGAAATAGATATAAAGATAATATTATCGATTCCCAATATAATTTCTAAAAAGGTAAGAGTAAGTAATGCTACCCAAGTATCAATATGTAAAAATATTTCCATGTATTATTCTACTTTGTATAGGGTTCCCTTTTGTTTAAATTCTGAAAATCCAATCTTGGCAGTGAAATTATAAGAAGTATCGGTTACTTTGGTAATCTGTACAAAAATAGGATCGTTATCTAAATCATTCTTTGGAGACTTCATTTTTAAGGTATAAAAAAAGTTATTTTTCCATTTGATATACAAAGTATCTATCTTTTTTGTTTCTTTTTGAAATACTCCTGAATCTGTAGAAATTTCAGCAAATTTCACATATTCTTCTATTTGCAAACTATCAATTCTAGTTACAATTGTTTTGCTGTAACCTTTACCAGCAGGAATCTCAAAAACACCAGTTTTAAATCGTAATGCATCAATATCTTTTTCTGGGCCACAGGAAGAAAATAGTAAAACTCCAATAAAAATCAATATTAGTGATTGTCTTGTATTTTTAAAATTAGATTTCATTAAATTCCAGTATAGTTAGATGGAGTGATTACTTTTAATTCTGTTTTAATTTCATCAGAAATTTCTAACGAATCTATAAAGTTAGCAATAGAATTCTGATTTATCTTTTCATTGGTTCTGGTTAAACCTTTTAAAGCTTCATAAGGATTAGGATATCCTTCTCTTCTTAAAATAGTTTGAATTGCCTCAGCAACTACAGCCCAATTATTTTCTAACTCTTCTTTAAACTTTCCTTCATTTAATAACAACTTATTCAAACCTTTTAGAGTCGATGCGAAAGCGATTAAAGTATGTCCAAAAGGAACACCAACATTTCTTAAAACAGTACTGTCTGTAAGATCTCGTTGCATTCTAGATACAGGAAGTTTTGCGGATAAATGCTCAAAAAGTGCATTTGCAATCCCTAAATTTCCTTCTGAATTTTCAAAGTCGATAGGATTTACTTTATGCGGCATCGCAGAAGAACCAACTTCCCCTTTTTTAATTTTTTGCTTAAAGTAATCCATGGCAACATACGTCCAGATATCTCTATCTAAATCAATCAGTATGGTATTGATTCTTTTTAAGGCATCAAATAAAGACGCCATATGATCATAATGTTCAATTTGAGTCGTTGGAAAAGAATGGTATAAACCAAGTTTATTATTCACAAAATTTGATCCAAATTCTTTCCAGTCAATTGATGGATAAGCAACTTTGTGTGCATTATAATTACCGGTGGCTCCTCCAAACTTTGCAGCATTAGGAATCTTAGTTAAAAACTTCATTTGTTCTTCTAACCTCACAACAAAGACTTCGATTTCTTTCCCTAAGCGAGTAGGAGAAGCAGGTTGACCATGAGTTCTAGCTAACATAGAAATATGTGCCCAATCTGTAGCAAGTTCTTTTAATCTATTTAAAACAGCAGTAAGTTCTTCAATATAAACTTCAGAAACAGCATCTTTTATAGACAAAGGAATGGCAGTATTATTAATATCTTGAGAGGTTAATCCAAAGTGGATAAACTCTTTGTATTTCTGTAAACCCAGAGCATCAAATTTTTCTTTGATAAAATATTCAACCGCTTTTACATCATGATTGGTTACCTTTTCAATGTCTTTAATTTTCTGAGCGTCTTCTGAAGAAAAGTTTTCATAGACTTCTTTTAAAGCTGGAAAAAGTGAAGAGTCAAAATCAGATAATTGTGGTAATGGGATTTCACAAAGCGCAATAAAATATTCAATTTCTACTAAAACTCTATACTTTATAAGAGCTTCTTCAGAAAAATAATTTGCTAATTGAGCGACTTTCCCGCGGTATCGACCATCAATAGGAGAGATGGCATTTAGTTGTGTAATGTTCATTTTCGGTATGGTGTTCTAAAGCACAAAAATACTCAATTCCTTAGATTTACTGAGTGCTTTTTTGATGTTTTTCTATGGCTTCTAAAACATGTCTTCCTCTAGCTTTACAACCTTTGCTTTCATGAATGATTTTAGTGCTAATTAGGTGTTTTAGTTCAGGATGAATCCAGTCTTTTGAAAGCCCGAATAAATATAAAAAGTTCATAGTATAAGCTCTTACTGCAATTTTTTGTGGTGTAATTAACCAATCAAAACCAGTCTCAATGATTAATTGAATTTGTTTTTCTTTCAATTGTTGTTTAACTAAGTTTTCTTTTTTACTGGTAAATGCGATTGCTAAATGCTCACAAATTTTCGCGCAGGGTCTTATAGCACTATCAAACTTTTGGTGTTTAATATTGGATGTAAATTCATCTAAATACGGAAGAATTAGATTTAAATTATTGTGAGTGCAAATCCATTCTAGAATCCAAGCAGCTCTCACAGAAATTTTATCATCTACTAAAAAAGTAGTTTTTACAAGCGGAGCAATTAATTCTGGCCTTTCAGACACAATATTAGCAACTCTTTGTCGGTTATCTCTTTTAGCGTTCTCAATATTATTGAGTTCTTGTAATAAATACTCACTATCCATGTTTTTTGAATCAAATATGTATATTTACGAAACAAATATTAATTTAATGCTAAAGATAAAAAGACTCGTTTTTCTATTTCTTTTATTTTCAGTTTTTTTTGGATTTACATCCGTAAATGCTCAAAAAATAAATCAGTTTGATAAAAATAAAAAACGAACCGGTGTTTGGAAAAAATACTATCCAAACAAACGAATTAGATATGTTGGTAAATTTGTAAATGGAAAAGAAGTTGGAACTTTTAAATATTATGATATTACTACCTCGAAGCATCCAACAATTATTAAAGAATATTCTCCAAAATCAGACTCAGCAAAGGTTCGTTACTTTAATTTAGACGGTAAGCTAAGAACAAAAGGAAATATGATTGGAAGGAATAGAGTAGGTAAATGGATCTATTACTTCCCAAATGGAAAACTTTTTTCTGAAGAGATTTATGTTGATGGTAAGTTAGAAGGTCAGTTAAAAAACTACTATAAAAACGGTAAAATTTTAGAGTTAACGACTTATTCTAATGGTTTAAAAAATGGAGTCTCAAAAAAATATTCTGATCAAGGTGTTTTAATTGAAGAAGTACACTACCTCAATAACATTTTAGATGGATATGCTAAATACTTTGAACTTAATGGAGATTTAAAAGAAGAAGGTGTTTATAAAAACGGAAAACGTTATGGTAAATGGGAGTTTTATATTGGAGGTAAGAAAGCTACCAAAAAGAAAAAAAAGGAAGGAAATAAATTCAATAAAAATGACATTAAAAAAGAGGATGATAATTGATTATACTACAATTTAATTCATCCATTCTTTCCCTATAAACTTCAGAAGCATTTTCGTAAATTTGCACTCGAATTAGAAGTAAATAAATGAAACGAGTAATAGTAGGACTTTCAGGTGGTGTAGATAGTAGTGTTACAGCATATTTATTAAAAGAACAAGGATATGAAGTCATTGGTCTTTTTATGAAAAACTGGCACGATGATTCTGTAACCATCTCTAATGAATGCCCATGGCTAGAAGATAGTAACGACGCACTTATTGTTGCAGAAAAATTAGGAATTCCTTTTCAAGTAGTCGATTTAAGCGAACAATACAAAGAACGTATTGTAGATTATATGTTTGATGAATACGAAAAAGGAAGAACTCCAAATCCGGATGTTTTATGCAATAGAGAAATCAAGTTTGATGTCTTTATGGATATCGCTATGAATCTAGGAGCAGATTATGTTGCTACAGGGCATTATTGCAGAAAAGATAAAGAGATAATAGATGGTAAACCTATTTACAAATTATTAGCAGGAAAAGACATTAATAAAGATCAATCCTATTTTTTATGTCAGCTTTCTCAACAGCAATTAACAAAAGCCTTATTTCCTATAGGTGAATTAAGAAAGCCTGAAGTTAGGGAGATTGCTAAAAAAGCAGATTTAATTACTGCAGAGAAAAAAGATTCACAAGGATTGTGTTTTATAGGAAAAGTTCGTTTACCAGAGTTTTTGCAACAAAAATTACAAGCTAAAGAAGGACTTATTGTTCAGGTTGATGATGCATCTGATGTTTATAAAAGAGAGATTCCTGCTTTTTCATCAAAAGAAGAAGAGTTGAATTTTTACGGAACAAAATATCAATATCAACATCAAAATGGAAAAGTTGTAGGTAAACATCAGGGAGCTCATTTTTTTACCAAAGGTCAAAGAAAAGGATTAGCGGTAGGAGGTACCAAAGAACCATTATTTGTGATTGAAACTGATGTAAATGAAAATATTATTTACGCTGGTGAAGGTAAAAATCATAAAGGGTTGTACCGGAGTGTTTTATTTGTGTCGAACGAAGAAGAACATTGGATACGAGAGGATTTAAAATTAAAACCAGATCAATCGATGGAAGTACATGCAAGAATTCGCTATAGACAACCTTTAGAAAAAGCTACTTTATATAAAGTAGAGAACGGTATTTTTGTCGAGTTTCAAAATCCACAATCAGCCATTCAAGAAGGACAATTTGTTGCATGGTATCAAAATGAAGAATTGTTAGGTTCTGGTGTAATCTCTTAAAATTTAAAAATGAAAAAAATTACTCTACTATTTTTTATAAGCTTCTCTATAAACTTATTTGCACAAGACTCTATTGTCAATTATTTAGATTATAAAGGAAATAGTGTACATAAAAAGGATGCATTTTCGGTAGAAACTATTGTAAAAAAAGATTCTGTATGGCAACATACAAGTTATTACAGAGGCGGAAAAATTAAGTTTAAGGGTCAGTATCAAAATAGAAACTTAACAAATCCTGTTGGTCGTTTTTATAGGTTTTTTAGAAATGGAATTTTGAATGAAGTTAAAACGTACAATTCTAGTAATCAATTGTCTGGGAAATTCAAATCATGGTTTGGTAATGAAAAAACAAACTCAGAAGGAATTTATGTAGATGGATTAAAAGCAGGTATTTGGAAATATTATCACTATAACGGAATATTAGCAACCAAACAGTACTTTAGTAAGGGTAAATTGATAAAAACTGTTTTTTACAATGAGGCTGGAGAAAAAATTGAAGCCGAATTAGTAGAGTATCAAAAACCACTATTTAAGGGTGGTGGTATGCAAGATTTTTGGGAACGAATTAGAGATATTCATAATAGAATACGGTTTCAAATTAACGGAGTCATTGTTCTAAATTTTGATATCGATATAAATGGAAATATTGTGAATGTTACCACAAGTGATAAAATTCCTTCAGCCCTAGAAAGAGCATTAAGAAACTACTTTAAAGAAGTAAAAGGATGGATTCCAGCGATTAGTATGAATAGGAGAGTGCCACACAGTCAATCTATTCCTTTAGATTTTAGAATGAAATTTATTGACCGATGACAAATAAAATCACTCAACTTTTTAACATTCAATATCCCATTATTCAAGGAGGAATGATTTGGGTAAGTGGTTGGAGATTAGCTTCAGCAGTTTCTAATGCTGGCGGATTAGGTTTGATAGGCGCTGGTTCTATGTATCCTGATGTATTAAGAGAACACATTCAAAAATGTAAAAAAGCTACAGAGAAACCATTTGGAGTTAATGTGCCGATGTTATATCCACAGATTGATGAATTAATGAACATCATTGTAGAAGAAGGCGTAAAAATTGTTTTTACATCGGCTGGTAATCCAAAAACTTGGACTGCTTTTTTAAAAGAAAAAGGAATCACAGTAGTGCATGTAGTAAGTTCTGTGAAATTTGCGTTAAAAGCAGAAGCTGCTGGAGTTGATGCGGTGGTTTGTGAAGGTTTTGAAGCAGGCGGACATAATGGACGAGAAGAAAGTACCACATTTACCTTAATTCCGATGGTAAAAGAACAGGTGAAAATTCCTGTAATTGCTGCAGGTGGAATTGGAAGTGGTCGTGGAATGTTAGCAGCTATGGTGTTAGGAGCAGATGGTGTACAAATTGGAAGTAGATTTGCAGCAACTATTGAATCTTCTGCACATGCTAATTTTAAACAAACCATTGTTGATGTAAACGATGGCGATACACATCTTACTTTAAAAGAATTAGCGCCTGTTCGTTTGGTGAAAAATAAATTCTATCAAGAAGTTCAAGAATTATATCAGAAAAACCCAACTATAGAAGAAATTAAAGAATTGTTAGGAAGAGCAAGAGCTAAAAAAGGAATGTTTGAAGGTGATTTAGAAGATGGAGAGTTAGAAATTGGCCAGATTGCCGGAATTATACATGATATAAAACCTGCAAAAGAGGTTTTAGAAGATATTGTACAAGAGTTTGAAGAAGTGAAGAAATCATTTGAATCATGAACGGAACCAACAGAAAAGATATTAAAATTGGAGTAGAAGTGCGAGTGGTACAAAAGCAACATCAAAGAAGTGGCGAGCTAACAAATGGTCTTGTTCAGCGTATTTTAACGAACTCTGCAACACATCCTCATGGTATAAAAGTACAATTAACGACTGGAATAGTTGGAAGGGTTAAGGTAATAGCTTAGATAACAGTTCTTTGTCTTTAATTAAAATAAAATCACTTATTTTTTGTTTTGTGTATTATTTACTGTAAATTTGCAGCTAATTTAATAACGTTGTCTATAATTAAATAGATAACACAATAACATAATATTATGAGTAAAGGTACCGTAAAATTT
>TARA_R110001632_G_scaffold38556_2_pt1 | contig 19527 bp, 16 predicted proteins | sample TARA_R110001632 | Tara Oceans TARA_R110001632 (sample SAMEA4398266) | marine metagenome | biome: Polar Biome; feature: [SRF] surface water layer (ENVO:00010504); material: water (ENVO:00002006), including particulate matter (ENVO:01000060) such as... | depth 5 m
CGCATGGGTTTTGAGAAGGATCAACACACGTCTCACGGCTTCCGAGCCAGCGCGTCCACTCTGCTGAATGAATGCGGACTATGGGACAAGGACGCCATCGAAGCCGAACTTGCCCATGTTGGAGCCGATCAGGTCAGGCGGGCCTATCACCGCGCGACTTATTGGCAGGAACGTGTTCGCATGGCAAACTGGTGGGCGGACGAGATCCTGCAGATCCTAAAAGAAAGCCATTAGAACCGGTCGATTGCATTCTCGCCGAAGTTGGCGCGTCTAAATTGCCAACCGAAGACGAATCGGTGACTTCTAATGGAGCTATTTAGATTAGTGCTTTTCGGAGAGTCGCTACGGACTGGGACTATGACATTTCGCCTTGGTGGCGGCTGGCTGATACGCTGAGTGTAATTGAGGCCACACTTCTGATTCTCGGTATCGAGCCGCAAGGCGTTGCTGCCGATGTGGAAAACAACATCGAGGCCAATCAGCCAGTTGGGTATAGGGCAGTTAAAGCCGGAATATTGGCTGGCTTGAAAAACAGGTCGCTTAAGGGCCGTCTCACTCACCCCGAACATACCGATTTCAACGGCAATCATTCAATCGACGAAACTCGATATGATCTAGAGCGTTCCTTTGTTGAAGTGGAAAGCCTGATCGGCTGGCTTAGATCGCGCGGATTTTCGAGGGGATATTTCTTCTCTGACGATCCTCAACACCACGGTCTGAAGGATGCAAACCATCCACGATACGCTGCAAAGTTAGCGGCCGCAGTGGAGGCTTGGGAGTCATTCGATGAGAAATCAACCGCACCCGGAACGGCAAAACAGAAGCTAGCAAAGTGGCTGAGGTTGCATGCTGCTGAGTATGGTTTGACTGATGATGATGGGAAACCAAAAGAATCTGTAATAGAATCTCTGGCGACAATCGCCAATTGGGCAACCAAGGGGGGCGCGCCCAAGGCAGATGCGGCGGATAATTTCGATCAAGACCTTGATGATGAAATTCCGTTTTAACAAGGTGTTACAGTTGTTGTCATAGAAACCTCTATGAGGTTTTTGCACTAACGCCATGAGGTTTCGCTGAAATCTATGGAAACCTTTTTAGAACTTCCCCACCTATTTTCGTACTGGCTTCAATCGGATGCTTTCGTCTCCAAAACGACGGAGACGAACTATGTCAAAGCAGACTGCACTACCCGATACCGGGTTCATGCGTATCAACCAAATCTTGGCTCCAGCCGGTCCAATACCTGTTAGCAAATCGACCTGGTGGGCGGGCGTGAAAGACGGAAGGTTTCCCAAGCCGCTCAAGCTGGGCGCGCGTGTCACGGTCTGGCGTGTGGAAGACATACGCGAGCTGATCGAAAATGGCGCGTAGGCTCAAGTGGCGCGCAATCCGTATCCATCGCAGTTATTCAGTAGATGAGGCGGCGCGCGCGCTGGGGGTGGCGAAGGTGACTGTGCGGCGATGGATCGCCTCGGGCGACCTGCCAGTGATCGACAATTGCAAGCCCATGCTGATCCTGGGTGGCGACCTGTCAGTCTACATTCGAAAGCGGCGCTCACGTAAGCAAAAACTCCGTCTCGATCAGTGTTACTGCATGAAATGTCGCGCGCCGAAGCGTGCCGCGTTTTCCGAAGCTGAGTTGATCACGACAAAAGGCAGAACAGCGATGGTGCGTATGCTGTGCGAGACATGCACGACCGTCATGCACAAGCGCGTCAGCTGGCAACAGGTTCCGCGTCTATCCGCCCTTGTCAGCCTGTCGGGGACGAACCGCTTCAAACACCTAGGTGAGACCAATCAGCCCTGCGTGAATGATCACTGCAAGACGGAGGTTTGAAAGATGAAAAAGGCACAAGCAAAGAACGCCCGTATAAAGCGCAAATACCTGCAATGGCTCGAAACCGCGAAGGGCATGACGCCCGCCACAGCGGATCAAGTTGCCGCCGCCATTTCCGCATTCGAGAAATCGACGAATGGCAAGGACTTCGCCGCCTTTCACATTGAACAGCCACAGAAGTTCCAGCGAGACCTCAAGGCGGCGATCAATGCGCGCACCGGCCAGCCACTCGCCAAGTCCACGATCCGCTCGCGGCTTATGGCGGTGAAGTCATTCTTCAAATGGTTGGCAGATCAGCAAGGCTACAAGAGTCGCATCAGTCATTCAGATTGCGAGTATTTCAACGTGACAGCCAATGACCGGAGGATTGCTACCGCCGAGCGGAAACAGAATGTGCCGAGCGTTGAGCAGATCCATCATGTCATCGCCGCTGCGCCACACGAAACCGCGATCCAGAAACGCGACCGCGCCGTGATCGCCTTCACCTTTTTGACCGGCATGCGCGACGCGGCGATTGCGTCCCTGCCTCTGGGCAAGGTGAGTCCCGAGCGCCGCGAAGTGTTCCAGGATGCACGCCAGGTGAAGACCAAGAACGCCAAGACGATGACCACGTATTTCTTCCCCGTCGGCGGCGACGCGGAAGAGATTGTTGTCGAGTGGGTGGGTTTCCTTCGCAACGAATTGTTGTTTGCGGACACCGACCCGATCTTTCCGAAGACTCAAACGGGGCTGAATGAGGAGGGGGTATTCGCGCCCATCGGCCTGACTCGCTATTACTGGAGCGACGCGGCTGGAATCCGCCGCATCTTCCGCGAGCGCTTCGAAGCAGCAGGCTTGCCGTATGCCAACCCGCATAGCGTCCGCAAAACGCTGATGCAACTCGCCTTTCGGAAGCAACTGGACCCGGAAGCCCTGAAAGCCTGGAGCCAGAATCTGGGTCATGAAGACCTCGCCACCAGCCTGAACAGCTATGGAAAGGTCACAGATTGGCGAACATCAGAGATCATGGACCGGCTCGCTGCGACCGAAGAACGAGTTTTCACTGACGAAGAAACCGCAAGTTTTCCGCCTGAGATGGTTGCCTGGATGGAGGAACAGGTGCGCCGCCTTAAATCCTAGCCTGTAAATTTGGAATCCGGAGGCGTTGCGACCCGCCAGCCTTTGCGGCACTACGGAAACCGGAAATCGAATCATGAGGGGCGCAGATGCCGACACTGGACTGGATCGGGAAGCAGGCGGTTGTGAATCATCACCGCGAGGTGCCCTACCGGCTGGTCCATTGTGATAGCGCGCTTTCTGCGGGTGATCCCGAAGCCGGAAACCTTCTGGTGCAGGGCGACAATCTGGAGGCCCTGCGGGCATTGCTGCCCTATTATGCTGGCAAGGTGAAATGCGTATACATCGACCCGCCCTATAACACCGGAAACGAGGCCTGGATTTACAATGACAATGTGAACTCGCCCGAGATCAAGACCTGGCTGGGCAATGTTGTCGGCAAGGAAGCGGAAGACCTGTCACGCCACGACAAGTGGCTTTGCATGATGTATCCGCGTCTGAGGTTATTGAGAGAATTTCTCCGGGACGACGGGGCAATTTTCGTAAGTATAGACGACAATGAAGTTCATTATCTCAGAGCGGCCCTAGATGAAATATTCGGCAAATCAAACTTCATCACCAACGTAGTTTGGCAAAAGTCCTACACATCGAACCAGACAGCAAAGCACATTTCTGACACACACGACCACATTCTCATTTATGCGAGAAGCCGTGACTTGTTTGTTATGGGGAAGCTTGCAAGAACCGAAGAGCAAAAGGCTACTTTCGATAATTGGGACAATGACCCGAGAGGTCCTTGGAAAGCAGAAAATTTGTCCGCAGGAAAGTTCTACTCGGCTGGGCAGTTTGCAATTGTGGGACCGGATGGCCGCGAATTTCTTCCACCTAAAAATCGCTATTGGCGGATGAATCAAGAAACCTACGAAGAATGGCTCGCTGACGGCCGCATCACTTTCGGCAAAGCGGGCACCGGCCGTCCCATGCTCAAGAAGTTTCTTTCGGAGATGAAGGACGAACTGACTCCTAACACTTGGTGGAACCACGAAGAGGCTGGATCCAACAAAGTCGCTAGCACTCAACTGAAAGAGATTTTCCCGGGTGATGACGTGTTCTCAACGCCCAAACCAGTCTCTCTCATTCAGCGCATTCTCACACTCGGCACCGCACCAGACGATTTGATCTTGGACTCTTTCGCTGGATCGGGAACCACCGGTCACGCCGTCCTTGAGCAGAACAAACAGGATGGCGGTAACCGCAAATTCATTCTTGTGGAAATGGAAGACGCCATTGCGCGTGATGTGACGGCCGAGCGTCTGCGGCGCGTGATCAAAGGTTACAATAAGGGCGGCGAGGCGGCAAAGTCCGTGGAAGGCCTTGGGGGCGGCTTCCGCTTTTGCCGCCTTGGCATGCCGTTGTTTGACGAGTTCGGCGATGTGGCTGCCGAAGTGACCTTTCCGGACCTCGCCGCGCACATCTTCTTTTCTGAAACCGGCGTACCGATACCGCAAAAGGCCAAAGGCGAGTTTCTGGGTGTATTTCAGGATCGCGCTGTTTATCTACTGTTCGACGCGGCCCATGCCGAGACACCACGCGAGGCGGCGGGCAATGTGCTGACGCCTGACAGGCTTGATGCTCTACCCGCGCCGCCGGAGCCTTTTGAAGGCCAGCGCGTGATCTATGCTGAAGGGTGCACAGTATCCAAGGACCGTCTGAAGAGCGCCGGAGCTGTATTCAAACAAATTCCCTACCAGATTGACGGAGTATAGCGCATGGCGGCGGTAAACTTCGAGCTGCGCAGCTATCAACAAGACGCGCTGGACGCCTTGCAGGGCTATTTGAGCGACGTACCCACGATGGGTGCACGCACGGCCTTCATAAGCGCCGCGAACATGCTCTACACGCCAGCGCCCTTTCTGAATGAAGACGCACCCTATGTGTGCATCCGTATTCCCACGGGGGGCGGGAAGACCATCGTGGCGGCGCACTCAATTGGTGTTGCGGCAAAAGCCTATCTTCATACAGATAGCCCTATGGTGCTTTGGCTGGTGCCCTCAAAAGCCATCCTGAATCAAACCCTGGATGCATTGCGCGATCTGGATCATCCCTACCGCGCCGCACTTGCCGCCGATTTTGGCCGAAACCTGACAGTGCTCACGGTAGAGGAAGCCCTCTCCCTGTCCCGGCCCGATGCCAGTGGCGGGGCCTGTATCATTGTTTCCACCCTGCAAGCCTTCCGCGTCGAAGAAACCGATGGCCGCAAAGTGTATCAGGATGCAGGCGCGCTGATGGATCACTTCAGCGGCTTGAATGAAGAGCAGATCGCCAGACTGGAAAAAGTGGACGGAACACACCGCCCGGTTGCCTCACTCGCCAACGTACTGAAACTGCACCGCCCCATGATCATCGTTGACGAAGCGCACAACAACCAGACTGCACTTTCGTTTGATACGTTAAGCCGTTTTGATCCATCACTCATCTTGGAAATGACGGCGACTCCGCAGGCCAAGATCGACCCGGCCAAGAATCTTTATCCATCCAACGTGCTGTATCACGTATCGGCGGCGGAGCTTAAAGCAGCGGAAATGATTAAGCTGCCAATCCGTCTGCAAACGGATGCCGATTGGAAAAAGGTCATTGGGCAGGCCTATGATTGCCGTGAAGCGCTGGAAAATGAGGCAAAGGAAGAGCAAGCCGAGACTGGCGAGTATATCCGACCTATCATTCTGTTTCAGGCACAATCGCAATCGAAGACCGATCCTGACCGCCTGACCATCGACAAGGTTACAGAATACCTGACTGAGACGATGCGTATTCCACGCGAACAAATTGCGTTGCATGGCGGCGGTTACAAGGAACTGGATAGTCTGGACGATGTGGCTGACCCGTCTTGCGATGTGCGCTACGTCATTACAATTCAGGCGCTACGCGAGGGCTGGGATTGTCCGTTCGCTTACGTGCTTTGTTCTGTCGGCGAACTGAAATCAGCAACTGCGGTTGAGCAGATCCTTGGCCGCGTTCTGAGAATGCCACAGGCGCGGCGCAAGACCCGCGATACGTTGAACCGCGCCTATGCATTTGTGGCGTCAAAAAACTTCAATGACACGGCGGGCAACCTGAAAGACGGGCTTGTCGTCGGCGCAGGGTTTGACCGACTGGAAGCTGAAGAGCTGGTGAAGGCGCACAGCGGTTTCCAATTCTCGGAGGAACGCGGCGACTATCAGCACGAGTCAGATGCAATTCCAGATACGCCCGACTCCAAGCCCGCCGACGTGATAAACGCTATCCAGAAGCTGCCGCCATCCATAAGGAACAAGGTGGAGTTTGATCCCGAAAGCCGAAAATTGAAGGTCACTGGCGTTGTCTCCAGAGATCAGCGCAACACCATGCTGATGACCTTCAACAAGGTGCCCGGCGCAGAGAAGGCCGTTGAGAGCCTGTTTATTCGCAGTAACCGCATACAGGCGAGCGAACTTATCCAAGGTGACAAGCTGCCTTTCATTGTGCCGCAACTGTGCATTTATCGCCAAGACGAGCTGGAGCTTTTGAGCCGAGACCATTTCCTGGACCTGCCCTGGAACCTCGCCGACTGCGACCCGGCAAACTTCGTTGATCGTTACAGGATCAAGGACGCCTCAACCGTTGGATTGATCGACACAAGCAATGAAGGCCGGATGACCGTTGCGTTTGTCGGCGACGTTCAGGAACAGCTTTCCATGCTGGTGCACGAGCCCGCGTGGACATTGCCGCGCCTCGTGAACTGGATTGATCGGGGGATACCGCACCCTGACGTAACCAAACCCGCCGCCAAGGTGTTCATCAGTAACGCCCTCGAAGGGCTGATGCGGCGCAAGAATTATGCGCTGGATGAATTGGCACGCTACCGCGCCGAGCTTCGGCGCGCGCTGAAGGAAGAGATCGATAAGCTGCGCAAGGAACGCGAGGCCGGGAGTTATGACGCCCTATTTGCAGCTGATGCCCAGAAGTTCGAAACCGCAGCAGACAAGGCAATCGTATTTGATGCGCAGAATTATGCCTATAACCAGCCCTATCGCGGCGGGCATAAGTTCCAGAAGCACTATTTCCAGGAAATTGGCGACCTCAACGAGACGGGCGAAGAGTTCCAGTGTGCTCAATATCTCGATAATCACAAAGACGTTCGGTATTGGGTGCGCAACGTGGATCGCAAGCCAAATGCGTTTTGGTTGCAATTGCCGAGCGGCAAGTTCTACCCCGACTTTGTAGCCCTTTTAACGGATGGTCGAGTCATGGCCGTCGAATACAAGGGCGCGCACCTCATGGCAGAATCCCGCGACAAGCTTAGAATTGGCGAGCTATGGGCCGATGCAAGCGCCGGAAAGTGCCTCTTTGTCATACCTACGGATAGAAATTTCGCCGTCATCGATGACGCAATCAAAGGAGTGTGACCTAGACTAAGAAAATTCATTTGGGGGTATCATTGGGGGTATTTATAAATCTGGAAAATTTAAATTTCCAATATAACAATGTGTTGAAGTATGCATTCGATGCCTCTTCTGGCGCCAGGAAGCCAAACTTTGGGCTTTGATTTTTCTTATGCTCCGGATTGCACGTTGCCCCTCAAATTCAAGGTGAGCGTATCGGGATTGTTTTCAGGAACTTTATTCCTCCCGAATAGGGCGCTGGTATCGTCGGGTCTGGTCGAAGACATACAAGGCAGGCGGTCCCTGGGGCGGGTCATGTGCTCATGCAGACCTGCGGGACCGTTCAGGCAAATTCATGATCTCGAAAACCAGGTCGCGGCGTTTAAGGGTCCCTGTGAGTGTCAGCGTTGTCACCATCGCCTGAAAACCTCAGGCAGTCGAATATTCATACCGGACGTGAACAGATGGTCATGTTTGAGCTAGAGAAGACCGAAACAAGGGCCATGAGACAAGCGCGATTGCAGCCCGCACAGCCCGTCGACCTGAGCGAATTCAGGATGCACCAGTCTTTCAAATGTCAGATTGCTGACTGATAGACAGCTATATGTCTGGAATCCTCTGACGGGATGCGCCCCAATTCGACGAAAAGTTGAGATCTCAGAGAAACTGTCGAAACCCCCATTTTATTTGCTTGAAATTAAGTTGGGGTCCAGTCACGCTGCCACCATCTTAATCTACATTTGGGGGTTTAATGAGAAATTTTATACACAAAAATAAAAATTTCAAAAAAGGACTAAAGGGGGGGCTGACTACTTTATCATTATTTGTGGCGCTTGGCGTTTCGCAGACTGCGCATGCCTGGAAACCGACCACTCATGTTTATCTTGCCGACTATGCCTATGAAGATGTTGTTGACGACGGCCAGGTGACCTTCGATCTCCTTGATCCGGATACGGGCGAAAAGGTGCGTACGCTCGGGCCGTATAAAGTCTCCCCCGAGCTTGTAGAGATTCTTCGCAAAAATCGCCCTTAATACCGCGCGGGGATATTGGGGCCCGATGCCTATCCGGACATTTTGACTGGCCAGCAAGCGATCCATCCGCAAGAGACCAACAAGTGGCTGAAAAACATCTGGGACAATTCGCAAACGCGAATAGTCAAATCCTCATTCTTCGGCCAGACAATCGAAAGGAAGATCGATCCAGGCCCTGAAGTCAAAGCCTTCTCTCTAGGCTACCTTACCCATGCGGCAGGCGACATGTTCGGTCATACATTCGTGAATAATTATAGCGGCGGACCCTTCGAAGTTTTGCCGCCATCAGGGCCTGAGAACGCGATCAAGCATGTTGTCCTCGAAGGTTATGTTGACAAGAAGCTCGATCCTTCACGAATGGGGGGAGACTTTTTCAACGCCAAGATCGATGGAGTAGAAAACTTCATCTATGAGAACCTCGTGGACGCGCGTCGGGATACTGTTCTGGGGAACACGATATTCCCGGCTAATGCGAAGGGTGGAGACTTCTCCATACCTCATATTTTTTCCTATTTGCGGAATGATCTGCAAGCTGAGATTGACGGGTATTACGCCGAAAAGGCGCGGCTGCAGAAGAAAGCCGATTCCTGTTCGTATTTCGACCCGAGTTGTTACGACACAGCGAAGCTGAACGCTTACATGGTCGCGAATGGTCCGAGAACAACCTATATGGAATATTGGCGAGATGACATCGACAACGGGCTGAAGAAATTGCCGAGAGTCAGCCATGACATCGCACTGGCATTATTTTTCAACAAGGAGCGAAAGGCTGACATCAAGGAAGCTAAGAAGGTCGCGCAGAAATATGCGACTGTCAGCATAACATCCATGGCGGGGGCGCCTGATGCGGTCGGGATCGTGACCAATGCCGCGAGCGATGTCGTGGATGCCATCACCCCGGATTTTCTACTCGATCAGATTGACGATCTGAAGAAGGAGCTTCTCAGTACACTTGTGGAAGAAGCCATGGGGATGAGTTTGGAAGAGCTGGAAAGCTATCTGAGCAGCCCTGAGCAGTATTTTGACAGCGTCATGACACAAGGCTCCAAGGGTGAACGCATAAGTCGTGCGGATTTCGATCGGAATGTTCTTCGACTCAACAGCGGGGGCTATGTAGATCCGCAAAATGTACCTGCCCTGTACAATACGATCACGATGAGCAAGCTCGTCATGCTGGAGCCAGCTGAAATCAACAAGGTCCTTCGTGATATTGGAAGCTCGGCAACTCTGAGCCAGCCCAACGTGATGCTGGGATTCATTGAAACGCTTGACGGCGATAATCAGTGGATGAAAGGCATGGTCTTTGCCGAGGATGACCAGACATTCTGCAGCTTGTTCAAGCATCAAGAGGGTACGGACCGCGCGTGTGGAACCAGCGCATCGAAATCGAACGTCCAGACAGCGTTCCTGGGCTGTTACAGAGACGAGAATGATCGTGACCTGAGTGGTTTCAGGGTCGACAGCAATACAAGTACAACACCTGAAGCGTGCCAGAAGACCTGCAGCGATAAAGGGTACAAGTACGCTTCCGTCCAATATGGCATATCGTGTATGTGTGACAATGATTATGGCAAGTACGGCAAGGCCGATAATTGCGATATGGCGTGCACAGGCGACAAGACCCAGATGTGCGGCGGCACTTGGGCGAATTCCGTCTATGCCACGGGCAAGTAGTTGAACGTCCGGTCATGCCTTCCGTCAGTTTACGGATCAGGTCGGCCTACACTCAAGTCGATATATGTGACGGCGCCTTTGTCCTGCCTGGACGAAGGCGCTCTCATTTGAAGACGACTCGGGCAAATTGCTCTTGATCGAAAAGCGCTTCAACACCTGATGAGACATGCGTAACTCAACAGGGCATGAAAAGCTCATTGCCGAACTGGTAAACAGAAGCTTTTCGGGAGCGCTCGAATTGCTCAGCAGGGCGGGGCTGGGGTCTTAACCATGTTCGGTCATGCTGCCGGGATGCGTTTATCTACCATTACCCATACCGCCTATGTGACAACCGTCGTGCTCTCCATGATTACGGGGGCGACCATGTTGATGGCGTCCGCCGCGCTGGATGAGGAACGGGCCGCCGTTGCCAATCGCTACGCGTTCGACAAGGCCTCCTTCGAACTCGATGTCGAGATTTTCCACATGACCGACAAGGCGCGGGAATATGTCATCACAGGCAATGAAGAATATCTGGAGGATTACGGCGTTGTGGCCGCTGCCCTGCAGGACACCGAAGACCGCCTGCAGCACATGGAGGATGCCGGCGCCACGGAGGTCGAGCTCGCGACCCTGACGGAGGCCATCGACCAGGCCAATCGCCTGACCAATGACCAGCGCCAGGCGATCAAAGCGTTCCAGAGCGGAGACGCCGAGACGGCGCGCGACATCCTCTTCAGCGATCATTACGAAGCGGAACTCGATCTCATCAACAGTGACGTGCTGCGTTTCCAGGCCCTGCTGGACCAGCGGACCGCCACCGAGATCGAGCAGGCCATACGCGCCTCGCGGATATGGAAAACCATTTCCGAAATTGTGCTGGGGCTGACGGCCCTCATGTTTCTGGGCGTCCTCTATTTCGTGCTGAAGCGCCGTATCCTGCGGCCAGTCAGCCGACTGAGTGATGTCGTCACGCGGCTTGCCGATCAGGACTATGATGTCGACCTGTCGAATTTCCATAACAGGGACGAGATCGGCGACATGGCGAAGGCCGTGCGGATATTCCGGGAGAACGGGCTGGAACGTCGCCGCCTTGAAGAAAAGTTGGAGCGCGACCTGAAGCTCAAGACGGTCTTGTCCCGCATGACCCACCGCATGCAGGCCTGCGAGAGCAAGGATGAAGTGGCCGATGTGGTCCGTCTGTTCCTGCCGGCCATCCTGCCGGGATGCCCCGGCCGGCTCTATCTGTTCGAGAAGACCGACAACATCATGCGGCAGGCTAGCGAATGGCTGGCGCCTGCCGATTCCGCCGCACGCTTCGGGCCGATGGATTGCTGGGCCCTGCGCCGGGGCACCTTGCACCAGCATGGGGCAGATCAACCCGACATGCCCTGTGAGCATTTGCGGTCTGCTGAGGGCGGGCCAGAGAGTGGGAGGGAGCGTGCAAACGCCGTCTCTTCCGTCTGCGTCCCTCTCACGGCGCAAAGGGAAGTCATTGGGCTGGTTTATTGCGAGATGCCGGATGGCCCGGCCTATCAGGCCCATGAGCACTATATAGTCATGCTGGCCGAGAACATCTCGCTGTCCCTCGCCAATATGGGCCTTCGGGAAGAATTGCAGGAACAGGCAATGGCGGATTCCCTGACGGGCCTTGCCAACCGGCGCCAGTTGGAGCAGCGCCTGGGCGCATTGCTGGGCGATTCACAGCATACGGACCGCCGGGTCAGCTGCATCATGATGGATGTCGACCATTTCAAAATGCTCAATGACACCTATGGCCATGACAAGGGCGATGACGTGCTCCGGGAGATCGCCAGGATCCTGCAGTCGCACACGCGCGAGGACGGGCTGGCTTTCCGCTATGGGGGTGAGGAGTTCGTCATCCTGCTGCCCGGTGTGGAAACCGAGGATGCGCTGCTGCGCGCAGAGGCCATTCGCAGCGATATCGCCGCGCATCGTTTTCATCATGATGGCATCGTGATTGACGGGGTCACGGCCTCTTTCGGGGTGTCGACATCGCCGGACATCTGCCCGGATACGCGGCTGGTCACGACGGCGGACGCAGCCCTTTACGAATCCAAGGCCAATGGCCGCAACCGCGTTACGCGGGGGCGCATGGCCTCGTCCGCGGACAAGGTGGCCTGACGTGCCTCAAGGCTGATCTAGTCGGCGGCGATGATCAGCGTGAGCCGGTCGGAATACTTGCCAGCAAGGGCTAGCGCCGTATCGGTGCGGATCATGAAATCCAGACTGTGCTGTGAACTGGTGCTCCCCTGCAGGATGGTTGTCTCTGTTCCGGCTGCGGGCTGGACGAGTTGGCCATCGATGCGCAGATCATAGGCGATGCCGTTAGAGGTGAATTCGTGCCGCAACTGTCCGGCATTCTCCGACAACAGGTCGATGGAATAGGGCGTGTTCGCGGCGACGGAAAACTCCAGAGACTTTTCCTGTCCTTTCATCAGGGTCCCGAAACCCACATCCATGGATTTGATCCCGGCCTGCGCATCGCTGCCAAAGGATGCCACCACGCTCGGCGCAACCTGGGTCACAACATCCACCGTCTGCCGGGTCACCAGTTCCTGTCCGCCATCCCGGCTGTCGAACAGCGATACGGCCAGGTGCCCGACATACTGGCCGGCCGGAACGCGCTGGCCGGGAGGAACGCTGACCTGGAATTTGACCTGCCTCTGAGGCTGGCCCCTGGGCATGGACCCATGCACTTCGACAACATTATCCCCCTGCGAAATCTCGCGCCCGAGCTGGTCAACCCGCACATCAAGGGAGTGGGCGCCTGAGTATAGGGCCGCCTTGCCCGGCCCAGTATCCGGCTCGATACGGACAATATAGGCGCACGCCTCCCCGCTATGCTCCACTGTGAGTGTGCCGAGTTCGGTATGAACCCGGTTGCTGTCGCCGTCATAGCCGCGGCTCAGCGCGCCGCGATACTGGATGAGCGGCGCGGGGGCCAGTCGGAGGCGACAGGGGGCTGTCGCGGACGCGGTGCCCGGCTCGGTCATGCTGGTCGGCGACAGGGGCAATGCGTCCTGGGCCGTGGCGGCATTTGCGAGCATGAGGGCCAGTCCGGCCAGCCAGAGTCTAGCATACAGCATTTCAAGCTCCCTCCTTGTTCATTACACGCACCGTCACATCATAGGGCGCGGTGGTCTTGTTGGTCCGGATTTTCACCGGGTCCGGCAGTCGCATGACGCCGATTTCGCCTTCGGGCACCTGGAAGGTGGCCGTCGCGCCTTCCGGAGAATCGAATTCCATTGTGACCGTTTCCCCGTGCTGCAAGCCATCGACATAGAACCGGCCGCCGCGATTGGTGAACATCTGGTGGCGTTCCCCGTCGCTGGTGATCGCATAGCCTGCGGCAAACGGAATCGGCTCGCCGTCCTGGTCCACGAGCACGGAGATCACCGCGACATTGCGGTCATCTCCCAGTCTCACAATGTATCCCGACCGGTAGCTGGGCAGGAAGGTCAGCGCCTGTCCCCCAAGCGATGTGCCGGGCGGCGCGTCCGGTGCGTCCACTTCGATGGTGCGGACGTAATAGGCGTTGAGGTCGGGCACGACGGCAGGTCCGAGACCGGAGGAAAAGGCAGCATAGGTCGGCTTGGTGTCGAGAATGGAGGCCTTGGGGTCGGCCGCGATATCGAACCCTTTCACGGCCTCATTCTTCGCAAATATCACGAAGCTGTCATAGACCGGCCGGGACAGGGCGAGCGCGCCGTCGGCATAGACAAGGGCAGAGCCAATCGAGAACTCGGTCGTGGTCTCCGATCCGAAGGCATCGCCTTCCTGCACCGCAGAGAACCGCTGCTCGGCGCGGCCTTCAAAGCGGTTCGCAATATAGGATCCGCCAAGGCGGACATCATCAATGCCGGATTGCCGCGTATAGGTCGTGTCCCACCCGAAGCTGCCGACATTCCGGTCCATGCGGGACGAGTAGGACGCGCGGGAGGAAGGCGTGCGGGTATCGTGAGAGACCTGGGCGTATCCGTCCCCAAGGCGAATGCTGAAGGAGATGCCGCCGGACCATTCTTCCGCCTTTCCGGGGACCTGGTTGTAGCGGAGCACGGTGCCTAGCGTTCCGTAGGCTGTGCGCCAAGTGTAATTGGCGGAGACAGACTTTTCAAACTCGGACTCCGAATGGCGCTTGCGCAACCCGCTCGAAATCTGCATCCGCTGTGTCTGGGAAAAGTTGCGTGAAAGTCTGGCGGCAAAATCGTATTCGATATTTCCTGATCCGCCTCCGAGCGCCTGGTACTGCTCTTCCTGGTATCGCGCCTGCAAATCAAACCGCATCTGTCTGGCCGAGTCCGTATCACTCCATCGATAGAGCGCCGTTATGGCGCCGCCGCTGCCCTCATCATGATCACTGTAACCGCCAAGAAATCCGAATGTGCCGTATTTGTTGGTATAGAAGAGGTCGGCTCCGAGATTGACGAGGGAGGTGTCGGCCTGGAGATTTACCCCGGCCGTCAAGGCATCCGTCCATCCTTTCCGGTAGAAGGCGCTGATGGCGGGATTGTCCATATCATAGTCACGCACGCCCTCGTCGAGTTCCGCCGTCGGGCCGATACTGACGGCGAAGTCACTGACCCCTTTTTTCAGTAGGCTGAAATCATAGAAGGCCGAAAACACGACGCGGTCGACATCGCCGCTGTCATATTCGATTTCCAGGACGATATCATTGCCGGCTGCGCTCTGGAGCGGCAAATCGGTCAGATTATACCGGCCGGGACTGAGCCTGAACTCGCGAATGTATTGCCCGTTTATATAGACGAGCACCCGCGCGGAGCGCTCCAGTTCGAATTGCTGCGAGGGATTGGTCCGGTATTCCTCATAGGGCTGCAGGGCAAAACTGCGGAAACCTGCAAGCCCGAGCAGTCGGGGGTTTCCTTGCAGGCCGCTGGTGGGGACGGTGAGATCGCCGGCCTCCAGGCGAATGCGCCGGTCCACCAGATCCTTGGTGAGGCGCGTGTCATTCAGGGCCAGCGCATTGTCGCTTGTATCGCTGTAGCGGACGCCCGTTTCCAGGACGAGATCCCGCAGGTTGATCGCGGCGGTCAGGTTCAGCTGGGTGGCGGCAAATCCCGGGTCAATATATTTGCTGGTATGAACATATTGGGTGCCGGCCGCAAAGTTGACGATGGCGCTGGTCTTCGCCTGATCCACCGTATTCAATTGGAGCGCCGGGTTGAGACGGGGCTGGATATGAAGGGGGACAATCGATCTCATGTCGATCGGTACATCAATGTTCAGCAGGAGATTGGTGTGATCGAACGTGGTCACCAATCCCATTGCGTTCAATGCGTCCGTGCTCACCATCTCCTGCTGGGTGCCGATCTCAAGCAGCTCGACCTGCTTTTCTTCGATCAGGAAAGGCAGCAGGAGATCGACTATCGCCCGGCGATTGACCGTCGTCTCGCCGGGTGTGAGGCTGGGCGTCATCGTCACGTCGCCCTGGTTCAACCCGGAAATTATGACCGGGTAGGGCAGGCTGACGTGTTGTTGCTGTTTTGCGCCAAACAAAGCCCCGAAAATCTCGTCGACCGTCGCTTGCTTGTCGAGATTGGGAGACGTTGGTCCGTCGTCGCTCCCCGACTCATCCGCATGCGCGAGAAAGCCGGGCAGATACGATATCAGGAATGCGCCAATGCCAAGGAGCAGCGTAGGAACCTGCCGGCGCGGCAAACCCTTTGCAATGCGGCGTGGCCTTGTCATTCGGTCTGAATTTGCAGAAGGCTGACGCACCATGTCCGCCCGTCAATTCTTGTAATAATCCGCTGTCATCGTCACGGAAACGGGGCCGACGGGAATACCGTCAGGCCAAGGCAAATCGACAACTGCCTGGGTTCCCGCAATGATGTTGCGGTTGTCAAGTTTGGACACGGCCTCACCCGACAGGTCTATTGCGCGATCCCCCGCCCGGACAGTCAAGACAGTGTTTTGCAGGATGGCGCGGCGCTTGCCCGTATTCCGGACGGTGAGCCTCAATTGCGGCTCATCGGCATCGGTCCGGGCGAGTTCGCTGGCAACAAGTTCGGCGTTAGGAGACCCCTCTTTCGGCAGCACATAGAGTGCCGCTTCATAGCGAAACCCCACACTGACATCCATGAGGCGCTTGTCGCCAGCGTCCTCGTGCGCATACGGAATTGGCAATTGCTCCACGACCAGACGATATGCGAGTTCAATGTCGGGGTCTGGGTCGCCAATCCATTGCGCGCGTATGGACTGGCTCTGTCCGGGCGCCAGTACCAGCTGGGGAGGGGTGACAATGAAATTGTCGAATTCCGGCTGACGGATCTCGTTTCCCTGATTATCTGCAGAACGCTGGAAAACCTCGATCTGAATGGCAATCGGTTCTGCGTGCGTATTCTTTATAACGAATGTCCTGGAGGCGCCGGCCCCACTTGGCGTGAACTGCGCGACGATTGGGGCGAACTCATAAGCCCATGCCGCAGGCGATACCGAAGCCAACATGCCGGCTAACAAGATGAACAATGCTCGAAACAGCATCTGCGTCCTCCGCTGGATAAACCTGTGTTTCAAAAAGGTGTCAGGTGGCGCGGACGTTGGAGCGGCGCCACCTGACGATCTCATCACGATGGGCCTAGTAGTCAGCCGCCAGGGTGATGGTCAGCACGTCGGAATATGTACCGGCGACGGCATACTCGCTCGGGGAGTCGAACGAGAGGTCGAGATTTCCGGTGCGTGTGCCACCATTGAGCAGAATATTCACCCAGTCATTGTTGGTGACAATCGTAACCGGCGTGCCCTGCATGTCGGCCGAATTGGTGACCGTCGGGCTGAAGATGCCGAGACCAAGCCAACTCGCTTCGACGTCATAGTCGATGTTCACCCCACCGGTACTCTCATTGTGGTACATGCCACCATTCAAGGATTCGAGCGAGACGGTGTAGGGAGAGTTGCAGGAATACAGGATTGTCAACGAGCCCTGATTGCCGGTGTCCAGCATGTCGACGTCGTAGCTTGCAGATCCTTCAGGAACCAGTTCGCAATTGCTTTCGACTTCGCCGCCCAAGGTGATTTCCAGGCTTTCGGAGTCCAGAGCGGATGCCGAACCCGCTGTGAGTGCGACTGCTGCCGCAATAGCTGTAAGTGTACGCTTCATTGTGGTACCCTCAATTTTCCCGGCATGGGTGCAAGCCATAGCCGGGGTGTTCTGCCCCGCCACCATTGGCTGGACAGTGCATCCCACGCGAGTGGGTAGGAGTGGCGGGAATCCGCCAATTCAGGTCACGGGGCATAGCTGTCCCGTGACCACACCTCGAACCCTGTTAGATTCGTAAGTGATCTCTGATGTCATGATGTTTTCGAACTGAGTGCGCCCGAATTTTTATCGCTTCTTTGCTGTCCCCAAGATTCTCGTCTCCGATCCCTTGCCATGTTCTATGTCTAAAAATTCGTTTCATGCTTCCAGTATTGCGTAAGTACTGAAAGATGCGTCCCCGAATTTCCCCTCCGACATTCCGATACAATCGGAGGTTAACTGATTATTAACGCCCCTTTCAGGTATTCTCAACACCCAAATTATTACAAACGGGGTCTCAAGAGGCGGCGGAAACCCCTCGAGGGCGAGTGAGCCCCGTGATTACGCATGCAGAACGAATCCGTGTACTGAGGTGTAACTGGCAGGACCTGGGCCAGCTTCGCCCCTCATACAGAATGTGAACGCTTCCCCGCAGGCATTCATGCAATCCGTAGTTGGATATGCAGGGGCCGCCGAAACATATTTCTGAGTGTGCGGTGCACAATATATCAAAGAAGAGAGGCCGGGCCGATCAAGCAGGCTACCCGGCTCACAAAGAACTCAGGACAAATTACGCCTGAAAAGCGAGCAAATCTTCTTCGCGCTGCACAACAAGATTTTCGTCTTTTCCCGACCAGAAATGTTCATTCCGGAAGCATTCGACCCGAATATAGGGGGCTGAGTATTTGCTAAGTTCAGAATATGGATGATTTGAGATCAAGTGAGGCCGTAATGACACCCATCCTGATCCGTGTGTGACGATCAGCGTGTCGCGTCAGGATCCGGCAAGGGAGCCGGCAAATCGGCCAATGCGTTCAGTGCGGAGATCAGCGTGGCCCATTGTTCGGCTCCAAGCTGGGCCTTCAGGGCCTGCTGGGCCGCATCCCATCTCGTCACGATGTCCGCCAAGAGGCACCGGCCCGCGTCCGTCAGGCGGACATGGCGTGTGCGGCTGCCCTCGGGGGTGAATGTCTCGACCCGGCCAGCACGTTCCAGCGCAGCGATATTGCGGATCATGGTGGTGCGCTCGGTGCGCATCCGGGCCGCAAAGTCCGCGACAGAAATGTCTTTCAGATAATAGAGCTGCATCAGCAGGGAGGCCTGTCCGGGCGCAATGCCGGCGCCATCCAGATAAGCCCCATAGTGGCGGGACAGCGCGCGATTGGCGGCGCGGGTCGCCTCGGCCATGCAGACATGCGGGCTGTGGCGGAGATCCTCCAGCAGGAGGATCCTGTGTGATGTGTCCGTCGTCATGGCGCTTCCATACACTGATTTCCGGGGTTCGGTAAATTTAGGGGATTTACCTCGCCACATATAAATGTGCATATACACATAAATATGGGTAAAGGCCAGAGGCCACAGAGGAGGCGCGGTATGGCGCAACAAAACAAGAGCGTCGCGATTGTCGGCGCGGGGGATTATATCGGCGCGGCGATCGCGAAGAAATTCGCGGCCGAGGGTTATACTGTGGTGGCCGGCCGCCGAAATGGCGACAAGCTGGCGCCGCTGGTCGAAGAGATAGAAGCGGCGGGCGGCAAGATCTCCGCGCGGTCGCTGGATGCGCGCGAGCCGGACGATGTGACGGCCTTCCTGGCCGAAGCGGACGCCCTCGCCCCGCTGGCCCTGACCGTGTTCAATGTCGGCGCCAATGTGAATTTCCCGATCCTGGACACTACCGACCGCGTCTTCCGCAAGGTCTGGGAGATGGCCTGCTTTGCCGGCTTCGTGACGGGCCGCGAATCCGCGCGGCTGATGCTGGAACGCGGACAGGGCAAGATCTTCTTCACCGGCGCCACGGCCGGGCGGCGGGGCGGCAAGGGCTACGCGGCCTTTGCCTCGGCCAAGTTCGGCCTGCGCGCTGTGGCGGAAGCCATGGCGCGGGAATTGTGGCCGCAGCATATCCATGTGGCGCATCTGATCATTGATGCCGGGGTCGACACCGAATGGGTGCGCGAATTGATCCGGCAACGCGGCGGCCCGGACGACCCGCAGGGCCTGATGCCGCCCGAGGCCATCGCCGACGCCTATTGGCAATTGTTCCAGCAGCCGGAGACGGCCTGGACGTTTGAACAGGAAATCCGTCCCTATGGGGAGACATGGTGATGAAGGATGTGAGCGTGGAATTCCATTTCGATTTCGGCAGCCCGAATGCCTATCTCAGCCACAAGGTGATCCCGGATGTGGAGGCGCGCACCGGAGTGACCTTCACCTATGTGCCGGTCCTGCTGGGCGGTGTGTTCAAGGCGACAGGCAATCAGTCCCCGGTGAT
>TARA_R110001632_G_scaffold1907_1_pt1 | contig 19525 bp, 26 predicted proteins | sample TARA_R110001632 | Tara Oceans TARA_R110001632 (sample SAMEA4398266) | marine metagenome | biome: Polar Biome; feature: [SRF] surface water layer (ENVO:00010504); material: water (ENVO:00002006), including particulate matter (ENVO:01000060) such as... | depth 5 m
TAACTTGCTGCTGCGCTATGTGGTGGAGATTGAATCTTAACCCCATGTGTGTTTTGACTACAATTAAGTTGTATCGCTGCATCGGTTGCGGGTTGTCCAAGTCCTGCCGCGGGAGTTCCCTCAACTTCTAACACTCCCGTTCCGTTAGGGTCAACAACAATGTTTCCGTTAGTCGTTGAGGTTTCTATTTGGAACGCTTGAACGTCAAGGTTACCACCGAGTTGTGGAGTTGTGTCATCTACTACTGCGGCAATACCACTACCTCCACCTGTTGCGTTTACTGTTACTGCCCCTGTTCCTCCAGTTGGTGAAATGGTGACGTTTGTTCCCGCTACAATTTGAGTAACTCCTGCCGATGGAATTGTGGGCTTGTTCAGTATGACGGCTAACCCTGTAGATGCGTTCCAATCAGATTGAACATTGCTTACCTTTCCAGCAATAGCAGTTGTGTTTGCTCCAATCGCAACTTCGTTGTCATCAACTTTTTCGGATATATCTACAATCTCTGCTGTGTTACTTGCAATAGCATTTGCTTGTGCCGTAGTAATTCCTACCTTTGCAGTATTAGCCACAACGTCAGGATTTGCATCTACTCGTGCCTCTGTATAATAAAGATTTGTTGTTCCTTCGGCTATGTCATCGGTATCTAAAACAACAACGCCGGTTTGTCCATTTACGCTATCTACTGGAACGGTTGGAATAGTTGGCTTGTTCAATATGACCGCCAAACCTGATGAAGCATTCCAATCGGATTGAACATTGCTTACCTTTAAAGCAATAGCAGTTGCGTTTTGCTGTATATCTAATGCGTTTTGAACAATATCGACTGTATTATCAAGAATATCGGCTGTATTATCTACAATAGCAGTTGCTTGTGCCGTAGTAATTCCTGTCTTCGCAGTATTAGCCACAACATCAGGATTTGCATCTACACGAGCATCTGTGTAATAAAGGTTTGTTGCGCCTTCATTGATATCATCCGTATCTAAGACCACCACAGGACCAGAGTCACCATTTACTTCCGTTATAATTGCGGTACGACCTGTATATAGAGTGCTTAACAGTATTTTTTTACTCGTTCCTGATGCGCCTCCAGTAGTGTCATCGACATCTACTATATGTAGTAAATCATCCGTATCAGGGGTAACTGCTAACTCGGTGAGGTCTGTGAGTTTTGTTGCCATTTTATATAATTTTTGAGCTTAGTTTCTTTCTTAACTTTTGATTGCGTTAAGGAAGGCTTTTTCTTGGTTGCTTCGGGGTGGTTGTGGGTACACGTTGAGTCCTCCAAAATAGTTGTTTTGTGATGGTGAAAGGTCGCTACCTGTATTGGTAGAGTATTGTGGTAGCTCGGAGGTGTTGTTGCAAATATAGTCAATCATTCGCTCTCTATAAAACATACCGATTTCTTCTGCTCTCTGAACTACGAGTTTAATATCGTCGGTACTCGCAGACTGCCCCTGCTCACTTGTGGAGATTGTGACAGAGTTGTTAGCGAATCGTAAGCGTACTACATACGCCACTTCTACAAAAGCAAGTTGGACTAGACAAGGTTGGAGGAAATCTTCTACCAAGGTCTTGTAAGCTCCAGTTAGAGCCGTAGGAGTAGCTATTTCTGCTTTAAGGTATTCGTCTAAGTCAGTTCCTAAAACGGGCAATATCCACCGATCCTGAGCTATTTGAATATAAGGGTTCAAAATGTTATCGTCTACGGTACTGCCTAAAGCAGTATCGCGTTTTATTCTAGCTGAAGAAATATATAGTACAGACATTAGTTCGGGTATTTAAGTGAGCCTCTTCCGGGCATATCTATCGGGGCAACGGTTTCATATCCTTCGTTTACTACATAAGGGTTATTTCCTACGCTTCTCATAACCGAATCGAAGTCGCCTTGAATCTCTACATTTTTGTCGTCGCTAAATTCAAATATCTCGTCGTCAGGAGCGTATATATAGACATTTCTTTGGAAGGCGTGACGGCAAAAACAACCGCCTTTCCACTTTAAAATGGAATACTCATTTTCACCAGTAGGAGCAAATTGACCATTGACCCCATCCTCCGACATACGTTCTATGTCCTCATAGCGATACATAGCTCCGCTGTTGGATAGTGACATCATTTCCACACAGAAGTCCCTACTCTTATAGTTAGGGTCTACAGGAGGCGTTTTAGCGTTTTCCATGTAGCTATACCTAACTGCGAATAGATACCCTTTTGGAGAGATTACATCGTAGTCAGAATCGTCTTCGTAATTGTCATATCCACTTGCTTCAGCAAAAGCTCGGTGCATCTTTTTAAAGGAGTGAAACCACTCATCTTTCTCTGGGTTCTTTACTTCCTCCGTTTTCCATAATTTCCACCCCTTTTTCATAGTGGTAGCTTTGTCAGACAAATGGTGAAGCCAAGACTCCGAAGCCTCCGAAGATATTTTAGGAGGTTGCTCGTTAAAAGCCCTAGGCATAGGCATAGGTTCAGGTTCTTTCTCGTCTAAGAAAGCAGCAGGCTGTAGAGGTATAAATTCTAAAGGTATAGTAATAGAGCAAGCAGCTAGGATAGGACGTAAACCCTCAAGCAAAAGATTCTGCATTGGTTTAACAACTGTATTTGAGAACAAATCGTAGCCGTCACGCATTTCGTCAGCGTTCGATCCAAATCCGCCACCCTCGTTTCTGACACCAAATAGCAATGGGGTAGTAACTCTATGACCCGAAAGTATTTTAGTTTGCACTTCTTTACTGAGATAGTCAAATGTTTTGTGTTGGTCCTGCATAGCAAAAGACTCTATAGTAGGAGCTGAATCTACACCATCGTTAAAGGTCATTAAAACCTTCTGTCCTCCTGCCCCGCCGAACTTATCTAAGACAAGCCTTTCTAATTCCATCCTTTCCTCTTGAGTAGGTACTCCGTCGTTAAAGTTAATAATTGTGCTAGGGAAGAAGCCTGCTAAAATTGAGTTGAGGTGGAAAGTAGCCAAACTAGAATCTACCTGGATATACGAGGTACTCGCTAAGTAGTCAGGTAAGCCGTAGTAGAAGCTCAGAGGACTGTACATTTTGATTTGTACAAGTTGTGAGGCTGCGGTTCTATCGGAGGTATTAAAGGCAGGTATAGGTCTAGGAATCTCTTTCGTGTCAGACCAGTCTGTTGAGTGAAAGAAGACATTGATATTATCCTCGTCGTCAGCTACACCGCATCGGATCGTAGAGGCAGGAATATGGTGGACCTCAGAGATAGTAGAACGGTCTAAACTCCAAATAACATTCAAATAGCATTGACCATAAAGTTTGAGGTCGCCCGAAGCTCTTTTTAAACAAGTCTCGTCTCCGAAAATCTGCTTGACCTTTAACCATTGCTCTATGTTTTGGTCTTTAGTTTCAGAGGTTAAACCAGCCCCGTAAATCATTTCAGACACACCCTTAACAATCGCACCATGAATACTAGAGCTTGCAAATAAATCCTCTAAATAGTGAGGGTATTGGTTATCTACTCCTATCTCAATATACTCTTTATTCGGTTGCTCCGAAAAGATTGGGACGTTGGAATTAGCGTAGTTAAGTACGCTCATCTTTTGTTTTTTAGCTTCTTCTTTCATTATGTATTTGGATAAACAATGTCGGGTCTCGCATCTCCTGCTTCGTATGCGTCAAAATCAGACTCTCCTATAACGTCTGTACCGCTAATATAAGCAAGTTGTGTAGCTAAAATTTTATTACTAGAGGCTTCTTCAAAAACTATAACATACATTCCAACTGCGTAAGTCGTTAGTTGGTCTATTTCCATTTGGGAGGCTCTACCAGTTACAATAGGATATACGTCTCTATAGGTTGTAACCTCTTGAGTATATTGGTTTGTAAAAATTAAGTTTATAGCAGGTGCAATAGCTCCCTCTACATACCCCTCTAGTTGTAAAGCTATGTCTGTTTTTGTTTCAGTAGATAACTGTATCATATCTATATATATAAGACCTTTAACAAAAAAAGGAGACCGTTAAGCCTCCTTTTCTTATTTATATATTTACTTCAATTTATACTTCTACCAGACCTGTGATACCACTTAAAGGTAGTGCGGAAGTGCCGTATGTACAAAGATATACTGGGTATAACTGACGTGAAGAAAACTCTAAAGAGAACCCTCCTGCGTCATTGAAACTTGTACCTGTTAAAATAGTTCCACCAGTTAAAACACATCCATACTGCGCTCCTAGAAGGTACAGCTTTTGGTTATTATCTTCTACTATAATTGGAGGCGAAGACTTTGCAAGAGTAACTATTGTATCTGTGTCAGCAGGTAGGAGAGTTTTAAAAGTCAAAGTTAATTTCTGCTCAAAAGAATACGTTCCCGTACCTTGGTCTCCCGTAATAGTTACGTCCATCATGGACTTCTCACGAGTAAGCTCGTAAGTGTACATATTTAGATCGGCGGGTGTTCCCGTAGTGTTATCTTTTAAGAGGTCCACTTCGTAAGTCGCAGGGTCTACCACGAAAGCCGTAGCAGGGTAAGACGTAATGTCTTGACCCGCCATTCCACCAATCCATACTCTACGAATACCTCCAATACCATCTTGGCACGATATACTCCGTCCTGCTGTTACTATAGAACAAGCCATAATTTTTAGGTTTTAAAGGTTAAACGATTAAGCGAAAATTGCAGCCGTAGCTCCAACAACAATATCTCCAGGAACACCAACTTGACATCCTAGACCGAAACGCATTGCTATTTTAACTTGGTCCGATCCGTCAAACTGCCATGCGTCGATATACTGAGCTGTGGTGTAATCCGTTCCTAGGTTAGAGCCTACTACTAGATTCTCTTCGTAAGTAAGAACCAAAACCTCGTCAGGCATACCTGGACAAACGTGGATAGGAATACCTAAATACTGTAGGTTTGTAAACCCTTGGTTGGTTACATTAACTTGGTAACCTGAACCTCCTGCTACTCCTAAAGCGTGCATATACGCACCTGCTAATTTAGTTCCACAGTAGAAAGCCACATCGGTACGATTTAAAATCGCAGGGACATTAGATTGTGCGTTTAGATATACACGCTCAAAAGCTCCTAGTGTTCCAATAGGTGCAGCAAATTCTCCTGCTGTGACATCTTGCTCGTTAGCAGCAGGTATAGAAGCTCCAATAACTGAAAGATTATACCCTGCGTTAGCAAAAGTTCCATCGTTAGAAAGGAAGCCTGAAGTCATAGTAGAACCGATACTTTTCCAAATACCGTTCTCTACGCCTTGAGCAGAATATCCTGCTACAGTAGCCATTGCGAAGTTTACAAACTCAGGAGAGCCTGCTGTCATAGTCTCGCGTGCGCCAGTCATTCCTGCCCATGTAGGGAGAAGTGTCTTACGACATAGTGCCTCCATAACCGCTAGGTCAGTAAGCTCAAGAACACGCTCACCTAAGATGAGGTCGTTTCCGTCTTCCCAATCACAGTTAGCTGCTTGAATTACTTCCGTCGAAGAAGATAGGTTAGAAATTACTGCTTTGTTTTGAATACCGTCGATTTGACGTACATATCCATTCTGTAGAGTCGAAGCGAGCTTGAGAGCTGGCGCGACGAAAGGGGTACTGAGTACACCTGCGTAAGTTGTAGATGGAGAGACTGTTGGTCCTTCTCCTACTGCTAACTCTCTACGCTGTCTTGTTAGTGAACGTGAATAGCTCATTTTTTTAAACTTTTATTAATCATTGCTAAAGCCTGACTTGTTGCGTTACCCATAGTTGTAGGTGTTGCGCTCTCTTCTACTTCTGCGCTTGGAGCGTTACGTAGCGGTCTGGTGGCAGGTGATGCACCAAACTCTCTTAGTTGTTTTCTCAATTCGATATTCTGACGACGTAGGCGTGACACCATACGAGCCTCACGACTATCTTCGCTTAGACCACGACGTGATCGTGAATTACGAGCTTGTGACGGCTTGCGCGACAAGTCTCTACGTCCTGGACGTTGGCGAGATGCCTCGACTTTTTCTGTTGTTTCTGTACTCACTTCTTCAGTTGTTTCGCCTGTACCTGCCTCCAATAAGTCCATAGACATTTGGTGGATAGCTTCGGCTTGTTCTGCGGATAACCCCATCTCCACTAAAATTGTTACAAACGCATCATGAGAATCTGGGGTAGATTCTTCAGTTGTTTCGGTGGTAGTCTCTTCAACTACAACTTCGTCTTCGGCAAATTTTCTGTTTCGCATATCTATATATATAAGGTCGTTTTATTTTTAGTAATCGTAGCTATAAAGGTTGATATAGAAAGTACCATTTCCCATCTCTTGTACCTCATCGTACCAGTCGAAATCGTAAGCTATCTCTGCTATATCTTGCATGAGGCGAGTCCTCATTTCGTCGGCTTCTATCTCGTCATAGAAGGTTACGATAAATCCTACGTTCGTTTCTTCGGACGTACTCTCTTTAATGTCAGCGTACTTTCCTACCTCAGACATAACTGCGTCTACTATCTCTCTATACATTCTTTTTATTAAGCTAATTAGTAAGTGTATTCTTCTAAAATACCTATTGCTTCAAACAATTTATCTGCAACTGCGTTATTGTAACCGCTTTCGTCAATAGCATCTTCTAATAAAATTATTGCTTTTGCTATGTCTTCTTTTCTACTCATATTCTTTTCTTTAATAACCGTATTCGGCTTCGTCAATAATTTCTATAAATAAACTCCTGTCTAAATTTCTTATAGAGGAAGGTGCGGATCGCTCAAATAGTAAACGTACCCTCTCGTAGTCCTCGTCCAAAATAGCGTCTTCAATTAGACCTATTCTAGCTAAGAACTTACTGTCGTATGAGTAGTCGAGCGCAAACTCTTCTAGCATAACCATTAGCTCCTGTTGAGCTGAGTTAGTCCAGACGTCCCATATTCTTCCTATTAGACTCATGACAATACTTCTATTTCTGCTATTTGCTCTCTATATACTCCATAGGAGTCGGCTACATTCTCTTCTGGATAGCCTACACGAACAGCTCCATACATAGAAGCAATGTCATATACGTCATCTAAATCGTCTTCAAAAAAAGACAAAGAGGCATCTCGTTCTATATGAATAATAAAACTACCTCCTTCGCTACCTATGTAATAGTAACCTGCGTTTTCTAACGCTCTAATAATATCTTCTTTCATATTCTTTTTATTAGTAGTTATCCATTATCTTTTCTTCAAGATTTCTTTTTACGTGTTCTTCAATCTCGTACCAATCTATAAGTGATAATGCACCACCCATTAAGTCTGACTCTATACCGCTTCGAGGCATTTCAATAATGTCCTCAAACATAGACTGTAAGTCCCTTGAGTCTACATCGTCAGGTTTTTCCTCATTGTCGTAATACGTATCTACAAAATAGTCGATATACTCCCATACTGAGATTAACCACGTTTCACGATTAGCCCAACCATTGTAACTTAATTCTGTCTTCTTATTCATTTTAATTTATTTTTTTTAATATAGACAATTTAGTTGAATTACCCAAATAATCCTTCATTCTCCCTTTTAATAAGGCTTTGTAATACTTAACTTTCATTTGGTCTAGCTCTACCTTTTCCATTTCTTCTACCTCATCCTCTATAGCTTTTACCTCACCATCGTACTCTATAAGGACACCATCAAAAACCTCTAGCTCTATACCGCCTCCAGTTTTGAACTTCCCATTGTTAAGTTCAATAGGCATTCCTTCGTCGTCTAAAGTGAAGACCTTAGAACCAGGAGTGAGAGCTTCGTCTTCGGTTGCTAGGATAGTTCCATTGTCTAACTGAATCTCTACGTAGAATTTGCGCTTGAGGAAGTTCCACATTCGGCTTAGTGTTTTCTTCACCGATCCCTTCTCAACTTTAGTAGACATCTCTTGTACAGAGTCCACAAAATATCCTTCTATTGAGAACCCACGAATAGAACCCTCCTTTACTGCTTCCCACATCTCATCGTTTCCTACGTGTACTCGGACCATCCATGTACCTACTGGCATCTCCATCCCAAAGTGTTTTGCCTTATCCATTTCAGGGTCAGAAACAATCCACGACTCTACTACGCTAACCCCGTCCACCTTTTGTTCGTGTTCTAGTGTATGCTCATTGGTGCGGTTAGTCTTTAGGAATAACTCTGAAGCTAGTTTAACGGTATCTTGAGAGAAGAATACATCGTACTCTTCGTTACTTAACTCGTCGTAGCGTGGTATGTTCTTGTCAGGAATTAGAGCTGCACCTATTAGGGTGCGCTTATCCTCGTCTATTGACGCGAGACTTAATACCCTAGACTTTTTATCTTTAGAGAAAGCAATCCAATTTTCCTCTATTGCAGGAAACTTTACAAGCGAAATAGCCTCGACCCCAAAAGCGTCTTGGTCTTCCTCTATAAGTAGTTCTACTAGTTTTCTGTTAGCCATTTTATATTGTTTTATACTTGTTCAATTTCAAAACCCTCGTTTATCATAGAGTTGTATATATCATACGCTATATCACTATCATTAGTTTCTATTATCGTTTCCATTCTCCAGTTAGGGTTGCTATTGTTTTCCCAAATCTCAATACGACTAAAAAACTTCTCTGCGTCTAAGAAGTAGTCGGCTATGAAATTTTCAACTTCAATTTCGGAGGTGTTATAAACTACGTAATAGTATTCCATCTTTAAGTTGTTTTATGCGAAGGGTTCTACGTAAATCTCGTCACCGCTTTGGTCTACGTACATACCCCAATCTCTATATATATCACCTATTAGTTCGGCTGCGGTGTCACTATCCAATCCATCTACTACGATATTATAATGAGGTGGGTTTTTCTCATCGCCTTTATAGAAGGAAACAATCCTTGCTCTTGCATCTAAATCTATAGAACTAGCTCCGTCAAAATCTTCTACAATTTCCTCTACGAAATCTATCCAGTCGTCCAGGTTGTTGTCGTAATAGTCTACCATCTTTAAGTTGTTTTAGTATTCTTCTACTATTTCTTGAGGTTGCCCATAGGTTTCGTCTTCTAGCCTTAGTATAATCATAGCTACACTTCCATCAAACATATCTTGGCTAAATACGTCTTCAAAATAAACGTCTAACCAAACTGCACCTGCATAACTTTCTACATTCCAGTCTGCAATAGTTCTGTCTATTTTTGCAGCATCTTCAATAATGTTAAGTGCTTGGCTTACGTCTACGCCTTGGGTTTTTATTTGTACAAATTCCATCTTTAAGTTGTTTTATTTTAGTGGTGAGCAGGTTTAATTTGCACATCAAACCCTGCTCCTTCTAGCTCGAATATAAAGGCTTGAGCATTTCGTGTAGTGTCAAATTCACAATGCAATTCAGTACCTCCTGAAACTTCTATTGTGTTAAAAATAATATAATCTAAATCATTCTCAGAATACCCTTCGTCAAGCATTGCTTCGATAATTTCAGACTCTCCTGCTCGTTCTACAAAAATATAAGTTTCTACCATTTTATTACTGCTTTATATTAATCTATATAAGGTCGTTTACAAAACCGTCTGCATCTCTAACTGTCTCGCATTTAGGTTCTGACCCTCTAGTTGAGACTGGACTACATACGCTTGGTTGTTCGTGTCAGGTGACCCTTGCCTACCTAAAGGTATTAAAGGAACGGTGGGGGCGGCTAGATTTGTGTTTGTGCCTGCACTCCCTCCTATACCTGCCCCTGCCCCTGCTTGAGACATTATACCTTTAACTTGTCTGAAAGCGGTTAATACACCTCCCAACATAGTTGCCAAGTAAGCTACAAATGCAATGGGAGCTGCTGGTCCTGTATCTGCTGCTGCTTTTGTAGCTCCTTCAATCGCTTTAGAAATAGCAACGGCTTGACTAAGGAGAACTTGTGTAACCGCTAAGTGTTTTTGCTTTCTTACACCTTCTTCAGCTAACCCTTCTAAGTTGGCAAAAATTCCTGTTGTAGCATTAGCGACTGCATAAACAGCTTTTAATTTAGCGTCTCTTACTTTCTGTGCGTCATCAATTTCTTTGTCTACAGTTGCTTGGTCGTCGGCTGCTTTCTTATCTCTATAAAAGACTTGAATTGCGTCAATCTCACTTTCAAATAATTCCTCTGCTTGCTTTTCTAACTCTCTGTCTCCATGAGCAAGCTCCATCCTCTCATCGAAAAGGTCTTGAGCCTGTTGTACGTCCTTCTCATTCTCTTGTAAATCTACTCTTCGTAATTGCTCTCTTAAAGCCTCCTGGTCGTCGATAATATCTTGAGGATCGGGTTCGTCTTCTTTATATCTTTCTCTTAGTTCAGCTAGGTCTAAAAGGAAACCCTCTTCTATAAGTTTTAATTGTTCTGCTGACGCTCCTGCTAATTTTGCCTTTTCCTCCATTTCAACGACACGCATAGCTAACTCAGTTTCAGCTCTTTTCTGCTCACTTTCTATTCCTGCTAAGAAAATTTGATCGTTTAAGTCTTTCTCTAATTGTAGCAAAAAAGATGCATTGCTTTTCTCTAACGCTTTACGTTTAGCTGTAGCTGCGGCTGCTTTCCTTTCAGCATCAGCTCTATCATTTCTTAATTCTGTGCCTTTGACTATCAGTTTATTTATTTCTGTTTCTGCTGTTACAAGTGCTTCAGAGGCTAGTAAAAACTCAACTTCAATATCTAGGATTTCTTCAGATAGTTCCTTTCGCCTGACCGCTTTATTGCTACTTTCAAGTTCTTTTTCTAAAGCTATTTTATCTACTAGTTTTTTATTTCTTGCATCTTCAAGGTCTGCTTCGGCTTGTATTAATTTAAGTTTTGCACTTAAAATTATTTCAGCCTGCTTAGATTGTTCTCCTCTTGTCGCCTCTGTATCAATAACGTCACCTAGAGCCTTATTTAGCTTATTTACAGCAAAAGCTCTCTCTTCATCAGAAGCTGTACTATATTTTACAGTTTCTAAATATGTTTGCATTTCAAGTGTTAGTTCAACTTGCGCTTTTCTTATTTCGTCGGTACGTTTTTTATTTTCCTCTTGTTCTTTATTTGTTAGACCTATAGCTTCCGATACTGCGTCCCAGTTAGCTACAAGTTCTCCTAAAGCAATTACTAAAAGACCTATACCTGTAGAGGCTATTGCACCTTTAAGTCCTTTAAAAGACCTAGAAAGCCTACCTACTTGTCTACCTGTAGACTTAAAAGATCGAAGTGACCTAGATAAACTTCTCGGTAAAACATTTTGGAAGAGGTCAGTTATACCACCCCAGTCTTTCTTCGTTCCTTTTGTTGCACCCCTACTTCTCTCTCGCAACCCTTCTACTGCTTTACCTGTCTCGTCTATAGCAGGTATGGCTTGAGCGTTATCTACTACTATATTTAGCCTAGTATCTTTTGCCATTATTCCAAATTAGTTTTAACTTTTTACCTAGTGTAGTACCTGTCGAGAATCCTCCATACCATTGTGTGTACAAAGCTCTACCTTTATATATATGGTGGTTTGTAAGTCTTATCGAGGCAGGAATACTATACCCTACTGAGTTCATCCAATGGTCCATTATGCTAAGTTCCAAGTTAATGTATCGCCTGAAGCAATGTTTAAATATATGAGTTCGTCGGGAGTGAGATTCCAGTAAGCATCGTTTGTAGATGGAGTCGCAGCTACAAAAGGCATCCGAATCTGAACCATGTTTACATCTAAAATCCAGGCTACATCTTTTCCTGCTTCTCCTTGGCAAAGAACTTCAAAGAAAGGAGCGTTATTTGTAGTTTGCTTCTGCTGTATTACTACAGCTCTTCGTAACCCTGTTTCTCCTTGGTCATTTATTAAAGTAGTAGTGCCTATATTTTTTGCGGTGTTATCTACGTTGCCAACTGAGGCTTGGTAAGTCATTGAGTAAGCTGCACCTGAGACACCTGAAACACCACCTGTTTCTACAGTTACTATATTCGCAGTAATTAAATAAATTGAGTTGTAGTCAATCAGCATATTTGTTTCACCCGTAGGAGTTAGGGCAGGGGTATAGGTTGCGTCGGTAGTCGTTAGGTACATCTTAAAGTTCTGCACCGATCCGTTAATTCCTGCCTCTGTTATTCCACTTCCTTTTGAAAAAGGTAGCCTCCCTACAATTGCTCCTTGGGTAGCCTGAGTATTTGCTATAGGACTTAGGTCTGCTAACATTGGGTCTATTCCTACACCGTCAGGGAAACCACCTCCTAGAACACCAGGCTTTCCATCCTCAAAACCATGCCCTCCGTTTCCTCCACCTCCACCTGTAGGTTTTAGCATACATACCCCATCGTCTTCATTCCATACATATCCATACTTCTCGCAGCAAACTCTTGTCGGAGTAACAACTAGACCTGTAATGTTATTTACAAAAGATATTGTCCCATTTACATTAGATTGATGCGGTCTTGCGTCGCATCCTGAAGAGGTGTTATAGTTGCCTGACTGAATTACTTTTATCAGTTTTAAGTTGCATAACTCGTTCCCTCCTGTCGCGTAGTTATTTACTTCTAAGACCCTCCACCATGCGTTCTCTAAAAAGTATTCAGAGTTCCATTTTAAGTCTCTAATATCTTGAGGCGTTAGATAAGCCTTGCAAGTCATAACCCTAGAATCTTCTGAATAACGTGTGTGCATAAATCTTGCCCAGTACGTTTGAAAACATTGGTTTAAAGAAACACCTTCGCCTATATAGAAGGAGCTTATATTGTCAGGATAGTCGTAACCCCAAGAAAGACTTAAACTAGAGTCTACTACAGGCGTGTCGCTAAACTCTGAGAAAAATGGGTAGGTATAAAAAGGTGTGTTATCTACGGGAGTTCCAAATCTAAAAAATATACTCGTGTCTGTTGATATTGCTTTTACTCCATGATAATATGAAAGTATAGGTTTAGCCGTTATGCTTGTTTTTGCGCCCGTATCTTCTATATCAAGATTATAGAATCTCTGCACCAAGACATCGGGGACTTGGGTTACCCCGTTCCAAAAGGTGCTTGGTATAGTGCTTATTCTTAGGGGTTGGAATTTTCCACCTATAACCTGACTCTCCGTTACAAAGTCTTCGTTAGAGTTGTTGTATATCGCTTGTCCTTTTACCCACCCTACATTGTCTTGCCACCAAGAGTTCTTCCAGTCTAAACCTTCCCCATCCGTAAATTTAATTTGTTTCTTTTGGTATGCTGTAGTAGGTTCTATTTCTATAGACTCTATATCGACTTTCGTAGTCCAGTCTTCAAATGAAGTATTTGCATCTACAAACTCGTTCCAAGGTTCTATATTTAATACCGTAGGGTTTTCGTTCTCCGTTAGTAAGACTAGATTAAATCGTTGTGAAATTTCTTTTACCCAATCTCCTACTTTCATAGAAGGGAAATTCTCTCGGACATTTACAACACCACCGTCAGAAGTATAGCTTACTAGCTCAATATATGAACCTACAAAATTCGATCCGAAGTGGTCAAAAAATATTGTTAAGTCTGAACCTCCTCCGTAAGTGAGGGAAAATAAAATCTCTTGTGACTCAGTAACGTCTATAGTCATTTCCGTCTCGTATACGTTCCATTGCGATCCGTAAGTAAAAGACTGCGAAACTCCAGGTGTAACGTTAAAATCACCATACTGTTCAATAGCTTGAACGCCTAAAGAGAACGTCGTGCCTCCACTTGCAGGTACAGGGCAAGTAAAAAGTATTCTGACTTTGAAAGTATATGTTCCAGTCTCAAGAGGTGTAAACGCCCCACTTGTAAACAAAGCGTCGGGGTCGTAATAAAATCCTGTCTCGTTAGGAAATACAAGTTGAAAAGGACCAGAGAAAGGAGCTAAAACAAGGTTAGAAGTCAATCCTACTCTTGCTCCGTATGTATCTCTCAAAACGGTCTGACCTTGCTCCGTTGCAAGGGTCATATAAATCTTTTCAAAGTTTGGTGTACTAAAGAATACAGAGGATATAGAAAACCCTGCAAACTTAGCAATCCTTTCAAATAACCACTTTATTTGTATAGATGGTTTTTGAGTTATAGCAGGTAAAGAAGACGTACCTAAACCCATACCTGAGTTTCCGTTTTTAAAGAACCCCTTGTTTCCATTTTCTCCCCAAGGAATCGCCGTATCTGAAAGAGGGTAGACTATTACCCCATCGCCAACTTGACCCGAAGTTATATCGTTCGCAACGTTCCAACTATTTATTATATTCGTCTTATTGAGGGCGTGGTCTAAATCAGTATCTAGTGTTCCGTTAGTGTTTATAAATAAGTCCTGAAACTCTAAATCTCTTATCTTTTCAAAAAAGTCTGCGATTTCTCCTAATACGCTAACTTGGTAATTTGTGTCGTCTACTAAGTGGAGCTGTAAGATTCCATGGAGTATAACTACACCCTCATCGAAAACTTCTACATCTGTTTTAACTTGAGCTGAGAACGTTCCAGAGGTATGGTTTACGTTGTAAAAGTGAGCAAAGAATTTGTCGTTTACTCTTGATCGGGGCATACTAAAACGCAAGGAGTGGGGACTACGCTTTGCGCTAATATCGGCAAGGTCGTCAATCTTATAGTTAAACTCTACAGGTGTCTCTTGTACCTCTAAGGAAGTTCGTTCTGTTCCTTGCTGCGCTTTTGCTACTATCTCAATCATGGTATGTATCGGCTTACTTCTACTTTAACTGAATAGCTCACATATCCATCATGTCTTCCTACCTTCTTAGTAAGAGTGTTATCTTTTACGACTACTCTTACATATCCAGGGTTAGTGGACGATATATTTCCAAACTCCGTTCCATAGGCATACACCCTTTCGGAAGTCATAAGAGAAGAGATAAGGGGTTGTAAGTGTTCAGGTGATTGCTCAATCGTAGTGAGTTCTAAGACTGTAGAAGTTAAAGGGTTTAGCGATTTTAAACCGCCTTGATAACTCTGGTCTATGTAAGGGTTAGTCGTTCCATCTGCGTCGTATGCGTTCCCTCCCCTCGTTCTATATGTGGTCCTTTTAATATCTTGAGTGACTTTATTTAGTCCTGAGAAAATCAGTTGGTCTACACCCCCCACACTATTCCACCATGCTAGAGTGTAGTGAGGCGTAAACCTCTCACAATCGGCTCGGTTAAATCTATATATTTTAGAATCTTGTGACACCCCTGCGCTGTCTCTAGATAGGTAAATTTCATAGTAGTCCCACGTAGGTTGTGCAGAAGGTTTTATCGTAGCGTCTAAAGTTTGAGCCTCTAAATTTGCAGGGAAGCAACCGAAATATAAAAGGCTTTGACTATCTGTTAAAGAAGCAGCAGGAGGTTCGCCTCCATTAGTTACGCTGTTTTCTATTATTCCTGAACTTAATGATGTTCCTGCATTGTCATAGAATGTTATGACGAGGTAGCCTGAACCAACACTCCCTACGTCATCTCCGTTTAAAAAGGCTAAAGCTCCGAACTGTTCCTCACCTACCCATTGTTGGTAGACTCCATTTGTAAGAGGTACATCCGAAAGGAGTTTTGAGGATGAGGTACTAATAGCATAATTAGATACAAGGTTAGAGGCTGAACTTAAAGCAAATTGTCTATACGTGGCGTTGGTTACTTTTATAGAATCGGTGGCTGCGTTTAGAACTTGAGTCGGAGCGTCCCCAGAGATTATTGAAAATTCATACCCAAAGTTTAAGTTAAAGGTTTGGATTGCTTTTGCGTTCGTAGAGAAAAGTTTAGCTGTGTCTAAATCGTTATTCGTTAAATACTTTCCTAGTCTCCAAGGGTTTTCCTCTTGCTCTACGTAAGACATGAAAATCTCATTTAAAGAAAACGCTCCACAATTTGCGTTATTTGGTAGTTGCTTAAACGTACCTATTACCGATCCGTCTACAGAAATCTGACATACATATCTATACCTTTCCTCGGCTGTATTTACGGTGTCTTTTACCACTACAAATACTGGGTCTTTTGCTCCTGCTAGTGGAGCAGGTGCTTGTGTTATAGTATAAGCCATTTTTTATATTTCTAAATTTACCATTATTTCGGGAGGCATCTTTCCCTCTGTAAAAACTGCGTAGTCTTCTCCTAGGGCATCTTCTATTTTCCCTCTACTTCTCTTCCATACTCGCTCGAACGCTGACGAGTAAAAGTAAGAGGGTGCAATACCATTTAAGTAGACCTCTCTGCTTATCATAGAAGCCATTTGTTTATACGATAAAAACCGCCCTGTCTTTAAAGATTGCCATTGTGAAATAGGTTTGCTTTTTATCCAGGAGTCTATCCCACCTCTAAGTGTTCCTGTACCCTCATAGTTTTTTGACCCAAATTGAAAGGGAGACTTTGGTGCTTTAGCTGAACTTATAAGTCCTTTCACCCCCCAGTTTACAAACTTCCAGTATGAGGCGTTTGGAGCTTCAAATTCTATATACGCAATATCCATGTTATTATCTCCTATTGTATAGGTCAGAGACTTAGATAGATTTCCTGTAGAGTTTTTCTTTTGTTTAGCTAAGTTACTTCTCCCTACTTTAACGACTTCCTTTCCGAAGTTATTTAAGGCGTATGAGAGGAACTTAAATTTTAAAGGGGACTCTACCCCTGCCCAAGAGACGTTAAGTTGTATATAGGGCATCGCATAGGTTTAGAGCGTTAGGTACACGTATGTCAAAAGAACAGCTCCAACCAGAAAGACTATTGTCAAATCTTGCTGAAAAAGCATCGCAAGAAACAGGTAGCGAAAACCCATACGCATCAGGAACTAAACCTAAAGTTACTGCGACGGAGTTTACATTGAGACTAAAGGCTGCGATTACGTCTTGCATAATTAAAGCAGTTTCACCAAAGACCTGAGTTACTACAGTCTCGGTTTCCTCTATTACAAGATCGGCTACAGTCACCTCGTAAGTAAATACGGTTACACCTGCATCAATAGACATTCCAGTAACTTGAGCATATAGAAAAGGGAAGAGGTTTACATCTATCTTGTCTATATCCATTTGGTCTATACTATGGGTATAGAACTTTTGGAGTTGAATATGCTCCTGGACTATCTTCTCGAAAGAGTTATTTATATCTACGACTGTTTGCATCTATATTAATTTTATCAGACATTCCTACATCCTTCTCGTAAGCTAGAAAGGTAAGTGCTTCTTCTATATATATAAGGGTTACTGCGTCCATTTTCAAAAGGTTTCCATCTGCGAGACTATGGATAATTCCATACCATCCCCACTTGTTTCCTACCTCACTCTCATCTCCATCGGACGTAAAGACGGAGGCGTATCTTTCACTAATGCCTCTCCTATACGACAAAAAAAAAGCATCGCACTAACCGCTACGTCCATTGGGCAATCCAACATTATCGTATTCTTCTTCTCAGAAGGGGCATAGTCTTCTATGGAATACTCATACCCTTTGTCCTCTTTTATGGGTCGGTACACGAGAGCTATAATACACTCCAAATTTTGATAAGCTCCTTTTGCGGAGAACGTTTCTAGGTCGGCAAACTCACCTAAAGAAAGTTTCGTCCAGTCAGGTATAAATCCATACGTGACTTCGTTTAATGTAAATCGGTTCTGTAAGGGTAGGTCTAGTTTGGCTGGATCGGGTGTCTCAAATAACCACGTTACCATGTCTACTATCTTTTCTATGTCACTCCAACTTGCGTTCTTTACTAGGTCCATCTCTAAATCACAACAGGCGCATATCGTCTTTAAGGCTGCCTCTCTTGTGTCCTCCGTTGAGTCCCATGCTTTAATAAGGTTTTGATATTGTCGTATTGTAATATCTGAGAAATCCTCTGGTACGGTTACATTCATGAAATATAGTATTTTCCTGTTTTCCTTAAAATCTTATTTAGACAAATATAGCGTACCGCATCAATTAGATGATTAAAATTATCGACGGGAGTTGAAAGCATCTTGCCGTTTCGGTCTGTCTTCCACTTGTAGTTCCTAAATTCCTTTTGAGCGTTTAAGCTGTCGTGCTTTACAAATAGCTTATGCCTTCTCATCGTGTCTATACCCACCCTTATACTATCTGGTCCTTTCCGAGCAGGCTTAATGTTAAAGTTCAACCTATGTATAGTCTCAATACTTTTCGGTTCTGCGGAGTCTGCAATAATCTCGTCGTGCCTAGTCACTCCATACTCGGTGAGCTTTTCAGCTATGTCGCTGTTGGTTAGTCCCCCTTGGTAGATTAATTCCTCTATGTAGATTTCGTTATCGTGTAGGTACACTTTGGCTAAAGCGGTTGGATCGTTTGAGAACCCAAAATCTAAGCCGTATGCTACGAGTTTGGCACGTTCAGGTAACTCGGTGTAAATCTCCGTTTGGAATATCGTCTCTCTACTTTGTCCTCTTATCCCTAACCCGTACACCCTCCAATAGTTCTCGTCGGTTTCCTTTAACCTCTCAATCTCCTTAATAGTTTCCTCTCCGATATAGGGGTTATCCAGGTAGGTGGACCTGTAGAAGTTTGCGTCCTCCCTAGGTATAACCTCGTCGTATATCCAATGGTACTCCATGCTTGGGTTGAAATCCAATATGAAGCGTTCTGAAGTTCTTAAAATGAGCTGACGGAAATCCTCTAAATCTAGCTCTGAGGCTTCGTTGCAAAAACATATCTGTCTCTTAGCTCCCCTAATTTTGGAGGGTTGGTCGATAGAAATAAACTCCCATCTAGTCCCCCATAGGTCGTAGGTGTTCTCAGTCTTATTGTGGTACTTCTCGTTATAGTAGTTCTCTGTCTTTAGTATAAATATGAAGTCCCTTAAAACGGAAGCTCTGAGGCTTGGGAAAGATTTACGTACTACGGTTATAGTGTACCCTGAGTTTATGTTTTCTAGACACCACTCTACAAGGACGGTGAGGATTGAGTAGGTCTTTCCGCTACGAGTCCCCCCTTGGAAAATCGCCACACGTTTCTTGCAGGCTTTAAGGTCGTAGTATGTTTTGGGTTGTGGTTGCATTAATAGATTAAATACCTTATATTTGCGTTAGTTAAACATTAAATAAACACAATGGAAAATTTAAAAGATGAGCTATACCAGTTTTCAGAGAACGTTCATGGTATGATAAAAAAGCAGAAACGAGCATTACACACAACCTCTGATAGCGAGCTTGAAGCGTACCTTGAAGAGAGGGTTGCTTTAGAGAGGGTCGCTGCACTACTCACTACAGCAGGGTATATTCTTGACCGCCTAAAGTAGTCTCCTACCATACCGAAGCTAAAACTCCTATTAAAGAAAAGCCAAGACAAATAGCATTGTTGCTATCAATCATCTCAAACTCTTTTACCTTGTAGATTAGATCGGCAAATGAGAGTATGAAAATTACACCGAAGCAAAAGCCTTGTATCATTCTATAGAGTCCTTTTGGTCCTCGCGCTCTAACACATCAGCGAACCAGGAGGGTTCTGTTTTCGGCTCGTTGTACGTTATCTCTATGTCGTTTTGTTTAGGCATAAAGTAAGGGAACAAAGCAGACAAAGCCTTGAGGTATTTCTCAGGACTATCCTCTCTAAGTAACTCTAGGTTATCTTTAATATGTTCTACCTCGCCTTTCATTACGAGCATGAAAATCTCCCTCCCTTCTCTGGTAACTATGTTTTTCGCTCCTTTAGGTTTCCCTTCGGGGTTTCCTGACTCTCCTTT
>TARA_R110001632_G_scaffold68401_7_pt1 | contig 19509 bp, 15 predicted proteins | sample TARA_R110001632 | Tara Oceans TARA_R110001632 (sample SAMEA4398266) | marine metagenome | biome: Polar Biome; feature: [SRF] surface water layer (ENVO:00010504); material: water (ENVO:00002006), including particulate matter (ENVO:01000060) such as... | depth 5 m
CAATTGTTTTTCTATGAACACTTAACAATTCAGCTAGATTTCTGCTGCTAGGAAGCTTTGTTTCTGGCAGCAAGATTTGCTCTTTAATCAATTGAATGAACTGATTTGCCAATTGTAAATACAAAGGAGTATTCTGGTTTCTTTTTAACTCGAAGCTAGTTTTATATGGAAACATATCTGGACTACCATTTATTTTTAAACTGGATGAAAATAACAGTCCATAAACTTAGTACTTTTGAAATAGAAATCAAAAGAAGTAATGACAAAATCAGAGTTACAACCAAAAGAATACGATGTGTATTATGAGCGATATATTAATAAATTATCCGAAGAAACAGAACTAAGGCAAAGATTTAGTGATGGCAAAAAAGTCGTTGTTGATTTTTTTAAATCGATTCCTACTGAAAAACTAGAATTTAGATATCAACCCCAAAAATGGAGTATTAAAGAAATTCTACAACACTTAATTGATACAGAACGAATTTTCATGTACCGTTGTTTTAGAATTGCTAGAAAAGACTCGACAGTTTTAGCTGGATATGATCAAAACATCTATATAGAACCTTCAGGAGCAAATGATAAATCTTTAGATGATTTATTAAATGAATTCATCATCAACAGAAACAATTCAATTGTATTGTTAAATAGCATATCAGATGAAAACTTAGCTTTCATTGGAAACTCTGACGGTGGAAACATGTCTGCAAGAGCAGCAGCTTTTATTATTATTGGTCATGATATTTGGCACATAGAAGTCATCAAAGAAAAATATATCTCATGTTAGAAATTAGACCCAACTGCGAGCATTGCGGTAAAGATTTACCTAATACTTCTAAAGAAGCAATGATCTGTAGTTTTGAGTGTACGTATTGTAAAGATTGCGCTGAAGATATTTTTAAAAATGTTTGTCCAAGTTGTACAGGGAATTTTGCTCCCAGACCTATAAGGACAAAGGAAATGATCAAAAAATATCCGGCATCAGAAAAAAGAGTTTTTGCTCCAAAGGATTTAGAAAAAGCAGCACTTTTATTAGAAAAATTTAAAAATATTCAACCAGAAAAAAGATGAAAGAATATGAAAAATCTTCATTAAACAGGATCAAAAGAGGTCAAATTAGAGCTACCTATGATGTCGAAAAAATCAATACCATTTTAGATGCTGGATTTATCGCATTCGTAAATTATATGTATGATGGAAAACCTATTGCAATTCCCATGGGATATGGAAGAAATGGAAACAAAATCTACCTGCATGGATCTAATGCCAATAGAATGCTCCTTTCACTTTTAAAAACAAAAGATATTAGTATGACGGTGATGCATTTAGATGGATTGGTGTTGGCAAGATCTGGATTACATCATTCTGTAAATTATCGATCTGCAACTTTGTTTGGTAGCGTTAAAAAATTAGAAGAAAATTCAGAAAAAGAAGCGGCTTTGTTGTGTTTCATGGAACACATGATGAAAGGGCGTTGGGACGGAATTCGTCCGATGCACCAAAAAGAATTAGACAGAACTTTAGTCATTGAAATGACCATTGAAACAGCTTCAGCAAAAATTAGAGATGTTGGTGTACAAGATGAACCAGAAGATTATACGTTAGATATTTGGGCAGGAATTGTCCCAATAAAACAAGTAGCAGAGTATCCCGTTTCTGATCCAGTATTGAAAGAAGAAATTGAAATTCCATCTCACGTTTTAGAGTATTACAATGAAAATAAATAGTTGACTTCTTGTTATGAAAAATCTTTATGGACATCAACTTGCTTAGATGCAAAATGATGATTTTGGAGGAACTGTGTATGACTATACTCCTATCCAAGACAAAATCATATCTGTAAAGAATGCCGTAAAATCCTGTTCAAAAATGCCTATATATGCCAGAGTTGATGTATTTTTAGACGATGAAAATAAATTAACCTTCGCTAAATTGGCAAAAGGTATAAAAGAACGAATTTTAGATCATGAAGAAATTTCTTAAAATAGTTGGAGCAATCCTAGTCATTTTAGTCCTATTTATTGGTATTTATTATTTTTCAAACAATGAAACTTTACCTGAAGGAACAAAAGGAAAAGAAGCTGATGAATTAGCTCAAAAAATGATGAATGCTATCAACAAAAAAGCATTTGATACTACTGAAATTTTAGAATGGAGTTTTAGAGGCGAACATCAATACAAATGGAAGAAACAAGAAGGTTTGGTAGAAGTTTCTTGGGATAACAATACTGTAGTTTTAAATCTAAATGATCTCTCAAAAAGTACAGGTGGAAGCCCAGAAATTATTCAAACTGCTGTAGGTTTTTTTAATAATGATAGCTTTTGGTTAGTTGCACCCTACAAAGTATTTGATGAAGGTGTAGAAAGAAGTATTGTAAAACAAGATGATAAAGATGCCTTAATGGTTACCTATACTTCTGGTGGTTCTACTCCAGGAGATTCTTATCTGTGGATTTTAGATTCTACTTATGTTCCAACTTCTTATAAAATGTGGACTCAAATTATTCCTCTAGGGGGAGTTTCTGCTACATGGAATGATATGACAACTTCAGAATCTGGAATGAAATTACCTACAAAACATACGCTTTCGCTTTTTGGAATGGAACTAAATATGGGCGAAGTAAAAGCCTATAATCCAAATGCAGATAAATTAGCCCACAAAGTTTTAAAAGCGATCAAACATGAAGCGTATAAAAACACTCGTTATATTGATTGGAGTTTTGGAGGAAGACGCTCTTATAAATGGGATAAAGAACAGCATATTGTTGAAGTCACTTGGAATGATGCAAAAGTTATTTTACATCCAAATGAAATGACAAAAAGTGTTGCTTATTTAAAAGAAGAGGAAATTAAAAACAATGAGAGTTTGGTAAAACGAGCTTGGGATTTATTTAATAATGATAGTTTTTGGTTGGTTGCTCCGCATAAATTATTTGAGGCAGGAATCTACAGAAATATTGAAATGATTGATGGCAAAGAAGCACTACGTGTAAAGTATTCTTCTGGTGGAACAACTCCTGGTGATTCGTATGTTTGGATTTTAGATGAGAACTATGTACCCACAAGTTATTTAATGAATGTACCAAGTATGAAAATGACAGGAACTCCTGCTACTTGGGAAGATTGGATAGAAACAGAATCTGGAACTATGTTACCAAAAAGTCACACATTTGCCAGTGGCGGTAAATTAAGCATGGGTGATGTAAAAGGCTATAACAAATGAATTCAAAAATAATTTCAACAGGAATTTTACGTGCCATTGCAATCATTCTTGGAGTCGCTCTCTTGGGCTACTTCTTACTGATGATTCAATCTGTATTAGTCTATATTATTATCGCAGCTATCATCGCTTTAATTGCGAGACCTATTATTTTGTTTTTAAGACGAAAACTTAAGTTTCCAAACACTCTAGCAGTTGTAACAACCATGGTGGTATTTATTGCATTATTGCTAGGCATTATTGGACTCTTTATTCCATTAGTCATAGAGCAAGGGGATAATTTATCATTACTTCAAACAGATAAATTACAGACTGATGTACAAAATATTATCATTGAGGTAAATGATTATTTTAAAGAGAAAAATATCAATATTTTAAGTGAATTAAAAGGAGCAGATGTCTTTTCTAGTTTAGAATCTATTCCAAATGTTTTAAATTCTATTGTAGGAACATTGGGCTCGTTTAGTGTTGGCTTATTCTCAATATTATTCATCTCTTTCTTTTTTATGAAAGACAGTAGAATGTTTAAAAGCGCCATATTAACGATTATTCCAAAAGGAACTGAAAATAGGTTCTCGCATTCGATAGAAAAAATTAATGATTTATTGTCAAGATATTTTATTGGATTGGTTATTCAAATTACCATTCTATTCGTTTTATATACAATTATACTATTGATCTTCGGAATTTCTAATGCAGTTGTCATTGCTTTTTTATGTGCTTTGCTAAATATAATCCCGTATGTTGGTCCGTTAATTAGTGCTTTTTTAATGATTATTTTATCGATGACCAGTAATTTAGGTTTAGATTTTCAATCAGGTATTTTACCAACTACCATCTATGTAATGATAGGTTTTGTCATCGCTCAGTTAGTTGATAATTTTGCAAGTCAGCCCATTATATTTTCAAAAACCACTAAGTCTCATCCCTTAGAAATTTTCTTAGTGATTATTATTGGAGGTTTATTAATGGGACCTCTTGGAATGATAATCGCTGTACCTACATATACTGTACTAAAAGTAATTTTAAAAGAATTTATCTCTGACAACAAGATCGTTACATCATTAACAAAAGACATTTAAATAATTTGAACGAACGAATTTTACATCAAGACGTTCAAGATTATATAGACAGCAATCTAAAATCTGATCTTCAAAAACTGATTTTAAAAGGCTCTCCTTTTGATGATATTACCATTCAGGAATTAGCAAATCAGATTGTTTCTAAACAAAAGTGTGAACGAAAACTACCGAGCTGGTTTCAAACAAAAAACATTTATTATCCACCAAAATTAAATATTGAACAAACGTCTTCTGAAGTTACAGCTCAATACAAATCAGAAGTAGTTTCTGGCAAGAATCTAATTGACATTACAGGAGGTTTTGGAGTGGATGCCTATTTCTTTTCCAAAAAATTTGAAGCTATAACTCATTGTGAAATCAACCAAGAACTTTCAGAAATTTCTGCTCATAATTTCAAACAATTAGAAGCTACTAATATTCAATCCCTTTCTGAAAACGGAATTGAGTATTTACAAAATTCTAAAGAACATTTTGATCTTATTTATGTAGACCCTTCGAGAAGAAATGATGTAAAAGGAAAAGTTTTTTTATTGAAAGATTGCGAACCCAATATTCCGGAAAACATCAATTTATTATTCGAAAAAACTAATACTATTCTCATTAAAAATTCACCAATACTTGATATTACAAGCGCTATAAATGAATTAAAATTTGTCAAAGAAATTCATATAATAGCAGTAAATAATGATGTAAAAGAATTGCTTTTTTTATTAGAAAAAGGACATGAAGAAGATGTTCATATTAAAACCATCAATTTCACAAAAAAGGATACTCAAGAATTTGATTTTAGATACCACAAAAAGACAGTTTCAACCTATAGTCAGCCTTTAGAATACATATATGAACCGAATTCCGCAATCCTAAAGTCTGGCGGGTTTCATGAAATAAGCAACCAATTAAACATCTTCAAGCTGCATCAACATTCACATTTATATACTTCTGAAAAACGTATTGAATTTCCAGGAAGAATATTTAAGATTCTGGAAATTACTTCCTACGATAAAAAGAAAATTACAAAATTACTATCCAATAAAAAGGCAAATATTACTACTAGAAATTTTCCTAAAACGGTTGCTCAAATCCGTAAGGAACTTAAGATTAAAGATGGTGGAGATGATTTCTTATTTTTTACAACCAACTTACAAAATGAATTGATTTGTTTGCATTGTAAAAAAGTATAATCTATTAACATATGTAAAGAACTGATTATTAAATGATAATTAGTCTTTCAAAAAATATAATTCATTCATTTTTTTTAGTACATTTAAAGAATCAAACTTGAAAAAGTTTAAAATTAGTGTTTTATTATTAGGGGTATAAAACACTACAGAAGCCTTGATTTATCAAGGCTTCTGATTTTTGTACTATATTTTTTACTAAGTTTGTTATCATAACTTTTTTATGAGTTCTCTCATGCAAACAAACACCTACGAAGGCTTACATATCGTCAACAAATATCAATCTATTACTAATGATGAATTGGTTGTAGAAGCTCCACTTCAAATTAACATCAATAACAAGGCATACACGGTAGTCATGAGAACACCGGATAATGATCAAGATTTAGTCTTGGGTCTATTATATGCCGAAGATATTTATAAACAAACAGCTCCAATACCGTTTGAAATTATTGAAGAAGAATATAGTATTCCAAGTATTATAAATGTTGTCATCGATAAAGAAAACTTAGGAAAAGGTTATTTAAATAAAAGAACCTTACTATCCGTTTCTTCTTGTGGTATTTGTGGCAAACAAAAACTAGAAGATTTAGAAGTGAGCAGTGATAAAATTGCAAAAGAAGTTTTTGTAGATTCTGATAGTTTATTAAAAATGTTTGAACCTTTACAGCAACATCAAAAAACTTTTAAAAAAACTGGCGGAAGTCATGCTGCCGGAATTTTTGATACTAACTTTAATTTACTAGCCATAAAAGAAGATATTGGAAGACACAATGCCGTTGATAAATGCGTTGGAGATTTACTTCAACAAAACAATTTAAAACAAGCAACTTATTTATTGGTAAGCGGACGTGTTTCGTATGAAATTGTATCCAAAGCTTTTTTGGCTAAAATTCCAGTAATCGTAGCCGTTTCTGCTTGCTCATCAATGGCGGTAGATTTTGCGAAAGAATTTGGAATTTGTTTAATTGGATTTACAAGAGAAAATAAGATGACAGTATATTCTAACCCTACCTTTTTACACCCTAAGAAATAGCAATGAGTTCTAAGAAAATACATGCACAGCCACCAGAAAAATTAACAGGTATTGAATTCAAGGAAATTCCTTCCTCATCTGTTGGATTTAAAGCGATAAAATCTGCCATTACCCATATTAAAGATGAAGTTGGATTGATTAAAGGAATCGGTTTACTGGCGAAGTTAAATCAAAAAGATGGTTTTGATTGTCCGGGCTGTGCTTGGCCAGATCCGGATGAAAAAAGAGCTTTTCTAGCTGAATACTGCGAAAATGGCGCAAAAGCAGTGGCTGAAGAAGCAACTAAAAACAGAGTCTCACCTGTGTTTTTTGCAACACATTCAGTTTCAGATTTATCTGAATTATCTGATTATGAAATAGGAAAAAAAGGAAGAATCACACATCCTGTTGTTTTACATGAAGGAAGTGATCATTATGAAGAAATTTCTTGGGAAGACGCTTTTAAAATGATTGGTACCGAATTAAGTTCATTACCATCTCCAGACGAAGCTATTTTTTATACTTCAGGAAGAACTAGCAATGAAGCCGCATTTTTATATCAATTATTTGTGAGACAATTTGGAACTAATAACTTGCCTGATTGTTCAAATATGTGTCATGAATCTAGCGGATCTGCACTTACCGAAACTTTAGGAATAGGAAAAGGATCTGTTACTTTAGATGATTTTAATCACGCTGAATTGGTGATTGTCATGGGACAAAACCCTGGAACAAATCATCCTAGAATGTTATCAGCCTTAAGTGAAACTAAGAAAAAAGGTGGTAAAATAATTACAATTAATCCACTACCTGAAGTTGGATTAATGAGCTATAATGATCCTCAAAATCCATTAAAATGGTTTGGTAAAGGTCAGAAATTGACAGATGTTTTTTTACAAGTAAAAATCAATGGTGATGTTGCTTTGCTAAAAATTATCATGAAACTATTATTGGAGAAGGAACAAAAAAAACCAAATTCAATCTTTGATCATGAGTTTATCAAAGAAAACACAACTGGATATGATGATTTCATCAAAGATTTAGAAACCTCTTCTATAGATGAATTAATTCCTCAAACAGGTATAGATTTTAAAACTATCAAAGAAGCTGCAGAATTAATTGCTGAGAAGAAAAAAATAATTATCTGTTGGGCAATGGGCTTAACACAACACAAAAATGCTGTTGATAATATTCGGGAGCTGGTCAACTTATTACTACTTAAAGGAAGTATTGGTAAACAAGGAGCAGGAACCTGTCCCGTTCGTGGACATTCAAATGTACAAGGTGATAGAACGATGGGGATTTGGGAAAAACCTAAAGATTCGTTTTTAGATAATTTAGAAAAAGAATTTAATTTTAAAGCCCCAAGGGAACACGGATATGATGTTGTAGATGCTATTGAAGCAATGCATCAAAAAAAGGCAAGCGTTTTTATTGGAATGGGTGGAAACTTTATCTCTGCAACTCCAGATACAGAATTTACAGCAGAGGCTTTACAGAATTGTAACTTAACGGTTCAAATTTCAACCAAATTAAATAGAAGTCATTTAATTCACGGAAAAAAAGCACTGATTTTACCCTGCCTAGGAAGATCTGAAAAAGATACTCAAGAGAAAGGTGAACAATTTGTAAGTGTAGAAAATTCTATGGGAATTGTGCATCAATCATCAGGACATTTAAACCCATCATCGGATTCATTATTAAGTGAACCTGCTATTGTTGCTGGTATTGCAGAAGCAACTTTAAAACAATCATCTACTAATTGGTTTGAATTGATTAAAGACTATGATGGAATTAGAAATAAAATTGAAGCAACAATTCCAGGATTTGAAAATTATAATCATCGTGTAAGAGAAAAAGGTGGATTTTACTTACCAAATAATGCAAGAAATAAAGACTTCTCTCCTACACTAACAGGAAAGGCTAACTTTACCATCAATGCAGTTTCTGATATTAGCTTACAAAAAGATCAATTGATTATGATGACCATAAGAACTCATGATCAATACAACACAACAATTTACGGATTGGATGATCGATATCGTGGAATTATAAATGAGCGTAGAGTTATTTTTATGAATCCTGATGATATGAAAAATCAGGGGTTGGTAAAAGAAGATAACGTAGACTTAATCAGCCATTTTGAAGGAGAAGAACGTATTGCTAAAGGCTTCCTTGTTGTACCTTACAGTATTCCTAAACAATGTACTGCTACTTATTTTCCAGAAGCGAACGTTTTGGTACCACTACAAAGTAAAGCTAGAATTAGTAATACGCCAACATCAAAAACAATTATAATAACTGTTCATAAAAATTAGATGAAAAAATTACTCTGTATTTTATTCCTTATTTCTTGTCATTTCACCCAAAGTCAGAACAAAAAATCTATTCCAACAGCAAAGACTTTAGACGGTTTTTTTACTGTAGACTTTTTATCAATTGACATGCCTACAAATGATCTGCAAATAGTTAATTCAGGAATTGATGAAGACCACATGGGATTTACGGGGATTCATTACAATCTTAAATTCAATAATTTTTATACAGGGCTGGGAATGTATGGAGCTGTCAGAGGAAAACGCGGTGGTTTTTTTACATTAGGCGTCAATGCTGGTTATAAATCTTATATATCTGATAAATTATTTATTGATACTGGAATTCATTTTGGTGGCGGAGGTGGTGCTGGCGCACCAGATGGCGGTGGTGCTTTTATATTACCCCATGTAAATCTAGGCTATCAATTTGAGAATTTTTCTTTCACAACAGGGTATAGTTACATCAATTTCTTTGATGCAGGAAACATTAAAAGTCATCAATTAAATATTGCGCTACAAGTACCACTATCTTTTAATTATGCAAACATCTCTCATAGTGAGAAAGAATTTGATGCCAGAGCTTTAAAGGTTTCTAAATGGAATAAAAAGTCTAAGAGAATGTCTTTTATGTTGCATTTGAATAACCTCTCTGTTGAAAAAAGTTCTATAGAGCCATTACTTGGAAATACAATTCGTCTAGCAGGTTTTGAAATCAATTCTTACGCTAATGATCACTGGTTTTACTTTGCTAAGTTTGATGGCGCCTATGATGGTATTCGCGCTGGGTATATGAATATTCTTTTAGGTGCTGGGTATCATTTCTCTATGAACAAAAACAGAACAAACATTCTAACAAAATTTGGAATGGGCGCTGGCGGCGGTGGCGGTGTAGATTCTCAAGGAGGCATCTTGGTATATCCAGATATATCAATAGAACAACGCATTGCTAATAACGTATATCTCTCAGTTAATAAAGGTTTATTAATGAGTCCTAATTCTTATTTTAAAACCTCAACTTTTGGAGTTGGACTTAAATATTACACCAATCTAAATGGAGTGAAAGATTTAGAAGATAAAAAGCGCGTAAAATTTAAAGGTTTCGAAGTAATTGTAAAACAAGATGCATATCTAAATGCTGAAAGAGGATTAAATCCAACTGAAAATTTATATCAAATTTCAGTACAATTGAATTATCACTTAAATGAAAATATTTATTTAGCCGGACAAACCTCATTTGCTAATTTTGGAAATGCGGGTGCCTATGCTGAGGGTATTGTTGGACTTGGTTTACAAACTAATTATTTTATGAAAAATAAAATTAACTTATTTATACAAGGACTAGCTGGTGGTGCTGGTGGTGGAGATATTAGTACTGGCGAAGGCCTAATAATAAAACCCAGTATAGGAATCAATTATAAAGTGAATTCAAATTTTGCCTTAAGAAGTGCAGCAGGATATGTATCAGCAAAAGGAGGAGAATTAAGTAGTCCGTTTATTAATTTGGGAATTAGTTATCGTCTTGCGTTTTTATCAACTAAATAAAAAAAGCTGTGAATCGTATTTTTCTGATTTTATTTTTACTGGTCACCTCAGCTTCATTTGGGCAGAGAAATGATTCGATTAAAAAACAAGAATCTTTTCGTATCAGAGCTTATAAACCTATTTATTTCTTATTCGCGAATTACACAAATCGTATTAATGCCTCTCCTATAAGTGGAAATATGGCTAATAATGTAGTAACTCCTCAAAATTTAGATGCTACAGAACTAAAATTTCAGTTAAGTTTTAAAGCAAAAATTGTAAGGGTTAAGAAAATATTTGGCCTAACTTTAAATGCTGACACTTGGGTTGGCTATACACAAACTTCTCGTTGGCAATTCTACAATACAGTTGAATCTCGCCCATTTAGAGAGACCAATTATGAACCTGAAATTTTTATCACCATTCCGTTTGATTCTGAATCGGAAAAATGGAAAGGAATTTTCTGGGGGTTTGGTTTTAATCATCAAAGCAATGGAAGAGCACTTCCTTTTTCTAGAAGTTGGAATCGGTTGATATTTCAATTAGGAATTGAAAAAGAAAACTATTCTATCATATTAAAACCTTGGTTGAGAATTGAAGAAGATGCCATAGATGATGATAATCCTGGAATTCAAAACTTTCTTGGAAGATTTGACCTGACTTCTGCTTATAAAAAAGGACGAAATAATCTAAGTGTATCCATTAGACATTCTCTTCGTTTTGGAAATCAAAATCGTGGTTCTTTTCGGTTTGATTATTCGTACCAAGCTTTTGGTTATTTAAAAATTCATACACAAATTTTTCACGGATATGGTGAAAGTCTTTTAGATTATAATCACAAACAAACAACTTTTGGCTTGGGGATTTCTTTAATTGATTGGTTGGATAAATTTTGACACTTCTTTGTTCGCTTCTAATTTCTTTTCTAGCGTATCATTTAATTGATGATAAAAATCAATTCCTGTAATTTTTTCTAAACTATCTATAGAAGTTGCAAATTTGAAAAAACTCATTGAGGATTTTTCATTTTTCAACTTTATATATTTTTCATTTTTTAATAAGAAACCGATTGCCGAAACCTCACCATTTTTAAAACGAAGTATGGTTTTATAATAACTTCTAGGGATGCTTACTTTGTTCTCTCCAATCGCTCCTAAAGGATTATCTAAAACCGGTCCAGTTACCATATATAAAGAATCACTTTCTTTAGACCATTTGTACACTTGCGCTTCTAGAAATCTCCAAATCCCACGATTAAACATTCCTACTTGGGGACTCATATTACTCATAAAAAAACTTTCTCTCATGGATTCTTTACTAATCGACATCGCTTTAGCAGGTGCGAGATGACCTCGATCATAGCCTGATTTTTTATAATCTTTTAATGTCGCTGAACCTCCTTCTACTAAAGGGTCTGACCTAAAAGCATCTTTTCTTTTTACTGAAATACTATCTGGAAATGGATACATTGTATAAGCGACCCAATCTGCTTGCTCATGTGTTTGATTGTATGAAAGCGTATAAAAAGGTCTTTTTATTATTTGATGCCCCTCTAACGCTGAAGGAAGATTAAAAGCTTTCACTTCTTTAATCTCTACATCAGTCGGTTCTTTTATGGTAACGTGAGCAGGATCATCTTTTATAGATTGCCGGTTTTCTAAGAAATCCCAGTAAAAATAGCCAGCTGCGGCAATTAATAATACAACAAGGAATGACAATCTGTATTTGGGGGCTGATTTCATTTTTTAAAATATAATTAGAAAGATATAAAATATTAATACAACTATGACAGGGAAATTATTGATTCTACTATTGTGAATTGTCATAGTGAAATTTGCTTCACACTCACTATCTTTGTGTTAAATAAGCTTTTTGAAACTTAAAAAGTAATATGACAAAATATATTGATGCTTTTTTAAATGCTTTTAATGGAAATATAGATTGGACTTTAAAATCTATACTCTTTGAAGTGCCTTGGTACAACAATTACTTTTGGGGACTAATCGCCATCTCTCTGGTTGTTTGGGGTTTAGAAATAATATTTCCTTGGAGAAAGGAACAGTCTATCTTTAGAAAAGATTTTTGGCTAGATGGATTCTATATGTTTTTTAACTTTTTTGTTTTCTCAATAGCCATTGCTGGTTTCTATTCTATACTAAACATTGCTTTTAATGATTTAGGAATAACTACTAAAAGCTTGGCGGTGATCAATCTTTCTGATTTACCAATGTGGGCGCAATTAGTTTTCTTTTTTGTTGTCTTAGATTTTGTACAATGGTTTACACATCTGCTACTGCATAAGTTTTCATTTTTATGGAAGTTTCATAAAGTACATCATAGTGTCAAAGAAATGGGCTTTGCAGCTCACCTTAGATATCATTGGATGGAAAATATTTTCTACAAGCCTCTAAAAACTTTTGCTGTCATGATTTTGGGTGGATTTGAACCTGAACAAGCTTATATTGTTCATTTTACGGCCATTACTATTGGGCATTTTAACCATGCCAATATTAAGATAACCTGGGGTATTTTTAAATACCTATTTAACAACCCTGTAATGCACTTATACCACCATGCATATACATTGCCAAAAGAAAGGTTTGGTGTAAATTTCGGCATTAGCTTAAGTCTTTGGGATTACCTCTTTAAAACCAATTATATTCCAGAAGATAGTGGCAGTGTTAAATTAGGGTTTAAAGGAGATGACCAATTCCCTAAAAGTTTTCTAAAACAACAATTGCTAGGGGGTATAAAAAATAACACAAATAATTAAAAAAATATTTTTTAGAAACCACGTATAGAGTGTTTTATGAAAAAAACTCATAAAACACCTAGTTTCTCTAAACAGTTATTAGAATTTATTATATATTTTTATTTATATTTGTGTAAATAACCTAACCAAAAGTTCCCTAGCTTTACAACAACTACTGTAATGACAAACTACCTTAATAAGGAACTAATACATTTTTCTCAAATTCATTTTCCAACAAATCTAATCGATCACTAAGATATAATTTAGAACTTCATAAAGTTTCTTTTTTATAAAATAAGAATTCGAATACAACTTGAATTCTTTACGCTATTTTATATCTCATAATATTGATTAGATTTCATGAAAATTCAATACTTTTTAGTCACTGTATGCTTATTATTCTCTTTTGTTGACTCTAGTCAGGAGAATGAGTTGGAACACTCTTTATATTATTATAAAATAAAGAACGACTCCTCTTTATTAGATGTGTCAAACATAAAATTCAAAAAAATACCAGAAAGTAAAAGTTTAGGATTCAGAAATGGTGATTATTGGTTTAAGTTGGTCCTTGAAAACGATACGGATCACAAAAAACTCATTGCTTTTATTCCTACTCATAACATTGACAAAATTGATATTTATCAAATAGTAAATAATAAATTAAATTACATTTCATCTACTGGAAATAATATTTCTAAAGAACAACTACCTATAGACTATAAATTCCCTTCATTTAAAATCAATACTGCCAAAAGCGCTGTGTTTTATTTAAAAGTAAATTTCCCCAAAGAAGCTAATTTCCCATTAAGAATTACTACAGAAAAAGAACTACTATCTTATAGAATGAATAAGAAAACAATAGATAGTTTCTATTACGGCACAGTAGTAATGATCATTTTATTAAATCTTTTTTTGTTTTTAAAATTTAGAGATAACACCTATTTATTTTATCTTCTTTTTCTTACTTCATTAACGATGAATTTTTTATTATACGATGGATCTTTAATCGATATATTAAGAGGTACTGATTTTTATTACAGGTTAGAAATGATAATTCACCTCTCTAATCAAATTTGGTTTATCCTTTTTTCTGTTAAATTCTTAAACCTCCAGAAAACACACCCTACTCTCACCAAGTTATTCTTTTTATTCCCTTTAATTGTATCCCTTCTTTATGTATGCAATTTAATCTCCAATAATCATGTTTTTATAGTAATTGCTGATACATTTGGAATTCTTCTTTTACCAATTATATGGTGTTTTGGTATTTACTATTTCAAAAAATTACCTTATGCAAAATTTTATGTAATTGGATATTTATTATTGATTCCTTTTGCTGTATTTTTTATTATTGGGTTTCCTATAGGTCTTTGGGAAGTTAATGGCGAAATGTTAATTATAAAAATTGCAAGTTGGTTAGATATTTTTGTTTTAACCTATGCAATAAGCTATAGAATGAAAATTGAAAAAGTTAAGAAAAGCATTGAGAAAATTCAAGATACAGAAAAACAGACCCCAATAGATAAGCAACCCACATTAGCAGAGTCCCTTTTATCGCTTCTTAAAGAAAATAATTTAGAAATTAAGCCTTTAACATTAAGAGAGGTTGATATATTAGAATTAATGTGCAAGGGCTTAAATAATATAGAAATAGGGGATAAATTATTTATATCTAAGAATACTGTAAAATATCATATCCGCAATATCTACAATAAAGCTGGTGTAAATAACAGAAATGAATTAAAAGAAAAACTATCTATTAATCACAAATGCGGGTCTATTGAAGACCAACCAGTTATAATTTAGGGTGGGAAAAACTACCCTGCTCTAAATAGGAATTTAACATTTCTTTAATGAAATTTGCTTCACCCTCCAATAAATCAACTAACCAAACTATTATTATGAAAATTCAAGTACGATTAAAAAAAATGATACCCTCATTTTTTATTGCAACTTTAATGCTTCTTTTTTCTTTGCAAGCAAATAGTTATACTGTAAACAATCAAAATTCTAATACGTCAGATGATGAATGGACTTTACTCAAAAAAGTCTCAGATATTTCTGTTTATTATAAAATCAGTGAATGTGAAACTCAAATCAATGTTACTGATCCTTCAAATTTTGACCCAACACATGCATCAGATAATCATCAATTATTCCAACTTAAGTTTGTGAATGAAAACGCTACAAGTAAAGAAATTAACTTCTCTAAGAAAACGACTACTGATGGTTCAGATGAAATGCAAACTATTAGTATTAATATAGGTACAACTATTATTGAAAGTTGTGAAACCACAGCTAAATTAATTTTGACAAAAACTGCTGGAGACAACTATCCAATTTCTGTTAACGAGTATTTAGAAGATTTTAAATTTACTATAAACAACTAATCATGAAAACAAAATTACATCAATATTCAATTTTACTAATCTTGTTATTTACAGTGATTGGTATAAATGCACAGACTATTTATCCTGTTTTACCAGGATCTACAATGTCTGACAGTAATGATGACCAAGTTTTAAGAACATGGTTAGAAAACAATAACTTCACTCCTTCTGGGACTTTATTGTACAGAAGATCAACTAACGGTGCTTCATCAACAGCATTTCATAATGCCGTAGATAATAGAGGTGCTACGTTGGTTATTTTTAAAACCAGCAACGGAACCGTTTTTGGAGGGTACAATCCCAATTCTTGGACAACAAGCAATTCATACTCAATTAGTACAGAGGCCTTTCTATTTAACCTAACAACAGATCTACAAGGAAAAATTGCAAATGGATATCAAGGAACTGCAACTTATAATGGCGCTAATTATGGACCAACCTTTGGTAGTGGACATGATATTTATATTAATTCTTCTATGAATGGTGGCTATTTTCGAGGAAATAATTATGAAGCTGTTAATGGAACAGGAAGAGGAAGTTATAGTACTATTCAATCATTAACAGGTGTAAATATTAGTACTAACTCTTCTTATTCTTTTGGAGCTGGCTTCATTACAGAAATAGAAGTGTATGGGATTGAGTTAAAGACTTCTGTTCCAGACATTCAAGGACAAGACATAACGGTTGCTTTAGATGCCAATGGTCAAGCAACAATTACGGCACAAGACATTGATACAGGTAGTACAGATCCGGATGGTACTGTGACTTTAAGCATTGATGTAAATACTTTTACCTGTGATGATTTGGGAGGTAGTTCAACTGCTATTACACCAGTAACAGTAGGTAATCAAAGTATAAACACTCGTTCGCATGGTGGTGGTTTTGATCCCGTAAGTGATGAATTTTGGTATCCACAATGGTCTGGTTCTAATTCATTAGTATATAGATACGATCGAGAACTCAATTATCTTGGAAGCTTCAATACTGGCCAACGTTACATTATGCAATTATGGAAAGATAATGAAAATGAGACCGATTATTATACAGCACAATGGTCTGATAGAAGTATTACTAAAAGAAGAGGTAGTACGGTTTTATGGACCTACAATACAGGTACTACTACAGGTAGTGTGTCTACCGATAGTGAATATGCATATGCATTCAGATGGAATAGTAACTATATTACTGTTTTAGACAAGTCAAATGGACAGTTTGTCAAAAACATCAACTTATCTAGCAATAGTAATATACTGTCTTATGGAGGGCTGGTTATAGCAAACAACTTTATATATATTTCTGGATACGCATACGGTGGGACAACTAATAATAACCAATACACCTATGTTCATCAATATGAAATGGATGGTACCTACATTGCAAGTTTTCCAAATGGAGGCGGCTATTATAGTATGGCCTTTGATGGTGAAACCATGTGGACCACTTCAAATTTCAATACGATTAATGGTCTTAAAATTGCTGAAGGAAGTGCCTATAATGGTTCTGGCGGTAACAATTCTGTTACTTTAACAGCTACAGACCCTTTAGGAAATTCTATTTCTGAAATATTTGGCGTAGCTGTTGAAGACAATATTGCACCAACCATTGTTTTAAATGGGGCTTCAGCAATAAATGTAAATTCAGATACAGTATTTAATGATCCTGGAGCTACTGCCTCAGATAATTGTACTGCAGAAGTAGAGATTACTGGAACACTTGATTTAACGACTCCTGGTATCTATACGCTCTCGTATAAAGCAATTGATCAAAGTGGCAATGAATCATCAGTAGTTACTAGAGATGTAACGGTTATCGATGCTACTCCACCAGAAGCAAATGCTAGAAGAGTAACTGTTGAACTAGACGCCAATGGAAATGCTACTGTTGATCCAGTAAGTTTAGACAATGGTTCTACAGATAATGGACCAGGAAATCTTACTTACAGTTTAGATAGATCAACGTTTAATTGTGATGATTTAAATGCTGAAGGTGGCAACGGAAGCAGTAATGCCGTTGGTCCAACATATATAGGCACCCAGGCTGTAAATACTCGTAGCCATGGTGCAGGTTATAACCCATTAACTGGGGAGTATTGGTTCCCACAATGGGGAAGCTCAACAATTTATGTCTATGACGAAAACAGACAGTTCGTTCGCTCATTTAGTGCCGGAAGTGAGACTAGTATTATGGATCTGTGGATGGATGAAGAAAGCGATACAGAATATTATACAGCCAACTGGAGCAGCCGTACCATTACAAAGCGCTCAGGTAGCAATGTCCTTTGGTCTTATGACTTGGGTACCACTGCTGCCAGTGTCACTACAGATGCAGACTATGTTTATGCTCATCCAGAGAATAGAAACTATGTAGTAAGATTAAATAAAGCTACAGGGCAGTATATCGATCAAATCAGTCTACCAGGTAGTATCTTATCACGTGGCGGACTTGTAGTCGCCAATGGTTATCTGTACATAGCAGGAGCTGCTCAGGGATGGGCTAGTACAACAGACTGGAGAAATCTACATCAAATCGACTTAAGCGATGGGAGTTATGTAGGTTCTACCAACATAAATAACCAGTACCCTTGGAGCATGGCTTTTGATGGTGAGGTGATGTGGTTTTCACCCAATTCTTCCGTACAATACGGTATTAAAATTTCTGATGGTAGTACATATGGTGCTGGTAACGGAGTAGCTGTTACATTAACCGTTACTGATGAACTTAATAATTCGGCAACTGCTGAAGGTATTGTATTAGTAGTTGATAAATTAGTACCAACCATTGCTTTAAATGGAGACCAGACAATAACAACTCCTTTAGGTACAGCTTTCAATGATCCAGGAGCTACAGCAACAGACAATTGTACTGCAACAGTTGATGTAACTGGAACAGTTGATGTCAATACTTTAGGAGATTATACTTTAACTTATAAAGCTATAGATGGTTCAGGTAATGAATCTACAGTAGTAACCAGAACGGTAACTGTAATTCCAAGCGTCACATCTTCTATTAGTATTATTTCTCAAGACAGTGATATTCTGAATGATGGATTATTATTAGAAGCTAATAATGTTGGTAATGGAGCAAGTAATATTCAACTAAATGGAGTATGTTTTACTAATTCAGTGAATTCAATTGCTGGAATGTCTAATGGTGGCGGAGACTTCTGTTCAGATTGTACTCCAGATTCGGCTTTTGATCAGTTGATGAGTACCTTGGTTTTCGAACCAGGTGGACAGCCAGCTACATTAACAATAAACAATCTAGTTCCTGGGAACCAACATCGATTGCAAGTCTATCTTTCAAATGATGTTAATTCTACGGGAGCAAACATGGTTTTCAACATGCAGAACGTTAATATTCCTGTAACAAGTTGGATACCGAATTCTATTGCTGTCGTAATTGAATTTACCCCTCAAGGAAATTCAGAGACCTTAACGATAACTGCTGACGGAAATAGAGCTGTAATCAATGGTTATGCTCTTCATGATCTTGATCAAACAGGTATACTCTGTAATGAAGCACCAGTGGCTTCTACTGGAGGAAATATAACAGCATCAATTGGTGTAAACAAGAGTACAGCTACTATTACTTTTGACGGTTCTAGTTCTACAGACGACAATGGTATTGCAACCTTCGAATGGTTCGTAGATGGTAATAGTATAGGAACTGGAGCTACATTGAATTCAGAATTAGGCATAGGATCATTTTCTGGACAGCTTGTAGTAACTGATAGTTTCGGTATTACAGATTCAGAAAGTTTTGCCATTACTATAAATGATATAACTGAACCAATACTTAATGTCTCAGATGTTACTGTGAATTCAGATTCAGGAGTTTGTGGAGCGACTATTTCAAGTTTTGGAGCAATATCAACAGATAATTCTGGTGCTGCTACCGTTACTTATAGTACAGTAGAAGGATCTTTATTCTCTGTAGGTACTACATTAGTAACAGCAACGGCAACAGATGCAAGTAACAACACAACTTCTTTAACATTCAATGTTATTGTAACTGATAATGAAGCTCCAGTCATTACAAT